>Ga0210395_10000901_pt1 | contig 22891 bp, 23 predicted proteins | sample IncBWH4OmetaG_FD_150861 | JGI IMG/M metagenome (GOLD analysis project Ga0210395, IMG submission 150861) | Forest soil microbial communities from Barre Woods Harvard Forest LTER site, Petersham, Massachusetts, United States - Inc-BW-H-4-O ...
CCGCGGCGTGCCGCGAGAGCGGCGGGCAATTTCCGCCGCACCATCGGCCGTCAGAGGAACATCCAGCTTGGTGGCACCGCGGCGGACGATCAGTTCGAGCTCTGCGGGAGTATAGAAGATCAGGCGCAGCGGGATCCCGAAGCGGTCGCGCAGCGGCGTGGCGAGCAGGCCGGCGCGCGTCGTGGCACCGATCAGCGTGAACGATGGCAGGTCGATGCGGACCGAGCGTGCCGCCGGACCCTCGCCAATGATAAGATCGAGTTGGAAGTCTTCCATCGCCGGGTACAGCACTTCCTCGATCGCGGGCTGCAAACGATGGATTTCGTCGATGAACAGGACGTCCTTTGGTTGAAGGTTTGTCAATATTGCGGCGAGGTCCCCTGCCCTCTGAATGACAGGCCCTGAAGTGGCGCGGAAGCCGACGCCGAGTTCGCGGGCGACTATTTGAGCCAGGGTCGTCTTGCCGAGACCGGGGGGACCGTGAAGAAGAACGTGGTCCAGTGCTTCGCCGCGGGCACGCGCGGCCTGGATGAAAACGGCGAGGTTTTCGCGCGTGGCCTTCTGGCCGACGAATTCGGCAAGCGTCTGGGGCCGCAGGCTCGCCTCAGCCGCGTCTTCCTCCCGGCGGATGGGGGAGATGGTTCGGGAGGTGTCCCCGGGATGCTGGGGCGCCCCCTCCCCCCGCCCCCCTCCCGCAAGGGGAGGGGGAGGGCTTTTGGGGGCGCGGCTCATCCGGCTGCTCTCTGCGCCAGGTCTTTCAGGCTGTCACGGATTACCGCATCGAGCAGCGCCGGTTCGCCCAGGCGCTCGATGACCCGCGTTACCACCGGCTGCACCTCAGGTCTGCGGTAGCCAAGGTTCAGAAGTGCGGAGATGGCGTCCTCGGCGATGCTTGGCGTGGCGACCGGCGGGGCGACGAAGCCGGGAGCCGACGGCATCGCGCCGACCTTGTCGCGCAACTCGGTCAGCAAACGCACCGCCAACCTGGCGCCTACGCCGGGCGCGCGCGTGAGACTGGCACGATCACCTGAGGCTATCGCGGCGACCAGATCGCGCGGCGACAGGGCCGACAGCACGGAAAGCGCCACCCTGCCACCGACGCCCTGCACGGTGGTCAGCAAGCGGAACCAGTCGCGCTCGGCTGAATCAGCAAATCCGTAGAGCAGGATCGCATCCTCGCGCACGTGCGTTTCCACCAGCAGCCGTGCCATGTCAGGTGCCGCAGGCAGCGCGGCGAGCGTGCGGGTAGAGGCGTGCACCAAATAGCCGACGCCGTTCACGTCGATGATGCAGCGACCTTCCTCCAGCGCTTCGACGCGGCCAGTGAGTTGGGCGATCACGCAATCCTCGTGCGGGCATTCCACGCCATGCGACTGGCGCGGTGATGCGCGTGGCATATGGCAATGGCCAAAGCATCAGCCGCATCCGCACGGCAGATCACCGCCCCCGGCAAAAGTCGGCGCACCATCATCTGCACCTGCGCCTTTTCCGCGCCGCCTGAACCCACGACAGCGAGCTTCACCGATTTGGCGGCATACTCGATAACAGGCACGCCGACGAGGGCCGGCACCAGCAGCGCCACACCACGGGCATAGCCGAGCTTCAGCGTCGCGGTGCCGTTGCGGTTGACATAGGTTTCCTCGACCGCCGCCTCGTCCGGTTTATGCTGCGCCATCAGAGCGACGAGCGATTCGTGCAACACCTTCAAGCGTTGCGGCACGGTGGTGGCGCTGTCGGTGGCGATCACGCCATCGGCGACATGGCGGAGGTGATTGCCATCCGCCTCAATCACGCCCCAACCGGTGAAGCGCAGGCCGGGGTCGACGCCAAGCAGCCGGACCATGGGCGAATCGGATCCCCGTTGATGACCGGTGCTGGTATACGACAGGCGGCCATCTGAGGGAGTGGCCAATGAACAGGCCTTCCCAATCGACCGTCACGCCGAAAGTTTCTGCATCACCGCGTCGGGGATATCGAAGTTCGCGTAGACGTTCTGCACGTCCTCGCTCTCGTCCAGCACCTCAAGCAGCTTCAGCAACGCCGCCGCGCGGGCTTCGTCCAGCGTCACACTGGTGGTCGGGCGCCAATCGAGCCGCGCGCTCTCCGGCGCGCCGAGCTGAGACTCGAGTGAATCTCGCACGGCAAAGAAGTCCTCGGCCGCCGTAGTGATTTCGTGCGCCTCGGCATCGCTATCGACGTTCTCGGCACCGGCCTCGATCGCAGCCTCCAGAACATCGTCGGCGGTGCCGGCGGACGCCGGATACCGGATGACACCCAGCCGGTTGAACAGGAAGCTCACCGAGTTGGTCTCTCCCAGCGCCCCGCCATGTTTGGCGAACGCCGAGCGTATGTCTGAAGCAGTCCGGTTGCGGTTGTCTGTCAACGCCTCGACGATGATCGCGACACCGGCCGGACCGTAACCCTCGTAGCGAACCTCAGCGTAGTCGTCGCCTCCCGTACCGCCGGTCGCCTTCTTGATCGCACGATCGACCGTATCCTTCGGCATGTTCGCCTGCCGTGCCGCCAAAATCGCCGCACGTAGCCTTGGATTGAACGCCGGATCAGGTAAACCTTGCCGCGCGGCGACAGTGATTTCACGGATCAGCTTGGCGAACTGCCTTCCACGGCGCGCGTCCTGGGCGCCTTTGCGGTGCATGATGTTCTTGAACTGAGAATGTCCGGCCATCGCTCACGACTGTGTGTTAATCGTTAATTCGCAACACCCGGCATCTACACCGACGCGGCATAAGGAGGCGAGAGTGACCGACGCACCAGGCTGGCCAGGCATTGCACCACGCTGGACCTCCAGCGCAAAGAGCGGCGTGGGCACCGCGCTGTCCCCCGTCAGCCGGGTGTGGTTTACCCTCAGCCACGGGATCCTGGACGAGATCTATTATCCGCGTGTCGATCAGGCCTGCACGCGGGACTTCGGCCTCATTGTGACCGACGCCGACGGATTCTTTGCCGAGGAAAAGCGCGACTGCACTTTTGCCATCGCCGGGCTGGAGGATGGTGTTCCGGCATTCCACCTGATCAACACCCATATCGGCGGCCGCTTTCGGATCCACAAGCATGTTCTGACCGATCAGCGCGCCGATGTGGTGATTCAGCGGGTAAGGCTTGAGGTCCTGGATGGCGGTCCTCTCCGCCTCTTCACGTTGCTGGCGCCCCATCTGGTCAATGGGGGGGCCCACAACACGGCTTGGACCGGCGACTACAAGGGCCATCACTTGTTGTTCGCTGAGGGCGACGGGACCACGCTGGCACTCGGCTGTTCGTGTCCTTTTCTGGCCCGTTCGGTCGGCTTCGTCGGTGCCTCCGATGGCTGGCAAATGTTGTACCAGAACGGCCAGCTGAGCGAGGAATACGATCGCGCGGCCGATGGCAACGTCGCGCTGACAGCTGAAATCGCATCACCGGAAGAGGAGTTCAGTCTCGCCCTGGGCTTTGGCCGCAGTTCATCCGAGGCGGCGTTTCGGGTGCGCGCCAGCCTGCAGACGCCGCTGGAGCGGCAGATGGAGGAATACGCCACCGGCTGGCGTTCCTGGCAGGCGCGGCTTCGCTCGCTGGACCGGAAGGTGGAAGGGCACAATGTCTATCGCGTCAGCACAGCGGTGCTGCGCTGCCACGAGAGTCCGACTTTTCCCGGCGGTTTGATCGCCAGCCTGTCCATCCCATGGGGTAGCAGCAAGGGCGACGATGACCTGGGCGGCTATCACCTGGTATGGCCGCGTGACCTGGCGCAGACCGCGGGCGCATTCCTGGCTTGTGGCGCGCATGACGAGGTGCTGCGTGTCGTGCGCTACCTGCGTGCCGTGCAGGAGGAGGACGGAAGCTGGCCGCAAAATTGCTGGTTGGATGGCACAGCCTATTGGCATGGCATTCAGCTTGATGAGTGTGCTTTCCCGATGCTGCTCCTGGACATGGCCTGGCGCGAGGGCGCGCTGGCGCTGCCGGTGCTGCCGGCTTTTTGGCCAATGGTCGCAAGGGCTGCGGGGTTTGTCATCAGCCACGGGCCGCGCACGAGCCAGGACCGGTGGGAGGAAAACGCGGGCTACACGCCGTTCACGCTCGCCGTGCAGGTCGCCGCGCTGCTGGCCGCCGCCGATATCGCCGACGCCTGCAACATCGATGACGTCGGCGACTTCCTGCGTGACACAGCGGATGCGTGGAACGAGCAGATAGAGGATTGGGTCTACGTCACCGATACCCGGCTGACGCGTGAGGTTGGTGTAGCTGGCTATTATATACGGATTGCACCCGAGGTACCCGGCGAGGCGCGGGCCGAGCTGCGCGGGACGGTAGAGGTCCGCAACCGATTCGCTGAGGCATGCAACGTCGAAGCCGATGAGCTGATCAGCACCGATGCGTTGGCGCTGGTGCGGTTCGGGCTGCGTTCACCGGACGATCCGCGAATTGTCGACACGGTGAAAGTGATCGATCACGTGCTGTGCGTGGATCTGCCCTACGGTCCTGGCTGGCGGCGCTACAACGGCGACGGCTACGGCGAGCACGACGACGGTGGCCCGTACGACGGTACAGGCGTCGGTCGTGTCTGGCCGCTGCTTGCCGGCGAGCGCGCGCACTACGAGTTGGCGGCAGGCCGCCGTGCCGAGGCAGAGCGGCTGCTGGCAGCGTTGGAGGCCGGAGCGAGTCCGGGTCGGCTGCTGCCAGAGCAGGTATGGGACGGCGCGCCGATCCCAGAGCTGGAGCTACTTCCCGGCCAACCAAGCGGATCGGCGATGCCGCTGGTGTGGGCGCATGCCGAGCATATCAAGCTGCTGCGGTCGCTCGCGGACGGCGCAGTATTCGATCGACCGCCGCAACCGGCGCGACGCTATCTTCGGGAGAAGCGCGTAGCTCGCTGCCGGCCGTGGCGGCCCGATTGGCGGACGCCATCGGTGCCGGTGGGACGTGCATTGCGGCTCGATTTGCCGAACGAGGCTTTGGTGCACTGGAGCACGGATGGTTGGCAAACGCGCAGCGACGTTCGGACGCGCGACACCGGAATTGGAATTCACACCGTTGACCTGCCGACGAATGGTCTGGTGCCGAGCCAAACCATCGTATTCACCTGGATGACCGTCGCCAGCGGTGAATGGGTTGGCCAGGATCACACAGTGCTGGTTGACGGCGCGGGGATGGTTCAGGGCGCGGGCTGACCACGAAGGTCAGCGTGGGCGCTTACGCAGCAGGAAGCGTTGGCGTCCGTCCAGTACCAGCTCACGCCGCTGGTTGTGCACCGTACTGTGGAGGCCGATCACGCCAGTGGTGCGGTTGGGCGACAACTCGTCCACTTCTAGTGCCGGATACAACGTGTCGCCGGCGAAGACCGGCTTCAGAAATCGGCTCGACTGCTCCAGGAAGCCCACCAGCGAATCTTCGGTGATGAACGGGAACAGCCCTGCGCCTGGCGCGGTCTGGATCAGCGTCTGGAAACCGTGGGCGAGCATGCCAGGAAGGCCGTGAGTTCGGCAGTACTCCACGTTGTAGTGAATCGGATGGTTGTCGCCGCTCGCGGCCTGGAACGCCAGGAACAGCGCCTCGGTCATCGTCCTGCTTGGCAGCACGAAGCGTTCGCCCATTTGGAAGTCATCGAACCAGCGCTGCTCTGGGACCATGCGATGCGCGGCCGGATCGAAGTCGCTCATACTGCTCCGGCAGCGCGGAAGGCGTCGATCTCCGATGGAGCATATCCAAGCTCCTGTAGCACCGCATCGGTATGCTGGCCGAGTGCCGGAACGTCACCCATCGCCGCTTCCACGTCGGTGAAGGTAAAGGGCGGGAGCAGCGCTTGTACGGTGCCGCCAGGGGTATTGATCTCGCGCCAGCGGTCGCGTGCGCTGAACTGCACATGCTCCCAAACATCGCCTGGCTCGTTCAGCCGACCGTTGGCGATTCCGGCCGCATCCAGTTTCTTCACCACGTCGTTTGAAGTCATATCGGAGAAGTAGTCCTCGATCAGTTCGGTCATTTCGAGCCGATGCTCGCGGCGTGCGTTGTTGTCGCGGAAGCGTGGATCGGTGGCGAGTTCCGGTCGGTCAAGGACCTTGGCGCAGAAGGTCACCCATTCGCGCTCGTTCTGCAGCCCGAAGATTACCTGGCCGTCCTTGGTTTGATGGGCGCCATAGGGGCTGAGGGCAGGATGGCTGGTAGGCAGACGCGGCGTCGGCGATTTGCCGTATGCGTGTCGATACAGTGGATACATCATCCATTCGGCCAACGCGTCCAGCATGGCGACCTTGACGTTGGCGCCTTCACCGGTGCGCCCTCGCCGAACAAGCGCGGCAAGGATGCCGGACAGTGCGTACATCCCGGTGGCGATGTCGGCCGCGGAGATGCCGACGCGTGAGGGCGTATCCTGAGTGCCGGTGACACTGATCAGGCCGGATTCCGCCTGGATCAGCAGGTCATAGGCCTTCTTCTGTGCGAATGGCCCGCTCTCGCCGTATCCAGAGATGTCGCAGACGATGAGCTTCGGGTGGCGCGGCGCGAGGTCGGCGTGGCTCAGGCCGAGGCGGGTGGCGGCGCCGGGCGCGAGGTTCTGTAGCAGCACATCTGCGCTGCCAACCAACCGATCCAGTATATTCGCCGCTTCCGCATGCTTCAGGTCGAGCGCAATGCTGCGTTTGCCGCGATTGAGCCAAACGAAGAAGCTGGCCTGGCCGTGCACGTAGCTGTCGTAGTGACGCGCGAAGTCGCCCTCACCCGGGCGCTCTACCTTGATGACCTCGGCACCGAGGTCGGCCATGTGACGGCTGCAGATCGGTGCGGCCACCGCGTGTTCGAGGGCGACGACGCGGATGCCTTCGAGGGGTCGCACGATTGGATCTGCCTTCCTGGAGTTCTTCGGGCAGGAAAGCGCCGCGTGCTGCGCATGTCAAAGCGCGATTGATGTGGCGACGGAGAGTGCCGCTGCGATGCCAGGGGCAGCGGCAAGGATCGGATTGCCCAAAGTCGCGCCATCGCCGGACATGAAGGGACTGACCGTGGCACCCGCCTCTGCCAAAATTGTCAGCGCCGCGGCCACGTCCCATAGATTGATGTGCAATTCGACATAGGCGTCGGTGCGGCCGACCGCGACATCGGCAAGACCGAGCGCCCCCGAGCCATTGAGCCGTGGCATGGCGCCGGCAGCAATGATGCGGTCGGCAAGCCCAATGAAGGTTTCCCGTGGCCGCCGGTGAGACCACCCGAACTCGATGGTGGCGCGAGCGAGGTCCGTGGTTTCCGCGGCGCGGATTGGAGTGCCATTCAGCGTGGCGCCGGCGCCACGGCGTGCGGCGAAGGTCTCCCCGAGTGCGGGAGCGACAATGACGCCGATCACCGGGGTCTCGCCCTCGAGGCAACCGAGCGAGACGCAGAACCGCTTGCCGCCGCGCATGAAATTCGCGGTGCCATCGATCGGATCGACCACCCAGCGCAGGGTTCCCGAGCGGGCGCGGCCACCTTCCTCGCCTTGAAAGCCGTCAGCCGGATAGCCCTGTGCCAGGCGTTCGGATAGCAGCGCTTCCACTGCGCCGTCAGCCTCGGTGAGCCAATCCTGCGCACCCTTCAGCGTGGCCGTCGATGCGCCGGGCGGCGGTTGCATACGCAGGGCAAGGGCCGCGGCTTCAGTAGCAAGCATAACAGCAGTGTCGAACCGGGCGGCAAGTGCGGTCATCGGATCCCCGCGCGCATGAAGCTTTGGACGAATTGTCGTTGGAACAGCAAAAAGGCAATCAGCAGCGGCGCGCTCGTCATCAGCGTGGCGGCTGTGACGATCGACCAGTCGATACCCTGGTCGGTCGTCGCAAAGACGGCCAAGCCCACGGTCAGGGGCCGCGTGGTCACCGAGTTGGTGATGATCAGCGGCCATAGGAAGTTGTTCCAGTGATAACTGACGGAGACCAAACCGTAGGCGATGTAGGTTGGCTTAGCGAGCGGCACATAGACGCGCCATAGTCTTGCCAGCAATCCGCAGCCTTCCAATCGCGCCGCGTCATCGAGCGGCTGCGGGATGGTCAGAAAGGTCTGACGCAGCAGGAAAATGCCGAAGGCGGAGCCGAGATAGGGTAAGGCGATCGCCAGAATGGTGTCGGCGAGATGTAGTTGCACCAGGGTGCGGTAATTCTCGACCAGGAGCACGTCCGGCATCACCATCAGTTGCAGCAGCACCACGGCAAACAGCAGGTCGCGGCCTGGGAACGTGAGACGAGCGAAAGCGAAGGCGGCCAGCGTGCAGAGCACGAATTGCGCAGTCAGGATCAGTGTCACGAGCATCACGGTATTGATCAGGTAGCGGGTGAAGGGGGCTGCCTGCCAGGCCGCCTTGAAGTTGGCGAATGTCAGTGGCGCCGCCGGATCGAAATGCGTCGCGTATATTGCGGGGTGGAAGGCGGTCCATACGGCGTAGAGCAGCGGCAGCATCCACAGCAGGCCGAGCAGCCAGGCGCCAACGGTCTCCAGATTGCGACCTATTGGACGGTATAGAGCGACCATCATCGATAATGCACTCGCCGACCCAGCACGCCGAACTGGAACGCTGCGGCCAGCGCCATGATCGTCAGCAACACCACAGTCGCTGTCGCCGCGGCTGCGGTGTCCCAGAAGCGGAAACCGACCTCATAGATATAATAGAGCAGCAGCGTCGTTGCATTGTCCGGACCGCCACGGGTCATCACCACGATGTGGTCGATCACCCGGAATGCGTTGATGACAGCATTGACCAGGACAAACAATGTGGTCGGCATCAGCAACGGCAAGGTGACGCGACGCAGGTAGTTCCAGCGCGACGAGCCCTCGAGGGCGGCAGCCTCGCGCAGGTCAGTCGGCATGGTCTGCAAGGCTGCGAGGTAGAAGATCATGAAGAATCCGGCTTCCTTCCACACTGCGACTGCGATCATTGCCGGCAGCGCCGTGGTTGGATCGCCCAACCAATTGTGCCGACCACCGCCGAAGAGCGCCATGATACGATCGAACAAGCCGTAGTCCGGCGTGTAGAAGAACAGCCAGATGTTGGCGACCGCTATCATCGGCAGCATAGTCGGCAGGAAGTAAGCCATACGCAGCAGCGACCTGCCGGGCAGCGCCTCATTCACCGCGAGGGCCATCAGGAACGCGATGACAATCGATACGGGGATCGTCGCGACCGCATACCACGCGTTGTTGCGCAGCGCTTGCCAGAACACGGGATCGTCCAGCAGGTCTGTGTAGTTGTCGATACCGACGAACGGCGCCACCCGACTTCCGTGCGGCGTCGCGTACAGGCTATCGATCAGCGTCGCGATTGCAGGCCAGTGGGTAAAGGCTACCAAAAGGACGAGGGCGGGAAGCAACAGCAGCCAGGCGTGGATGGTTTCGCGCCGCATACGCCGTGTCCCATCAGGTCCTCTTGTATGGTTTCAGTATCCGGTCCGCGTCGCCCTGGGCATCCGCCATAGCGCGGGCTGGAGGCTTGGAGCCATTCAGGCAGGCCTGAATGTTATCGGTCAGAACCTTGTACACGCGTTGATTCTCATGCACGGACAGCTCGCCGGTTGCTACCGGGAGGAAGGTGCGCGCCACATTCGCCGCAGGGAATTTGGTGACAAAGTCCTTCAGCGTCTGGGTCTCATAGGCAGCTGGACTGGTCGCGATGTAGCCGGTCCGCATGCTCCAGTCGGCAGCTCGCTCCGGCTGGCTCACCCAGCGCGCAAATCGCAGACTCGCCTGCCGCTCAGCGGGGCTGGCGTTCTTGAAGAAATACATATTGCCACCACCGACCACGGTGTGCGGCGAGTTCTTACCGGCGAGTCCTGCCACGCCGAATGGGAACTGAGCCTTGTCGCGCACGTTGGTCAGATTGCCGGTGGTGTGCTGGATGATCGCCGTGTTGCCTTCCAAAAAATCAGGTGAAAGCTGCGGCCAATTTGACACGCCGTCCGGCGTCGCATGGTGCTCCGCGGAGAGGCTCTGCCAGAAGGACATCGCGTCGATGGTTTTCGGTTGATTAAAATACACCTCGGTACCAGCTTCATTCATCAGCTTCTGCTCGGCCTGATTGGCGAGTGCACCGAATGTCCACTGCGCATTGCCCAGATCGCCCGCCATCTTGATGCCCCAGCGTGTCACGCGACCCGATGCATCACGCTTGGTCAGCTTCTCCGCCGTTGTCGCAAGCGCGGCCCATGTCGTCGGGAATTTCTCGGCATCCAGCCCGACTTCCTGGAACGCTGCCTTGTTGTAATAGAAGATTGCGGTCGATCGCTGGAATGGCACTGACCATGTCTTGCCATCAGCGTGACTGTTCGCCATGAATGCCGGATAGAAGCTGCCGAGCCACTTCTTGCCATCGGCATCCAGGCCAATCTCATCGAGCGACACAAGGATGTCCTGGTCCTGCAGACTGTGCATCTCGGCGGCCAGCAGTACGGCGAATTGCGGGCCGGTGCCTGCGCGAATGGCGGCCAGGGCCTTGATCAGTGTCTGGCTATAGTCGCCGGCATACACCGGCTCCACCGCGATCCCAGTCTCCTGCTGAAACGCCTTGCAGTAGTCATCCATGATCGCCTGCAGTGGACCACCCACGGCGATCGGATAGTAGAACGTCAGCTTCTCGACGGTCTGGGCCCGCAAGATGGCGGGCGCGGCAAGCATGGCCGCCGAAACAGCGAGCAGTGAACGGCGATGGATCACGGTGAGGCCTCCCCCATTGAGTGCGCTTCGGGCACGTTGTGCTTTGCTGCAGCTTGGGCGAACGTTCATGCGCGGATAGTCTGTTTCGCTGTCGCGGCGAGCTCGATGCGACCGCCCGAGGCTGCGTCGAAGAGGTGGATCGGTGCCTCGGTGGCGAGACACACCGGCGCGCCATCGGCCAGCACCACACGGCCTGGGAGCCGTGCCAGGAGCGGCACGTCGCCGGCGGCGCAGGCAACTACCGTGTCAGCGCCAAGATATTCGGCATGCCGAACGCGCGCTGCTATCCCCTGTTCGGCGAGGTGAAAATTCTCCGGCCGAATACCACCAAGCAATTGGCCTTTAGTCGGCGGTGCCAGGATCGGGCCATCCGATCCTGGCAGAACCATGCCGCTGCCGCACCGTTCCAGTGGAAACAGATTCATCGGCGGTGTCCCGATGAAGCTCGCACAGAAACTGGTTGCCGGCCGAGCGTAGATTTCAGCGGGAGGCGCGTCCTGCTCGATATGGCCGTCGCGAAGCAGCACGATCTGATCGGCCATACCCATGGCCTCAGTCTGGTCATGCGTCACGTACAGCATGGTGATGCCGAGCCTCCGCTGCAGCGCCAGAATCTCGCGCCGCATGTCGGCGCGAAGCTGGGCGTCGAGGTTCGATAGCGGTTCGTCCATGAGGCAGACCGGCGCCTCGGCCACGATGGCGCGACCGAGAGCCACGCGCTGCTGCTGGCCGCCGGAGAGCTGGCCCGGCTTGCGGTCCAGCAGGTGGCTTATGCCGAGGATCTCCACCGCACGCGCCAACCGACGCGCGCGCTCTCGCGGCGCCACCCTGCGCGCCTTCAGACCGAAGACGATATTCTCCGCAACGCTCAAGTGAGGGAACAGAGCATAGGACTGAAACACCATCGCAACGCCGCGCGCGGCCGGCGGCATGCTGGTGACGTCGCGACCGGCAATCTCCACCCGGCCCGCGGTGGCGGTTTCAAGGCCGGCAACGATTCGCAGGCAGGTGGTCTTGCCGCAGCCTGACGGGCCCAGCAATACGGTGAAGCGGCCGGGCGCGATGTCGATCGAGATGCGATCCAGGGCCGCCATCGCGCCCCAGCGCCGGCTGACGTCGATCAGCCGCACCGACGCGCCGGAGAAGGCCGGTCGTGTTGGCTGGGTTGTGTCGTCGGGGGGCATGAAACCGGTCTCGTTGCGGGAACCGGTAACAATCTGCGCAGCTAACCGGCCGTGCGGCAAGCGGGAGGGGCGATCCGGATCGTGGCGTTCGCTTGCCAACGGAGGTGGCAAGTGAGGCTTTTCTGTGGCGACTCGCCGCGGGTCGTGATATTAACACTCATAGTGCAACAGTATTGAAGACGATACGATATGATGCAGGCAATTAGCCCCTACACAGTCGAAGAGCGCGTGGTCGATGGCGATACCACTTGGGTGGCCATTCGCGCACGCGGTGCCGAATGGTCGTGGCTGACACCGTCCGAGGCGGCACGGCTTGGTCGGCTGTGGCTGAGCCGCTACGGCCACGTCCTGCACGACGAAGCACCCGAAGCCGCCGCGCTGCTGGTCGCGGCTGAATAGCCCTCTTGTCGTCTCGGGTCGTCGCGACCGGGACATGCCCGGCCACGGCCTTGGCCCGTCAGGCAGTCGGGAATTTGCACGCGTCGGCTAACGGATGCAGTACCTCCGACGGCGGCGAGGTGTGCTCCAGCGTGTAAAGATCCCACGGCCCCTTGCTCTCGGCCTTGGTCTTCACCTGGAACAGATAGGCCGGGAACTCGCCGCGCCCGTCGGCCCGCACCCGACCCTTGCCGAACGCGTCATCATCCGTCGGAATCGATTTCATCTTCGCCACCGTCGCCCGCCCGCTCTTCTTCGCCTCCGCCGCGCCCATCGCCTGCGCAGTCTTCAGATAGTGCAGGGTGATGGCGTAGGAGCTTGCGTGCGCCTGGTTCGGATAGTTGTTCGGTGCCTTCTGGATCATCCGCTTGGTGAAGGCGCGGGTTCGGTCGTTCAGGTCCCAATAGAACGTCTCGGTCGTCGTCAGCCCGCCGCAGACATCGAGCCCCAACGAATGCACGTCAGTGATGAACAGCAGCAGCGGCGCGATCTTCATCGTCTTGTTCAGGCCGAACTCGGCCGCCTGCTTGATGCAGTTCTGGGTATCCAGACCGGCGTTCGCAAGGCCCAGCACCTTGGCGCCGCTCGCCGCCGCCTGCGTGATGTATGACGAGAAGTCGGTCGTGTCGGGGAACGGATAGCGCACATCGCCCTTCACCTCACCGCCGCCCGCCGTCACCACTTCCTTGGTCAGGTCCGCCAGCGACTGCCCGAACGCATAATTGGCGGTGATGAAGAACCACGACTTGTTGCCGGACGCCATCAAAGCGCCCCCGGTGTTGTGCGCGTTCTCGTAGGTGTCGAAGCTCCACACGATGGAGTTCGGGCTGCACTGCTGCCAGGTCAACGCCGCGACCGTGGCCGATGCGTTGAGCATGATCCTGTCTTTTTCCTTGGCCACCTGCGCGACCGCGAGCGCTACCGAGGAAGTCGGCACATCGATCGTGGCATCGATGCCCTGGTCATACCACTGGCGGGCGATCGTCGCGGCGACGTCGGGCTTGTTCTGATGGTCGGCGCTGACGAGGTCCACGTCGAAGCTCAGATGCGGCTTCATCTCCTCGATCGCGAGCTGCGCTGCGGCAACCGATGTGGGGCCGGTGTTGTCGCGATAGGTGCCCGAGAGATCGGTCAATACGCCAAGCCGGATGACCGGCCTGGATTGCGCGCGGGCGCGCAGGATTGGCGCCGCGCCAAGGGCGGCGGTGCTGGCGAGCAGGGTGCGACGTGCGAGCGGCATGGACGATTACTCCTCGAAACATTATGTGGTGGCCGTATACACGGCCTGCCGCCGTCGCAGTCAAGTCAGCCAAAGCGTCCGGATCGGGGAAATCCATTGGGTGGCAGCCGTCCTGCCTGTGCGCGTTCGCCGATCCAGTCGCGCAGGTTGGTCTCGGTGCGTGTCCTGTCGCCCAGCTGCCAGGTCAGTCCGTCGGCAAGGCGGAACACCTTGGCATCAGCCAGCCCACCCTCGCGATAGCGCTGCAGAATCACGCCGCCGCCTCGCGCCATCTCCGGCACCTGGTCCAGTGGGAAGATCAGCAGCTTGCGATTGGTGCCGACGATCGCGACGTGGTCGCCGTCGGCGGGCGCGCACACCGCCGCCTCCTCGCCAGGCCGCAGGTTCAGCACCTGCTTGCCGGTGCGCTTCTCCGCGGCAAGCTCCACCGCCGGCACCACAAAGCCGCGGCCGGTCGATGAGGCGACCAGATAGCGCCCACCCTCAATCGCGATGAACATGGTGGCGACATCGTCCTCGTTGGTCAGCTCGGCGAGCACGCGCACCGGCTGGCCGTCCCCGCGCCCACGAGGCAGATCGGCCGCCCGCAGCGTGTAGGCACGCCCGTTCGTGCCGAACAGCGTCAGCCGGTCGGTGGTCTGGCAGTTGACCAGCCGCTTCAGCCGGTCGCCTTCCTTGAAGCGCAATTCGGCATCCTCGCCGACGTGCCCCCTCACCGCGCGGATCCAGCCCTTGTCTGACAGGATGACGGTGATTGGCTCGCGCTCGACGAATGCGTCGCTGGCAACCTCCACCATCGCCGGTGCCACGCCGAGCTCCGTGCGCCGCGCGCCCAACGCGCCGGAGCCGAACTTCTTCCGGGTCTCCTCAAGCTCCTCCGCGATACGGTCCCAGCGCAGTTTGTCGTCCTTCAACAGCGTCTGCATGTCTTTGCGCTCTTTCGCCAGCGCCTTGTGCTCCTTGCCGATCTCCATCTCCTCGAGCCTGCGCAGCGAGCGCAGCCGCATATTCAATATCGCCTCTGCCTGCGTGTCGCTCAGCTTGAAGCGCTCGATCAGCCGCGGCTTCGGTTCGTCTTCGTTGCGGATGATCCGGATCACCTCGTCGACGTTGAGATAGACCAGCAGATAGCCATCGAGAATCTCGATACGCCGCTCTATCGCCGCCAGCCGATGACGCGTGCGGCGAACCAGCACCTCGTGCCGGTGATCGAGCCAGGCGCGCAGCACGCCGGGCAGCGACATCACCAATGGTGTGCGCGTGGCGTCCAGCACGTTCATGTTCAATGGAAACCGCGCCTCCAGCGCAGAGGCGCGGAACATGGTCTCCATCAGCACTTCCGGCTCGACACCGCGCGTCTTCGGTTCCAGCACCAGGCGCACCAGTTCGGTGCTCTCGTCGCGCACATCGCCGAGCAGCGGCAGCTTACGCTCCTCCATCAGTTGGGCGATCTGCTCGACCAGCTTCGCCTTCTGCACCTGATAGGGGATCTCCGTGACGACGATCTGCCAGGTGCCGTGTTTGCCCTTCTCCACCGTCCATCTGGCCCGCACGCGGAAGCCACCGCGCCCGGTCTCGTAGCCCGCCAGGATCGCCGCCGCGTCCTCCACCAGCACGCCACCGGTCGGGAAATCCGGCCCCGGCATGTGCGCGAGCAGCTCCGCCGTCGTTGCCCGCGGATGGCGAATCAGGTGAATGGCGGCCGCGCAGACCTCGCCTGCGTTGTGCGGCGGAATCGACGTCGCCATGCCGACGGCGATCCCCGCGGCGCCATTGGCGAGCAGGTTGGGAAACGCACCAGGCAGGACGACAGGCTCGCTTTCCTCGCCATCATATGTGGGGCGGAAATCGACCGCATCTTCGTCGATGCCGGACAGCAGCGCGCGCGCGACCTCGGTGAGGCGTGCCTCGGTGTAGCGCATCGCCGCAGCGTTATCGCCATCGATATTGCCAAAATTGCCCTGGCCTTCAACCAGTGGGAAACGCGCCGCGAATTCCTGCGCGAGCCGCACCAGCGCATCGTACACGGCCACGTCGCCATGCGGGTGGAACTTGCCGATCACGTCGCCCACCACGCGGGCGCACTTCTTGAACCCCGCGGTTGGATCGAGCCGCAGCAGGTGCATCGCGAAGACCAGCCGCCGGTGCACCGGCTTCAGCCCGTCGCGCACGTCGGGCAGCGAACGCGACATGATGGTGGAGAGCGCGTAGGCGAGATACCGCTCCGACAGCGCGTCGGTCAGCCGCGTGTCCTCGACGTGGCCGATCAGGTCATCCGGCATTCTGCTGCTCCGTTGAAGCGGCCAGCGCCGCTACGCGGTAGTATAACATCTGCCGCGCGGCCGGCAGCGGCCGATGATGATGGCCGAACGCGTCGCGCGCCAGGAAGTGCCCGGTCAGCCGCAAACCGTCGCGGCAGTCTGCCGGCGTGGCCTCGTTGCCACCGACCATGAAGGACGGCAGACGCAGGAGCCGCGACGTCCAGCTGCCGGCGCCTGCCGCTGTGACGGCGCGGCCGGTCTTTGGCGACACGAAGGCGAGTCCCGCCGTCTCGCCGGTCACGGCACAACTCGTGAGATCGAGCCCATAGCCGAGATCGGCCAGCAGCAGCGCTTCCCAGCGCACCAGGTCGCCGAGCAGCTTCTCGGCCTGTGAGAGGTGCGCGATCAGGTGCACAAGGCCTTCGAACACGCGCGGATGTGGTTCCCGTTCCGGCAATCCTCCTTCCGCCACAGCGCAGACCGCCGAGAGCATCGCCAAGGGAAGCGCATCGTCCATGGCAAGGGCCGCCGCCGGATGGACCAGCTCCGCGCTGAAGCTGCCAAGCTGCTCGGCCAGCCGTGCCACCCAGCGCACCTGCACAAGATTGCCGGGCTGCCAGATCGCCGTGCGACCTCGCGCCGCACCGCCGCGGGCCAGGCCCCGATGCGCGCCATGTTCGGCCGTCATCACCGTGGCGATGGCGTCACCTTCTCCGTACGGTCGCGCGTCGAGCACGATTGCAGGTGCGTCCCAGTCCATACCGTCGGCCGACTAGCAGGTTCCAGCAGAAGGAATAATGACTACAGCCAGTGAAAGCCGCGCGCCATTACGCCGAGCAATGCTCCGAACCCACCCAGCATTGCCGTGAAGCCACCCAGCATGATGCCCAGCAGCCTCCGGAAACTGGAGCATTGCTCCCGCCCGAACGAGGCCAGCCGCTGTTCCAGCGAATCGAATTGTCGTTCCAGCCTGTCCAGTACGGCAGCGAGATTCTCCATATCAAAGGTGCTTGCACCTGGCATCTACTTCGTATCCTCGAGCCCGATCGCCCGGAGCCGCGCCGTCTCCTCGTCCCATCCGGCGCGCTGCTTCACGTTGAGGAACAGGTGCACTTTGCGCTCCAGCAGTCCCGTCAATTCCTGACGCGCCCTCAAGCCGATCGTCTTGATCCGGCTGCCGCCCTCGCCGATCAGGATCGCCTTGTGGCCCGGGCGTGCGACGTAAACCGTCGCCTCGATGCGCACCGAACCATCCTTGCGCTCCTGCCAGTCCTCGGTTTCGACAGTCGTGCCGTACGGTACCTCCTCGTGCGTCTGCAGGAAGATCTGTTCGCGCACGATCTCTGCTGCCAGCAGCCGATCCGGCAGATCGGTCAGGTCATCGTCGGGGTAAAGATGCGGCCCCTCGGGCACGCCGGCCGCCAATGCATCGGCCAACTGATCGATGCCATCGCCGGTCGTAGCGCTCACCATGAACGTTTTCTCGAACGACGCCAAAGCTGTCAGCGACGCGGTCAGCGGCAGCAACTTCGGCGCCGACATCAGATCGACCTTGTTCAGCACAAGCCAGCTTCGCCGATGCTGCTCGGCCAGCGTCGAGGCAATCCGGCGCACCGCATCGCTTGCGCCGTCCCTTGCATCGACCAGCAGTAAGGTCAGGTCCGCATCGCGCACGCCGGTCCATGCCGCGGCGACCATCGCGCGATCCAGGCGCCGACGTGGCGTGAAGATGCCCGGCGTGTCGACCAGCAGCACCTGGGCAACACCGCGCAGCATGATCCCCAGCACACGAAACCGCGTCGTCTGTGCCTTCGGCGTGACGATGGAAAGCTTCGCGCCGGCAAGCCGATTGACCAGCGTGGACTTGCCCGCGTTCGGCGCACCAGCGACCGCGACAAAGCCGCAGCGTGAGCTTGCCACCGGGCTTGACCCGATGGTCACGCGCCGAGTGCCCGCAGCAGATCCTGCGCCGCGATCTGTTCGGCCACGCGCTTGCTGCCGCCGGCACCAGAGCCGACGAATCCACTTGCGCTCACGGTCACGACAAATTCCGGCGCATGCGGCGGGCCCACGCGCGAGGCGACAACGTAGGTCGGCAGACCAAGGCCACGCGCCTGCACCCACTCCTGCAGCATCGTCTTGGCATCCTTCGGCGGCGTCTCGAGCCGGCTCATCGCAGTTTCCCACGCGCGCCGCACAAACGCACGCGCAGGCTCCAGGCCACCGTCCAGATAAACCGCGCCCAGCGCCGCCTCCAGTGCATCCGCCAGAACGGTCGAGCGCCGCCGCACGCCGGCCTTCGCCTCGCCAGGCGCCACGGCCAGCGCCTCACCCAAGCCGATCGTTTCTGCCACCTCGGCAAGCACCGGCTGCGACACCAGCACGGCCAGCCTGCGACCCAGATCGCCCTCCTGTTCTCGCGGGAATCGCTCCGCGAGCCACTCGGCAATCAGCAGGCCGAGAACTCGATCGCCGACGAACTCCATCCGCTCGTTGGAGCCCTTGCCGCGGCGGCGGTCGCGGCCGTGCAACGCCGATCGGTGGGTCATCGCTTCACGCAGCAGTTCGGGACGGACGAACTCGCGGCCGAGGATGGTCTCGATCGGCGTACTCAACACTGGCCCACTCAGTGAATGATCATCGCCAGGCGATTCCAGCGGATCTCGAACGGCCACCACCAGAATTCCCACCACGGGTCCTCGGCATCGACTGAGAAGAAGATGATCTCCGCCCGTCCCACTAGATTTTCCACCGGCACAAATCCGACGCCGTTCATGAAGCGGCTGTCAGCGGAGTTGTCACGGTTGTCGCCCATTGCGAACACATGGTCGGGGGGCACCACGTATTCCGGCGTATTGTTCACGTCACCTTCGTCGGTCGCCTTGATGATGTCGTGTTTCACGCCGTCCGGCAGCGTTTCCTGGTACAGCCGCAGCACCATGTGGATGCCGTTGTCGTCGGCGACATAGTCGCCTTCGGGCTGACGCGGGCAGAGTTGGCCGTTGATGTAAAGCTGGCCCTGCCGCACCTGAATGTGGTCGCCGGGCAGACCCACAATGCGCTTTATGTAGTCGGTGGAGTTGTCGCGGGGATACTTGAACACCGCGACATCTCCCCGCTTCGGCAGGCTGCCGAAGATGCGCCCGGAGAACGGCGGCCAGCCGAACGGCAGCGAATAGCGTGAATATCCGTAGCTGTATTTTGAGACGAACAGATAGTCGCCCACCAGCAAAGTGGGGATCATGCTGCCCGATGGAATATTGAATGGCTCAAAGAGGACAGTACGCACCACGACGGCGATCAAGCCGGCATAGATGATCGTCTTTGCGTTTTCGACCCAAGCGTTTGATTGGCGCTTGGCCTTGACCTTGGTCGCCATGTGGCCGTCGGCTTCCATGCAAAATCCGGGCGGATCAAGCCCAGGGGGGGATGGCGTGTCAAGCGAGCCGCCGGTCCTCGTGCGCAGCGCTACTGAATACTCTGCTGACCGGCCTCATCACGTTCCGCGCGCTGTTGGGCGGCGGAGGCGCGCACCTCGGGCAATGTAACGTAGCCGTTGCGATCGAGGTCGATCGCAGCGAAGTTCTGCGTCACCATCGGCATGCCAGGCAGTAGATAATTCGCGGCGCCTGGCCTAGGTGGCGGCTGAGCAGGCTGCTCCGGATATGCACCCGGCTGACCTTGGGGTGGCGCCATATAAGGCCCGGGCGGGTAGCCGTACGGATAATACGACGGCGGGTACCGGTAATACGGATAGCCGTAATAGTTGCAGCATGGCCGCCACGTAGCCGTGTACGGATCGTACACACAGCCGGCGAGCAGCGAGGCGCCCACCGTCAGCGCCAGCAGCGCGGCAATCCGTCGCATAGCTCGCTCCTCTTAACTCGCCGGCTCGGCTGAGATGATCACCTGCGCGAAGGCGTATGGGTACTCATCCGTCATCGTCAAGGCGACCGCCGCAAGCATGCCCGCAGGGGTGATCGCTGCCAGCCGCGTCGCCGCGCCGCCGGTCATGCGCAAGGTCGGCTGCCCCGAGGGCAGGTTCACCACACCGAGGTCCGAGAAGAACACACCGCGTCGGAAGCCGGTGCCAAGTGCCTTCGCCGCCGCCTCCTTGGCGGCAAATCGCTTGGCGTAGGTCGCGGCCTGGATCCGCTCCGTTCGGCGCTCTGCCCTGGCTCGTTCCGTCGCGGTGAAGATGCGCGCGATAAAGCGGTCACCGTGGCGCGCGATCGCCGCTTCGATGCGGCGGATGTCGCAGATGTCGGAGCCGAGGCCGAGAATCATGCACCCCTGCCCTAGCCTCTTTCCACGCCCTTGACGCCGACCGCGCCGCGCAGGCCTGCGATGACCTTCGACAGATGAGCCACATCGCGCACATCGACGTCTACCAGTGCTTCGATGAAGTCAGGCTGCCGGTTGACAATCTTCAGGCTGGCGACTGCACCTTCCTGCTTGGCGATCGCATTCGTCAGGTTGGCGAGCGCCGTCGGTTCGTTGGCGCCGATCACGCTGATCCGCGCTGTGTGGTGCTGCGACTTGCCGTCGCCGCGGCCGCCGCTCAGCGCCGTATAGTTCCAATCCACCTCGATGAAGCGCTCCGGCGTCGCCGCAAAGCCGGTGAGCGTCGGGCAGTCGCGCCCATGGATCGTCACGCCTTTGCCGGTGGTGACAATACCGACGATGTCGTCACCAGGCACGGGATGGCAGCAGCCCGCGAAGTGATACGCCATGCCGGGCACCAGCCCTGTGATTGGCATATCGAAGTCAGACCGATGCGGATGGCGGCCGGCCGCGCGGGGCGGCGGCGCGGGGATGACACGCGGCGCACGAGGTGACTGCCGCAGTTCCGGATAGGCGGCGTGCACCACGTCCTTCGGGCCGACATTGCCAGCGCCGACAGCGATATAAAGATCGTCCACTCCGCTGTATTTCAGCGTCTTCAGCGCCGGCTCAAGCGCCTTCTCCGATCCATCGACCCCTGCCTGGCGGAACGCCTTCGCCAGTTCCGCGCGCCCCGCATCGAGGTGCTGCTGGCGCTGCTGCTGATGGATGAACCGGCGGATGCGGGCACGCGCCTTGCCGGTGACGACGAAGCGCTCCCACTGCGGCGACGGCGTGCCACCGCGCGCGGTCATGATCTCGACCTGATCGCCGTTCTGCAACTGATGGCGCAGCGGCAGCAACCTGCCGTTGATCTTCGCGCCGACGCAGGCATCGCCCACTTGGCTGTGCACCGCATAGGCGAAATCAACTGGTGTCGCGCCGCGCGGCAACTGGATCAGTTGCCCCTTCGGCGTGAAGCAGAACACCTGGTCCTCGTAGAGTTCGAGCTTGGTGTTCTCGAGAAAATCGTCGGGCGCCGCGGAATTCTCCAGAATCTCCAGCAGATCCTGCACCCAGCGGAACTGCTGCAGATCGCGCGTGTCGGTCTTCTTGTCCGGCACCTTGTAGACCCAGTGCGCCGCGACACCGTTTTCCGCGACGTTGTTCATCTCGGCGGTGCGGATCTGGATCTCGATCTTCTGGTTGCGCGGCTCGCGCAGCGTCACGCCGGTGTGCAAACTCTGGTAGCCATTCGACTTCGGCGTCGAGATGTAATCCTTGAAGCGGCCGGCGATCACCGGATACGCGGAGTGCACAGCGCCTAATACGCCGTAGCACGCCTCCTTGGTCGGCACGACAATGCGGAACGCCATGATGTCGGATAGCTGCTCGAAGGCGATGTTGCGCCGATGCATCTTCTCCCAGATCGAATAGGGCGACTTCTCACGTCCCGCGATCTCGGTCACCTTTACGCCGGCGTCCTCGCAGACGCGGATAAGTTCGGTCCGCACTTCCTCGATCACATCGGCGCCCTGACCGCGCAGGAAATTCAGCCGCGCCTGGATGGTCGCATAGGCCTCCGGATCGAGCTGTGCGAAGGCCAGCGTCTGCAACTCCGTCTTGACCGCGTCCATGCCAATGCGTTCGGCAAGCGGCGCGTAGATCTCCATCGTCTCCCGCGCGATCCGGCCGCGGCGCTCGGCATCCTGCACGAAATGCAGCGTGCGCATGTTGTGCAGCCGGTCGGCCAACTTCACCAGCAGTACGCGGATGTCGCGGCTGATCGCCAGCACCAGCTTGCGGAAGTTCTCCGCCTGCTTCGTGCGATCGGACTGCAGCTCGAGCCGGGTCAGCTTGGTGACGCCGTCCACCAGCCCGGCGATCTCGCCACCGAAGCGAGTCTGGATCTCCGGTAGCTTGACCGGCGTATCCTCGATCACATCGTGCAACAGTCCGGTGGCGATCGAGGCTGTGTCCAACCGATATCCCGCCAGGATATCCGCCACCGCGAGAGGGTGCGTGATGTAGGGATCGCCGTTGTCGCGGCGCTGCGTGCCGTGTGCTCGCTCGGCCAGCGTGTAGGCTGCGTCGATCAGCCCGGTATCCGCCTTCGGATCATACGACCGCAGCTTTGCCGCCAGACCCGCAGAAACCAGACCGGCAGGCATTGGCGCAGGTGCCGAGCGGGGAGCCACCTCCACCGCGGTACCGTCGGGCGCATAAACGGGAGCGAGGGTTGGCCTCGTGCCAGCGCTTCCTGCGCCCCCCGGCGTCATGCGCGGTTACCGGGCGTTGCGGCCGCCCAGCTCTGCCTCGATCGCCGCCTCGAGGTCCTCGGGTGACATATCTTCGCCTTCGACGGGCAGGCTGGCCGACTCTTCCTCGGCCGTCACATCCTGCAGGCCGAAGATGTTCTGGTCGGTTGGAATGAGGTCCAGCACCTCTTCGTCCGCGGGTTCCGGCTCCGGCGCGCGTGACAGCGACTTGATCAGGTCCTGCTCGATCCGACCGAGGTCAATCGTGTCGTCGGCGATCTCGCGCAGCGCGACCACCGGGTTCTTGTCATTGTCGCGGTCGATGGACAGCTCCTCGCCGCGGCTCAGGTTGCGCGCACGCTGGGCGGCGAGCAAAACCAGCTCGAAGCGGTTGGGAACCTTCTGGACGCAGTCTTCTACGGTGACGCGCGCCATGCGCTCAGCCTCCGGGCGTTGGACTTGGGCGAGCTCTTGATCTAGGCGCGGCGCCCCGGCAAAGCAAGCCTGACCCGCTTGACGCCGAGGCTCAAC
>Ga0210395_10000903_pt1 | contig 22881 bp, 26 predicted proteins | sample IncBWH4OmetaG_FD_150861 | JGI IMG/M metagenome (GOLD analysis project Ga0210395, IMG submission 150861) | Forest soil microbial communities from Barre Woods Harvard Forest LTER site, Petersham, Massachusetts, United States - Inc-BW-H-4-O ...
GAAAATCGGAGTCCTGGCCTTGCAGGGCGATTTCGACGCGCACCGCCTCCGGCTCCAGCAGCTGGGCGCCGAAGTTGTGCTCGTCAAGAAACCTGAACAACTCGACGACATCGATGGCCTCGTCATCCCCGGTGGCGAATCGGGCACGTTCCTTAAGCTGCTCGGCGATGCCGGATTCGAAAAGCTGAAACAATTCGTTCGCGCCAAACCCACGTTCGGCACCTGTGCCGGCGCGATCCTTCTCGCCGTCGAAGTCGAAAACCCCCAGCAAAAAGGCCTCGGCGCCCTCAACATCCGCATCCGCCGCAACGCCTACGGACGCCAGATCGACAGTTCCATCCGCGAGGGCCTCCTTAGTTCAGAGACCGGCGATTCCCCTCTGGAAATGGTCTTCATCCGCGCCCCCAAAATCATCCACGTCGGGGAAGGCGTCGAAGTCCTCGCCACCGAAGGTGCCGATAAAGCTCCGGTAGCCGTCCGGCAGGGAAGAGCCATGGCCGCCACTTTCCATCCCGAACTCTCCGACGACCCCCGCGTCCATCAGGCCTTCCTCGACTTGGTGGCCGAGATGCGCGCTCACCTATAAACTTGTCATTCCGAAGCGCGTTCTTTGCGCGAGGAACCTGCTTTTCCTTGGCTTCAAGAAATCTCTTGACATTCATTGTGCGTAACTGTAGGGTTACGCATTATGCGTCACCGTTCGGTTACATATACATCAGCGAAAGTGACCGAAGCCACTTTCCAGGCCCTTGCCGATCCCACTCGTCGCGCCGTCCTTGACCTGCTCCGCCGCGGCAGCCAGCCTGCCGGGCAGATCGCCGACGCGTTCCCGGTATCGCGCCCAGCCATTTCCAAGCACCTGCGCCTGCTGCGCCGGGCGCATCTGGTCCGCGAACACCGCGAAGGCCGCAATCGCATTTATCAACTCAATCCCGAACCGCTCCGCGCCGTCGATTCCTGGATCGGCCAATACCGCGACTTCTGGACGGCGAGCCTCAACAGCCTGAAATCGTTCGTCGAAGCCGAATACGCGCGGGAAACGCAATCCTCCCACAAACCTAAATGATCCATCTCAACTGTATCGATGCGTTAACGATAGAGGAGACAACCATGGCCACGGCAACAATCACCCCAGATCAGGACACCATACTCGCGGAAGTCTTCATAGCCGCCCCGCCCCCCCGAGTCTTCGAAGCCATCACCGATCCCAAACAACGCGCCCAGTGGTGGGGAGTGAACACCACAACTCCAGAGTGCGTTCGGTTCCGCGTAACCGACGGTCAGTCCGATCTTCGCGTCGGCGGCAAATGGTCCAACGACGGCGTCCGTGGCGATGGCACTCCCTTTCGGCTCTGGGGTAAATATCTGGAAATCGATCCTCCCCGCCTTCTGGTGCACACCAGAACCGCCGACTTCGTGGGAGATTTTGAAACCATCGTCCGCTGGGAACTGGAGCCCCGGGACGTGCATGGTCTACACCACAGCGGCACCAATCGCATGGGGACCGGCACTCTGCTCCGGGTGCAGCACTCCGGATTCGCCGGTCACGCCGATCAGGCCGCCGGACATCACGAAGGCTGGCGCGTATCCCTCGGCTGGCTGCGAGATTTCATTGAGGACAACGTGACCGTCGAAACCCGCAAGGCTTCCTGACTCCGAAATTCCGAGAACAACCATCATAGGATGACCATCGAGGACAACCATGGCTACCGCAACCATCACGCCCGACCACGACACCATACTCGCCGAGATTTTCATCGCCGCTCCGCTGGAGCGCGTTTTCAAGGCCATCAGCGACCCCGCCCAATTGGCGCAGTGGTGGGGCGAGCGCGGCCTATACCGCGTCACCGAAGGTACTGCCGATCTTCGCGTAGGCGGCAAGTGGACCAGCGACGGCGTCAGCAACGACGGCACCACCTTCCGCGTTGAAGGTGAATATCTCGAAGTCAACCCTCCGCGCCGCCTCGTCTACACCTGGATCGCCGACTATATGGGCCCGCTGCAGACCACCGTCCATTGGGACCTCGAGCCGCAGAGCGTTCACGCGCTGCATCCGAGCGGCCCAAAGAAAGCCGGCACGGGAACGCTGGTCAGACTGCGTCACGAGGGGTTCGCCTCGGCGCCGCCCGCTGCGGCCAGCCACGGCGAAGGCTGGAAGCGCGTCTTCGGTTGGCTCCAGGCCTACGTCGAACAAGGCCAAACCGTAGACACGCGGGAATAACTAAGCCACGTCCGGGTGCCCGGTGCCCCATCCCAGCCGCGTTTCATGCGGCTAGGGCGGGATTCCACAACCCCAATCCCCAGATTCTTTCGTTCCTGATTCTTTAAACCTGACTTCCCCGAACCCGCAGAATTCCTGTCAAGCCCCCCAAACCCGCTGATTCCCCCCAACCCCCACATTCCCAAGCAGAAATAAAGTCATTATTTTTTCCGGTTTACCCCCTCCAACTTGAGATAATGGATACAGAAGCGAGAAATCAAAAAGCGCAGCCACCAGGCCGCGCTTTTCGCGTTTCAGCCCAAAATTTCGCCAAAAGAAGCGAGGAGGCACCCCAGCGCAGCCCACCAAGCTGCGCTTTTTTTATTATGCAAACCGATCCTAACAAATCCGCGACCCCACCCCCGCCACTCCGCCGCATCACCCTCCACGCCGTCGCCACCCCCACCCGCAAGCGTCGCGGAGAAGCCGCCGAAGCCGCCTTCCTGGCCCGCGCCACCAGCCTAGGCTTCGCCGTCTGCATCCCCTGGGGAGACAGTGAACGCTACGATTCCGTCGTCACCCTCGGCCAAAGCTTCCTCCGCGTCCAGATCAAATCCGCCGCCTGCTACGCCAATACCCGCTACCGTGTCCGCACCACCGGATCCAGCTACACCATCTACACTCCCGCCGAAATCGATTTCCTGGTCGCCTACCTCGTCCCCGAAGACCTCTGGTACATCATCCCCGCCTCCGCCATCGGACACCGCAAAGGCATCCGCTTCTATCCCCACACCCGCCACCCCTCCCGCGCCCACTTCGAACGCTACCGCGAAGCCTGGTGCCTCCTGGCGTGCGACCCGAAAGCCCGCGGCTGGCAAGACCTCCCCACAATCTGCAGATGTAAGGATCTCCCCACCCGCTGCGCCGTCTGCCCCAATCGCTAGAAGAATCGAGAAGGGCACGACTTCACTCGCGCCGCCAAGCGCCCCAATCCGAGCAGAACCGTGGAAGAGCGGCCCTTCAGGGTCGCGTCAGGATGAGTTTATGAGTGGGCTTTAGCCCCCGTGTCCGCGAACCGGGAAGGGCACGAGTTTCACTCGTGCCGCCAAGCGCCCAAATTCCAGCTGGCTTCAGCCGCTGGGGGTGCGCCATCCTTCTTTTCGCGTCCTTTGCGAAAAGGGGGCGGGGACTTTGGCTGCTATGCCGAGAATCAAAATCCCGACGGAACCTAAAGGTCGTGGAATCCACCTTTCCCGTCGGCAAGTCTTCACGTCAAGCAAGCAGCAAGCGATGGTTCAGAGCCATAGTGGGTCGCCGCCCTCGCAGGTACCCTCGGAGCAAGCATTCGTCCAATCCAAGCGCCCACGAAGCCACCCCGAGACAATTGCCGTTCTAGCGTTCTATCTGGCGGAAAATGGTCTTGAGGAGTTCACGGAAGATCACATTCGGCAGGCATACAGAAGGGCAGTAATCCGTCCACCACGAGTCGCGGCACAGGCGATTCGAGACGCTAAGAACCGCTATGGCTATCTTGAAAAAGGATCACGACGCGGGACATACCGACTGACACCGCACGGGGACCGCACCGTCCGTTTCGATCTGCCACGCGCTTGACCGCTTGCTTGCGAGCAACCTGATTGGTCCTCACACGGCCGTCCGCGGCAAAATGGAGCCTGAGGATATCTAACGTTTTCTCTACATTTGCGCTTGACTTTGCGTGCTGCGACACATACGATAGTTACTAGTTTGAGTCCGGAGTCTGGGAGGGCTTATGGATCAAGACACACTGAATCGTGCCATGTCACTGGCCGAGCAGATGGTTGGCCCGGTTAAGGAGTCGCGAATGAGGGCTGCCGCGTTTGGCGTGGTCCTCTCAGCGCTGCTAGAGGGGACCAAATGGTCAGCCAAGACGAGCCGGGCCGAGGCACCTCCCAAACCTCGGGCGCGGCGCGGGGGCGGTGGGGATACGGCACCTGCCCGCATCGTCGGTTTGAAGGGGATGGGGTTCTTTAAGGAGCAGCGTTCACTGTCGGAGGTTCGGGACGAGCTCGGAGCGAGCGGCTGGCATTATGCACTAACCGCGCTCAGTGGAGTCATGCAGGGATTGGTACAGGCTCGGGAGTTGCGGCGCGTTCGGGCAAAGGTTGGCAACCGGAATGTCTGGAAGTATTCGAATTACTGAGGTGAGATATGAGGGTCGATGTCGTAGTGACAATGGACGACGGAAGAGTTCTCCGAGGCGTGACAAATCTCTCAGCTGCAGCTTCTGTGGCCGCAAGGGAAAGCCGAAAGGCGGAGGCCCGGGCTCCGGGAGCCGGGTCCGAACCGTTGGACTTTACCCTGCCGCCCCGGGCGTTCATGAAAAGGTATGCCCGCGATCTCAGCGGGCCGAAAAAGCTGACCCTGTTGATCGCTTGCGTGGCCGGGGGGAAGGTGGGGGCAGTCGTTACACGCGCTGAAGCTGAAAAGCTGTGGAACAAGATGGAGGGACTGCTCGGCGGGGGATACAACGGTGCATACGACACGCGAGCCCGCGACAGCGGGTGGATTAGCTCCCCCAAGGCCGGAGTGTTCCAGCTGCGCGAGGGCTGGGAGGGGGCAATCGAATGAGACCAGCAGCGCCGGCGACGCAGAGTATCGCTCAGATGATCGGGACCTCCTTCGCCCAAAAATACACGCCCGCTCTCCTCGACCACTTTGACGCCGCCGTCGCTAGCTTTCAGGTTGGCGATTGGGAGAAAGCCACCCTCCGGTGTGGAAAATTCGTTGAATCGACACTCAAAGCTCTCTGGTCTTACTTGGGGAACCCAGTTCCCAAGTCGAAGGACTTCAAAGTCGACGCCGTGATACGCCAACTGGAGCAGACACCGTCAGCCAACGCGGATGACACAATCCGACTGACGATACCCCGCGCATGCCGATTCATCTACGAGGTGGCAAGCAACAGAGGAGCACGGCATGACCCTGACGAGGTCAACCCCAACCGGATGGATGCAAGCACGGTGGTGTCGCTCTGCGCTTGGATCCTAGCGGAAATGCTGCGCTATTCACAGAAGGGCTCGCTGGATCCCGCAAAGGCGGCGGACGCAGTAGCGTCTCTAACCGAAAAGAAATTTCCTCTTATCGAGCTAGTTGACGGGCGCGCTTACTTTCATGTGAGAGAGCTCAGTGCGCGAGACATCGCGCTCCTGTCCCTGTGGCGGATTTTTCCGAACCGCCTCAGCAAGAAAGAAGTCGCGGCAGCAGTGGTCCGCCATCAGTTCAGCGCAGGCAATGCAAAAATGGCGGTATCAAGGCTCGGGAGCGTCGTGGACGACGATGGCGATGGGAACTTAAGGCTCCTGTCCCCTGGAGTGGAAGAGGCGGAGTCCCTTCTGTCTCGGGCTGCAGAGAGATCAAAAGCTAGATCGTGATGTGTGCCTCATCCGCGCGACTCCGTGCTCTGGCTAGAAGCTACAGCCATAAGCTCTCCCCGCGCTATACTTTCCTATATGCCCGCGGACTCTCCAAAGACGTTCTACCTCGAAACCTTCGGCTGCCAGATGAATTTCCACGACTCCGAAAAAGTCGTGGGCACGCTCCTGCACGAAGGCTATCGCCAGGTGGATACCGTCGAACAGGCCGACCTGGTGCTCTACAACACCTGCTCGATCCGCGACAAGGCCGAGCAGAAAGTGTTCAACCGCCTCTCCGACTACAAGAAATACAAAAAGCAGGGCAAGACCTTCGGCGTACTCGGCTGCGTCGCCCAGCAGGAAGGCGAAAAGATTTTCGAGCGCGCCCCCTACGTATCGCTGGTCTGCGGATCGGCCTCGTACAACAAACTCCCGCAGATGCTGAAGCAGTTGGAAGCGGCGGAGTCGGGGAACACTGCGTCGAGTGCGCCGATTTCAACGCCAGCTGCGGGTGCCCCACCCTTCGCGGTTTTCGAAGGGTGGGAATCGATGCTGCCGACATCGGGCGATCCGAATCTATGGAACTCAGGAGGGAAGCCGGCGGTAAAGTCCGCAAGCCGAAGGCCAGCAGCCGAAAGCCTGATCCGCATCACCGGCCTAGACGACCGCGAGACCGACGCCTGCTTCGAAACCGAATTCACCGCCCGCACCAACCCGCATCGCGGCTACATCACCATCATCGAAGGCTGCGACAAGTTTTGCTCCTACTGCGTCGTGCCCTACACGCGCGGCAAAGAGCGCAGCCGCACTTCGCAGTCAGTCCTCGCCGAAGCCCGCCAGATGGCCGAACTCGGCTACACAGAAATTCAGCTGCTCGGCCAGAACGTGAATTCGTACAAAGATTCAGAAGGGAACTTGGCGAACAGAAAAACTTTCGCCGAGCTGCTAGCCGCCGTAGGAGAAGTCCCCGGCATCCGCCGCGTACGCTTCATGACCTCGCACCCCCGCGACTTCGGACGCGACATCGTCGAAGCCATCGACGCCGTGCCCACCCTCTGTGACCACGTCCACCTGCCCGTGCAAAGTGGATCAACCCGCATGCTCGACGCCATGCAGCGCCTCTACACCCGCGACCAATACCTCGAACGCATCGCCTGGATGAAGTCCGCCAAGCGCGAAATCAGCATCACCACCGACGTAATCGTCGGTTTCCCCGGCGAAACCGAATCCGATTTCGCCCAGACGCTCGATTTACTCGAAGAAGTCGTCTACGACGCGGTCTTCGCCTTCAAATACTCCCCACGCCCCAACACGCCGTCACTAAAGTTGGAAGACGCAATCCCCGACGAAGAAAAAGCCCGCCGCCTCGACATATTAATGGCAAAGCAACGCGAGATTCAAATCACGCGCTACAAGAAATACATCGGCACAAAATGCGAAGTAATGGTTGAAGGTAAGAACGAAGCCCGGTGCCAATACATCGGCCGCACCACGCATAACAAGACGCTGAATTTCACCGTCACGCCCACCGCAAATCCCAAATCAGGAAGTTACGTTCCAGTCGTCGTCACCGGCAGTTTTCCCAACAGCCTCCTCGGCGAATTGGTGGTATAAAAATGGAAGTTCGGCAGGAGATCCCCATGGAAGTAGAAATGACAATCCGCGGCCTACTGATGGATCCAGTTACGAATATGCCGATTGTTGTGTTGAAGGATATTGGCGGGGACACCGTGCTGCCGATCTGGGTAGGGGTACCGGAGGCGAACGCGATTTTGCTGGAGATGGAGAAGGTCAGCACTCCGCGGCCGATGACTCACGATCTGATTAAGAACGTGCTGACGGGGCTTGAGACCCAGGTGCACAAGGTTGTCGTCACCGAGTTGCGCGAGGATACGTTCTATGCAGTGATCTGGCTGGAGCGTGGGGGTGAAGTGATCAGCATCGACTCGCGGCCGTCGGACGCGCTGGCGCTGGCCCTGCGGGTGGATTGTCCCATCTTCGTCGAGGAAGGCGTGTTGAAGACGTCGAAGCTGGCGGCCAATATGACGGACCGGGTTACGAGCGACGAATTGCGCAAGTATCTGGAAGGCTTGGGCGACGACGATATGGGGAAGTACAAGATGTAGGTTTCAAGCTGTCAGCTATCGGCTGTCAGCTCTCAGTCAGACCCAGCCGAGCGCGGTCAGTCGAGTCTCTGCTGTCGCCATATCGTTTTACATAATACCTGTTATCGGACCTTACATCCACCGAGGCGCGGGACTCCGCTATTGTTTGACGGTCTGGACGACGGACGCGGAACTCTGCCCGACGTCCGAGTCTCCGTCGTATGTGACCGTGACTGTGGTCGTGCCGATAGGCAGCGTGGAAGTAGCCAAGGTTGCTTTGCCGCCGGTGAGTTCGACGGTTCCAAGCGCTGGTCCCGCAACAGGCCAGGTAGCTGGCATAAACCAAGCCTGACCCCGAAGGATTGAGCTTGGTCACCAATGCACCTGCGCCAGTAACATAGGCGTTCCCAGCTGTGTCCACGGCAATGCCGGAATTAAAGGCATCCCCGCTGGTCACTAGCAATGTCGAGTAGACCAGTGCCGATCCCGAAGGGTTAAACTTGGTCACGAAGCCGCTATAGTTGCAGGAGGGCGGCGGATAGAGGCCGGTGGTGCATACTGTCTGGTAGGCGCCGGGCGTGGTCGGAAAATCGCTAGAGTAGGTGGCACCTGCGACGTAAGCGTCGCCGGCGCTGTCAACCGCGATGCCGTAGCCTAATGTAGCGGGAGTTCCTCCGAGGTAGGAGGAGTAAACCAAAGCTGACCCCGTGGAGTTGAGCTTGGCCACGAAGGCGTCCTCACAGATAGAGGGGCATACCGTCTGAAAGGCCCCGGGGGTTACCGGAAAGTCGGTCGAGCTGGTTATTCCGGCGACGTAGGCGCTACCAGCGGCGTCCACAGCGATGCTATTTCCTGTGTCGCCGGCGCCGCTGCCGCCTAGATAGGTGGAGTAAACCAAGGCTGAGCCCGAGGCGTTCATCTCCGTCACAAAGGCGTTCTGACAATAAATTGAGCCGCCGGCACAAGCCGTCTGGAAAGCACCGGCCGTGGTGGGAAGGCCGGGGACAGCCCGGCCGGTGACGTAGGCGTGGCCCATGCCGTCGATGGCGATGGCGGCGACGAAACTGACACCGTCTAGATAGGTGGAGTAAACCAAAGCCGAACCTGTGGGGTCGATCTTGGTCACGAACGCGCCACAGCAGGTGGTCTGGAAGGCGCCCGGCGTAACCGGAAATGTGGTTGATCCAGTAGGACCGGTGACGTAAGTGTTGCCCGCGCTGTCCACAGCTATGCCGACATAGCTGCCTAAGAAATTAAAGCCGTAGATGCCGCCGCCCAGGTACGTCGAATAAATTACAGGATCGATGTAGAGCGCAAGGCTTGTATCGTAGCTGGCCAGCACGAATCCGACGCGACTCGTGGCCGTGATGGAGTAATCCGCCGCGATCTGCCGTCGCACTCCATCCTTCTCCTGATATACCACCGGCTTGCGCCAGCGAATTTCGCGTTGGCCGAGGTCGAAGATTAAGTCGCCTTGCTCAGTCCGGCGAATGCGTCTCGCGCCGCTAACGTCGAACGCGATCTTACGTGGGTCCGCTCCCGGGGCGACAATAAAGTCATACTCAAGTTGCCGCTGGTTGCCGTAGTAAACCAGGTCGATGCCGGAATAAATTCCTTCGTACTTCACCTTGGCGTAGGTCGGGACGCTCGTATGCCATTTGGACGGGTCGGTGCCCATGAAATAGTTGCTGGTGCCGGCGAGTTGATCGACGCCAGCAACTTTGACTGCGGGATTGGCGTTGCGAAGTTTCATTCGCAGCACGCCACCGGGCTTGTAGCGACCCGCGGCGGCGTTCAATGTTTGGGAATTGTTTTGAGCGTTAGCGTCCTTTGTATCGAGTTTGCTTCCGGGCAACGTAGAGAAACTTCACGCGGGCATCGACCTGGCCTTGATTCGGCTCGAAGCTCAGCGGCAACTTTCCGTAGCCGGCGAGAACCTTGGCCTGCGCCTTTGCGGCACTGTCGGAATCAGAGAGGGTCGCGCTCGATTGCGGACTGCCAGCAGACTCATTCCCGCCCGGCGCGACGGCGACAGAAGCAATGGCCTGGCTCGTTAAGGGCGCGGGCTTCTGTGCCATGGCTGTGGAGGTGAGCGCGATCAGGATGGCTAAAAGCGCGAGTAGCAGACCGGAAATAGGCAGAATCCCAGTACCTTTTCTGAAGGTAAAGTGACATAACATGGAGATGCCTCCGGACCGCGTGTCATGTCTTTGTATCTCTGGGGGCTCCGGCGTGCGACCTAGGGCTGCGTTCGAGAATCTGATGCGCAATCCCTGACGCAGATGCCAGGGTTGCCCACGGGAAATACGACAGCGCGGAGCGTATCACTTCGCGGACATCGCGTCAACGATCCATCTTCCTCTTCATAGGAGCGTCCTTCCCAACCGAGAATGTTCCAAGCGAGGCTAACCGCACAGCACGATTTTGGGGTGGAATAACGTGCCGGCTACGCGAGTGGCAATGGCGATGAGGTCGCGTTGGCTGGCGAAGACTTTTACCTGGCGGGCGCGGGAGAGGTCGGGGAGGTTGATGGTGCGTCCGCTGCGGATGCGGGCGGCGGTGGGTTCGTCGGCGGTGACGGAGGGGAAGTCGGGCAGCAGTCTGCGGGGATGGATGAAGAGGGCTTCGAGGGATTCAACATCCCCACCCTCTCGCAAAGGACGCGAGAAGGATCGGGCACCCGGCTCGGAGCCATCCGGCTCAACGGCAGGTCCCTCCACTCTGCGTGTCTTTCCCCCGAGGAAAGACGCGCTCCGGTCGGGATGACAGGAATGATTGCCGGCATGAAAGAGATTTGCGAGTTGCTCCAAGGTGTGGGCGTCTGCGAGGGTGAACTCGGCTACTGCGGTGCGGCGCAGGGATTCCAGATGCGCGCCACAGGCTAGTTCCCTTCCCATGTCGTGGGCGACGGAGCGCATGTAGGTTCCGGAGGCGACGCGGGCGCGGAAGCGGACGCGATCGGCGTCGACGGCGAGGATTTCGAATTCTTTAATCTCAACTTGGACCGGCTTGAGCACGACTTCTTTTTGCTGGCGGGCGAGCTTGTAGGCGGGGACGCCTTTGATTTTCTTCGCCGAGAATGGCGGAGGAATTTGTTCGATCACTCCGCGGAAGCGGGCGGCGAGAGATTCGATCTCTTCGCTGCGCAGGTGTACTTCTTGGGGCGCAGTGGTGGATTCGCCTTCGGCGTCGTAAGTGTCGGTGGCGAAACCGAAGCGGATAGTGCCTTCGTAGATTTTTTCAGAGGCGGTATAGAACTGCGCGAGCCGCGTGAGATTGCCGGTGACTAGCGGGAGGACGCCCGTCGCCATGGGATCGAGGGTGCCGAGATGGCCGATGGAGCGCTCGCCGAGAATGCGGCGGGCGCGGTTGACCACGTCGTGCGAGGTGAGTCCGGCAGGCTTGTCGATGATGAGGACGGCATTCATGAGAAGGATTTGGTAAGGTGATTGAGTAATTTGGAATTGAGAAATTGAGGAATTTGGTAATTGAGTAATTGAAAACATAAGGACAGGGCGGGCTTGGCGCCGGGTCTTTCAGTTTTCCAATTTCTCAATTACACAATTCCTCAATTCACGGTCTTACCCAGTCTCTCATGCTTCCCCTCAAAGACGATCAACCGAGCTACAGCACGCCGTTTGTGAACTGGTTTCTGATTGCGCTGAACATTCTTGTTTTTTTGTTCGAGCTGCAGCTCACCCCTACCGGGCTCAGGCGGCTGTTCGATCAGTTTGGTTTAGTGCCGGCCCATGTCTGGAACCCGCACAACAACTTCGCGCAGACGATCGTTCCCTTCTTCACGGCCATGTTCTTGCACGAAGGCTGGCAGCACGTGCTGGGGAACATGTGGTTCCTATTTATTTTTGGGGATAACGTTGAGGACTATCTGGGACATTTCAAGTACCTCATGTTTTATCTGCTGGCGGGGCTGTTTGCGGATGCAGTGCAGATTGCGATCAATCCGCAGCCTCACATCGGGATGGTGGGAGCGAGTGGGGCGATCGCGGGAGTTTTAGGAGCGTATTTTCTTCTGTATCCGCGGGCGCGGGTGCTGACGTGGTTCTTTGTGTTTGTGCTGTATTTGCCGGCGTGGATTGTGCTCGGGGAGTGGTTCGTCATTCAATTCTTTAACGGGGCCGCCGTTCTCTCGATGCCGTCGGGGCGCGATGTAGGAGGCGTGGCCTTCTGGGCGCACATCGGAGGATTTCTGTCGGGGATGGCGCTGATCAAGATCTTTCCGCAGCGGCGCGGGCGTTCGCCTTATGCCTACCGGTAGGCTGTTCGGATTTGCGAACAAAATACCGATCACACGGTCATGTTTTCCCTTGAAACAAATCCCCACTTCTCGCGCAACGAGCGCGCGAGAAATGGGGCACCCGCGATTGCCTTTCTTCTGTCTCGTTGACCAATTATTTTTTCGGGCGTGATTCCGGTGGGACCAGGCCCGACAGGCGGTAGTAGCCGACTAGCTGGCCGTAGTGTTCGCCGGAATGCTCGATGAAACCGTAGGCCAAATCGGAGACCCGGATGTATTGATGGGCAAACGGATCGACAACGAGGGAGTTCAATCCCTTTTCGCCCTTGGACTGAATGGCGGCTGCTCCCTCGGCGAAAGATTTCTTGACGAAGGCAACAATCGCGGCTTTGTCTTTGTATTGATCGCGCTTCATCATGGCCTCGGCATCGGATTTCTGCCCGGTTACAGGATTGATGAAGAAATAGTTGGCGCCGGCGGCGTGCAGAAGTTGCTCGGAGAAGCTGCGCTGCGCGGGCGTGGGTTTGAAATCATATTTGTCTTCGGGAAAATCCTCGGCCATGGCGCTGAGCTTGCGGCCAATGTCGTTCCAGGAATCGAGCAGGACTTTGGACGGACTATCGGCGGGCTTGACGGGTTGATCTTTCTTCATGTCCTGGGCGCGCGCGGGAAGAGCGAACGTGGCGGCGATCAGGGCGGCGGCGAGAAACGGAGATTTCATCATTGAGAGTTCCTCCACAGATGTATTGAGAGATTGGCGGTCGCAATTGTAGTTGGACTTGCGGCAAGAGGAAAGGTAAGCGGCGGGAGTTAGAGCGTGCCAGCCGTGGGAAGAATCTCGAGGGATTCGACGGTCGCGTTGGCGGGCAGGAGGATCGCTTCGACGACGGCTTGAGCCACGGTCGCTGGGGACATCATCTTTTTTCGCGGAGCCTGCGGCCAGAGCGTGATCCAGATGTCAGTGTCGGTAGCGCCAGGCAGCAGTGCGATCACGCGAATGCCGCGCGGGCGGAGTTCTTCGCGCAAGGTGCTGGTCAGCCCGAGCGCGCCGTGTTTGGAGGCATTGTAGGCGGCGGAGCCGGGGAATACGCGGTTGGCGGCGATGGAGAGATTGTTCACGATCGTGCCACCGCGCTTCATCACGGCGAGCGCGGCCTGAGTGACCAGAAATGTTCCGGTCAGGTTGGTTTCGAGGACGTCTCTCCAGATGGGCAGCGGAAGTTTTTCGATGGGCAGGTTGGCGTGGGCGATGCCGGCGTTGTTGATGAGGATGTCAAGGCGCTTGAAATGGCGGCGCGCGGCGCGGAACAGGGCGTCGACGGAGTGAGGGTCGCGAACGTCGCAGGGGTGAGCAAGAATTTTAATTTTGGAGAACGCGAGTTCCCTGCTGACTTTCCCGAGCGCCTTTTCGTCGCGGGCGGTGAGGATCAGGTTGCAGGATTCGGCGGCGAGGGCGCGGGCGACGGCGAGTCCGATGCCGCGCGTGGCGCCGGTGATGAGGGCGACCTGGCCGTGGAGGCGGGAAGATTTCGCGGGTCTAGTTAAGATGCGTTGGGGCAAGGTGAATCGGGCTTCCCGAAATCGTCGAGACATCTTACCGCAGGATGGTGGGAGGTCACGGAATGACAACCTCGTACTCGGATTTCACCAGCCCACTGGCATAAGACTGAGTCGCGATGTGCCGGAGTTGCACATCGTGTGGGAGCGACCCGAACAGCGGAATTCCATCTCCGATCAATACGGGCACGCGAGTGATGGTGATTCGCTGAACTAAACCGGCGCGCAGGAAACCTTGAACCGTCAAGCCTCCGTCGACGTAGAAATGTTTGAAGCCGCGAGCGACGAGGCGGGCGATGATCTCGGCGGGATTCCCGGACATTTGTTCGACGCGGCCTCCGCGCACGGTTGAGAAATCGAGAGGGCGGCTGCTCAACACGATCACTTGTCTGTCGCCGTAGGGCCATTCGGGAAAAGCGAGAACCGTCTCGAAGGTTTTACGGCCGATGACGAGCGCGTCAACGGTAGCGATGAACTCATCGTAGCCGTGAGGTTCGCCGCCATCGGCGGGCAAGAAGTCGTACTCCCCATTATGGCGGGCGATGAAGCCGTCGAGACTGGTTCCGATAAAGACAGAGACCATCATGCTGAGCCCTCAGCGGAGCGTCATTGTTGGCTGAGATTTTTGGCGCCGATTGCCGGCGGCGATTGCTGTCCGCCATTGTTGCGCCGCATTGTTGTTGCCTGAATTACTGTCGTCAAACGCCGTTGGGGCGCTGGCGGATCAACGACAGAAATTCGGAGCGCGTTTCTTCTTCCTGGCGGAAACAACCGAGCATCGAAGACGTGACCGCGGCGGAGTGCTGCTTTTCGACGCCGCGCATCATCATGCAGAGATGGCGAGCTTCGATGACCACTCCAACGCCTTGCGGCTCGATTACTTTCTGGATGGTCTCGGCGATCTGGGTGGTGAGGCGCTCCTGAATTTGCAGGCGGCGCGAAAATACTTCGATGAGGCGCGGAATCTTGCTGAGGCCGATGACGCGTCCGTTGGGAATATACGCGACGTGCACTTTGCCGAAGAATGGCAGCATGTGGTGCTCGCACATGCTGAAGACTTCAATATCTTTTACGATGACCATCTCGTCGTAATTCACGGTGAAGAGTGCGCCTTTGAGCAGCGCCTCGGGATCTTCCTGGTAGCCCTTGGTGAGGAACTTCATTGCCTTGTGGACGCGCTCAGGAGTGTCGACCAGGCCTTCCCGGCTGGGATTTTCGCCGAGGCGGACGAGCATCTCGTGGACCAGGTCTTCGAAGGTGGCGCTGGTCAGGGTGGTCGGTTCTTTCTGCTGTTCAAGCGGGGCTGGTTTCATGGGTCCTATTTTCTTGGCTCGGCGCTGCCGACGTACTCGAAGGAATTCATCATGGTCTCTTCGAGCCTTACTCGATCAAGATGCGCCATCTGAAAGCCGCGCTGCAATATTTCGAAGATTTCGACGGAGAGATTTTCCGTGGTGGGCACAAGTTGAGTGAATTCCTGCAGCGTATTCAAATTCTCCAGGTGATAGCGGGAGAGCACTTCCCTTTCGACGAAACCGTCGAGATCGACCAGGTTGCAGACCATGCCGGTTGCGGGATCGACCGGACCGCTGACGGTGACTTCGACGGTGTAGTTGTGGCCGTGTCCATGGGGATTGTTGCATTTGCCGTAGGTGGCTTGATTCTCGGCAGCGGACATTTCTGCGCTGTGCAGGCGGTGTGAAGCGGAGAAGCGGTAGCGGCGGGTGAGGTGTGCGATCATGCGGGGAACCACTTCAAAACGAACCCAAAGTTGATGCGCGGGAGATCCTTCCCTGCGCCTGAAATGCGGCTCCGCTCAGGATGACGCCGGCATTTTGTGAGCCAAGACTTCATTCCTCTCCGTAGAAATCGACGAACAGGTCTGGAGTTTCGTAGACGCGCACGCGGTGCAGGCGGGCTTGCTGGAGTTTCGATTTCAGGCGCTGCCAGATGGCGATGGCGAGATTTTCTGTCGTCGGAATCTGGGTAAGGAATTCGGGGACTTCTTTGTTCAGAAAGCGGTGGTCCATGGCGTCGAGTACTTCGCGGTGCATGATTTCTTTCAGTTGCTTGAGATCGACCACGAAGCCGGAGCGGGGATCGACTTCGCCCTTCACCGTGACTTCAAGAGTGTAGTTGTGCCCATGGCCGTTCGGGTTGTTGCATTTGCCGAAGATGCGGCGGTTTTCCTCCGGCGTGAAGTCAGGGTTGTTGTAGTAGTGCGAGGCAGAAAATTCGGCTTTGCGGGTTAGATAGACCATAGAAAAACAGTTTCCAGTTTCCGGTAGCGTCAAACACGGCCACAACCCATCAAGCGGGTTCGCCAACTCGCTACAAGTTTGGCGCCAGTTCCGGAGGTGGTTCCAGGGCATACGGACTGATGGGTTGCCACTTCGGAGAACCGGTGGTTTCTTCCTCCGGACAAAAATTCTTGTTGGGCTCGAAGATGATGATCTTGTAGATATAGCGTTTGTGTTCGGCGGGATAGTAGGCGAACACGAAAGCGATGCCCTTCCTTTTATCGACCCAGAAAACCAGCGGGCGGTCGCCCAGAGCCGGAACCGGCGGGGTCAGCAGAGTATAAGCGCGCATGTCCCGGTAAGCCGAGACGACTTTGTCCGCGTGATCGAATGTGGTGATGCCCTCGGGGGTATGAAAGCGCGTGGTGGTCGACTCAATCTGGAAAATCTTTCCTTTCTTGAGGCGAATGAGAAGGTCGCCGTGACCGGTGCGGTTTTCCGCGTCGACCCAATCGAGGGTCGTGCCGCAACTGTTCTGCCATTCGATGTCTTCGTTTTTCTTGGGGAATAATTCGAGGGCACGTTCGCGCGTGTCGCCCAGCTTGAGCGGTCCAATGCTCAGGCCGGGTTCAATGGTTACTTCGCCGGAGAGCGGACGCGCGTCGGAGTCCTGCGCAGCGTTCGCCGCCGCTGGTTGCGCGGCCCGGATTCCTCTCTGGATGGGATGTGCGAACATCGTCAGCAAAAAAAAGCTCGGCAGAATGAGGGTCACAAGTTTCATGAGAGTCGTCCTGCGGGCGTGGGAGTGTGATCGATGAGTGGGCTCACGGAATCGTTCTTCGGCCCATAGGTTCTGCCCTTCCAGTTCACGCTGCCGTTGGCGTGGGCGCGCTTTGAGCGCAGCAGGAGAAAGGCGAACATGGGCATACCGAACAGAGCACCGAGCCATTCCATGGCCAAGTCGAAGTTGGCTCGTCTGAGCCGCGCAAGATTGCGCCCGAAAGTCGGAAGCAAGGTCACAGCCCACCACCAATGCTTCGTAACGCCGGCAAGCGCCCAGAACGTGTTGTTCAGCCGGGCGAGCGAGCCTACACGATCTGTGAGCACAGCGCCGAGAAGCATGAATAAAGGCCCGAAGAGAATTCCCCAACCCAGTCCCCACCAAAGCATAGTCTTCAGCGCCAGCCAGCCGGGGTTCGGAAACAGCAGCGCCAGATTCTTCGTCCAGCCCTCGCGAAGCTGGCGGTAGTTGCGGTACATGCGGGTGCGGACTCGGTCGGCGGCGTAACGGAAGAGAATCTTCCGGCCAGAATTTTTTACGGCGCGGGCGAGCGCGACGTCTTCGAGAATGTCGCGAGCAATCGCTGCGTGCCCGCCGATCGCATCATAAGTTTCGCGGCGGATCAGAATGTACTGGCCGTTCGCCGCAGCGATGGGAGAAGCCGGGTCGCTCACTTTCGATGGTGAATATTGCCGCGCCAGTTCGGCGAAGACCACCGGCAGAGTCGCCATTTCCCAGAAGGTGACGGCGATCTGTTCAGGCGAATAGGAAAGCATTTCAGCGCCGTTTTCGTGCGCTTCTTTTAACGCGGCCGCCAGAGAGCCGGGTAGGTGTACGGTGTCGGCGTCGGTGAAGAGGAGCCACTCGCCATGAGCCAAGCGCGCGCCGCACGTGACCGCGTTGTTCTTGCCGGTCCATCCCTGGGGCAACGGGCCGGCTTCGACGACACGCACTCCCGGGAACGATTCGGCGATTGCGCGGGTACGGTCGGTGGAGTGGTCGTCGACCACAATGATTTCGAATTCAACGCCAGACTGCGCGACCAGAGATTGCAGACAATCGGCGAGGGATATCTCCTCGTTGCGCGCCGGAATGATGATCGAGATTGTTGCGCGCCCGGTGATCGTTTGCGTTGCGACCATAGAGTAAGCAGGTGAAGCGGACCTATGGGGCCAAAGCCCGAACTCTCGGAGGAATCAGGCAGCACGGCTGAAGCCGTGCCCTTTCCCTCCGATAGCATACCGAATCCATTATTATAGCTGTGTGCGACGAGCCGCCCAGTTCCCTTCCGCTCTGCTGGTTTGCTTTCTATTGGCTGCGCTATCCGGCTGCCATAGCGGGTCGCGGCCTCCGCGCATCGGCTCAAACGCTCTGGATTTCACGGTGCAGGACGACCAGAGCAAGATCACGCTGAGCCAGTTTCGCGGGCACGTGGTGGTGCTGAATTTCTGGGCAACGTGGTGTCCGCCGTGCGTCGAGGAAATGCCTTCGCTGGTCGAGATGCAGCGGCGCTTCAAAGCCAAGGGCGTGACCGTGCTGGCGGTGAGCGTCGATGTGGACGAAAGCGCTTACCGGCAGTTTGTGAAAGATCACAACGTAGACTTGCTGACCGTGCGCGATCCGGACCAGAAGAGCAGCGCGCTGTATGGGACGTTCAAATTTCCCGAGACCTACATTGTGGACCGCGACGGGGTGATCCGGCGGAAGTTCATTGGCGCGGTGGACTGGACTGCGCCGGAGGTCACGGATTTCCTGGGAAAGCTTTAGAGGGTGGTTTTCGGTTATGTGGGACGGACACTCTTGTCCGTCGCTCTTGATGTTGGTTTTGCATTCCGGACGAGCCAAGATCAAAACCACAACCACAACCAAGATCAAAAGCGACGGACAGGAGTGTCCGTCCCACACAGGCTGTCCCCACGCTTACAACTTGACCCTCCGGAGGCGTAATGCATTGGTGATGACGCTAACGCTGCTGAAGCTCATGGCGGCGGCGGCGAAGATGGGACTGAGCAGGATACCGAAAAACGGATAAAGAACGCCGGCCGCGATAGGCACTCCGATGGCGTTGTAGATGAAGGCGAAGAAAAGATTTTCGCGGATGTTGCGCATGGTGGCCCGGCTGAGTTTGCGAGCGCGCAGAATTCCGGTGAGATCGCCTTTGACCAGCGTGACGCCGCCGCTTTCCATGGCGACGTCGGTGCCGGTGCCCATGGCGATGCCGACATCGGCTTGCGCCAGCGCGGGCGCGTCGTTGATGCCGTCGCCCGCCATGGCGACGACTCTTCCCTGCTGCTGCAGTTTGCGGACGACTTCGAGCTTGCCTGCCGGTAAAACTTCCGCTTCGAATTCGGTGATGCCGAGCGATTGAGCGATTGACGCGGCGACAGTGCGATTGTCCCCGGTCAGCATCACGATGCGAAGACCTTCTGACTTGAGTCCACGCACGGCGTCGAAGGTGGATGCTTTCATCGGATCGGCCACTGTGAGCGTTCCGGCGTACCGGCCGTTGATGGCCACGCTGATATTCGTACCCTGCGGCGCTTTTGCGTGAAGCACCGAGTCGGATGTGCTGGCGAGAGCTCCGGCATCGACCATCATGGCGGCATTGCCGACCGAAACACGTTTTCCGTCGACCACACCTTGAATTCCCTTCCCCGGTACATTCGCGAAATCGGCGGGCTGCGAGAGCTGCAAATTCTTTTCGAGCGCGGCTTGTACGATGGCTGTGCCCAACGGATGTTCGCTGGCGCGTTCGAGGCTGGCGGCTAGGCGCAGAACTTCCTGAGCATCTCCTTGCGTTTGTGGCGACGACCCCACGGCGGAAGATCCCACGAGCTTCGGCTTGCCTTCGGTGAGCGTGCCGGTTTTATCGACCACCAGCGTGTCGACTTTTTCGAGCGACTCCAGGGCTTCGGCGTTTCTGATCAGAACTCCGGCGCTGGCGCCGCGGCCGGTGCCGACCATGATCGCCATCGGCGTGGCCAGTCCGAGCGCGCAGGGACAGGCGATGATGAGTACCGCAACTGCATTCACCAGCGCATGCGCGAGGCGGGGCTGCGGACCGACTACGAACCACACGATAAATGTGATCACCGCGACGGCGACGACAGTGGGCACGAACCACGCCGCGACGCGGTCCGCAAGGCGTTGAATGGGAGCGCGGCTGCGCTGTGCCTGGCCGACCATCTGCACGATTTGCGCCAGCAGCGTTTCGGAGCCGACGCGCTCGGCGCGCATGATGAACGATCCGGTTGAGTTGATAGTCGCTCCGATCACTTTGCTGCCAGGGGATTTTTCGACGGGAACGGACTCGCCCGTAATCATCGATTCGTCGATCGAACTGCGGCCATCGAGCACGACGCCATCAACAGGAATGCTTTCGCCCGGACGGACGCGCAAGCGATCTCCCGGTTTCACTTGTTCGAGCGGGATGTCTTGTTCTTTTTCTATAGACTCGCCAGGTCCCTGAGTTTCGCCATCGTTGGCAATAAGCCGCGCGGTTTTCGGGCTGAGATGCAGCAGCGAGCGGATGGCGGCGCTAGTCTGACTGCGGGCGCGAAGTTCCATCACCTGCCCTAGCAGGACCAGCGTGGTGATGGCGGCGGCGGCCTCGAAGTAAACGTCGGGATATCCGCCCATGCCCCGCAACGACGCCGGGAAAATTCCGGGCGCGATGATCGCGATCACGCTGTAGATGTAGGCCACGCCCGCACCGAGGCCGATCAGCGTGAACATGTTCGGGCTTCGGTTCACCAGCGAAGTCCAGAAGCGCTGGAAGAACGGCAGGCCACACCAAAGGACGACGGGCGTCGACAGCGCGAACTCGATCCAGGGGAGCGCTCCCGTTGATGAAGTGGGGTGCGTGCCGAGTCCGGGCAGCATCGAGTACATCGCGATCACGAGCTGCGGCGTCGTTAGCACGACGCCGATCCAGAAGCGGCGCGTCATGTCGACGAGTTCTGGATTCTCTCCGGTGTCGGCGGTGACCGTGCGGGGTTCGAGCGTCATGCCGCAGATCGGGCACGATCCGGGCGCGTCGCGCACGATTTCAGGGTGCATCGGGCAGGTGTATTGGGTGCGCGTGGCCGCAACCGGCATGTCGCGCTCGAGGGCCATGCCGCAGGAAGGACACGCTCCGGGCTTCGATTCGCGGACTTCGGGACACATGGGGCAAACGTAGGCTGGAGGCGCAGAGGCAGACGCACGGTTTGACTGCGCCTTCGTTCCGTGATCGGGCCGCGAAGCCTCTGCTCGCGGTGACAAGCCTTGAGCCATCGCTGATGCCGGTTTCGTCGTGGCCTGCATTCCAGGCATTCCCGGCATTACCAGCGGCGATGACTTGGGGGCCAGCGGTTTCACATCCCCCGTGTCCAAGTATCCCTGCGGATTGGCTTTGAATTTTTCTCCGCATCCGGCGCAGCAGAAGTAGTACTTCCTCCCCTCATGCTCGTGAACATGTTTAGCCGTAGCAGGATTCATGTTCATCCCGCAGACGGGATCGCGCTCTAGGGCGGGAATCGGATTTGAGGCTGTCATGAGTAGAGCTGCCGACTTGCGGCGAGCAAGAAAGAATACCCGATCACAAAGTACCGAGTAAGCGTACCGGACAGATATTAGAGGTCAATCTTCGGATGGCGGGTTCTATTTCTTGGGCTTGGAAGCACTCAAGGCGGATGAGGCAACCAGGTACTTGCCTTGGTCCTCATTCACTGGTTCGAGGTCGAGCGTGAAGGTCGAGCCTCCGATGGAGCCGCCGTGTTCGGTGATTCGGGCGCGGAAGAAGTAAATCTTTCCCGAGTCGGTGGTGAAACTGGTGAAGGCGGCCTCATTGGAAAGTTGCTTCAAGCGCGATTGCCAGTTGGTGCACAGGTGGTGCTCCCCAGGATCGACCGAGAAAGAGATGTAGGAATTCCCCTTGTCGGCGCCGACCCACTTTCCATCGACGCCAACGCGCAGGGTCGGACGGGCGATTTGGGTCGGGAGTTTGTCGAACTCTTCCACTACATAAACCAGACCCTTGCCGGCCTCGGGCTGCGCGAGCGGCAGGCTCGGGGCACTGTGGGCATCGAACTGGACCTCTTTGGGGCCGCATGCGGCTTCGACGCCGGCGAGGGGCGATTGTTCTTGCGCGAACGCGAGAGTTGAGCACAGGAGGGTCGCGAGCAGGAAAGTTGGGAACACGGCCAGAGCTGCCTTCATTGACGTTCCTCCCCGCTGGTGCTGCGTCGCTGGAAGTGCGGTTCTTGCGGGCCAGATTCAACTCGCGCAGGACCAACTGCTGCCAGTATATGCCTGGGGGCCGATCCGCGAATGTAGAGATTTGTCGATTTCTTGCGAGAAGAAGTCGGGAACAGAATGCCGTATATTGGATTCACCCGGCGACGGGCCGGGGCTTCCGATTCATCAGAGCGAAGACCGAAGGGCGTGAATCTATGACTTATCTCGAGGTGGTTTTCAATTACGGCGCGATTCCCGGGGAGAGCGAAATGCGGGCGATTGACGCGATGCGCGAGGTCTACGGCATCCGTCGGGTGCAGTTCAATGCGAAAGAGCGCACGGTGCGAGTGGAGTTCGACGCCTCGCGCATGAAACAGGATGCCGTCGCTAAGTTGCTGCGCAACGCCGGAATCGATGTGCGAGAGCCGGTCGCGCTGGCCTGAGGGTAAAGATCGCGGATCGCTTTGGGATTCTGGTAAAGGTCCCTGGGGCGACTAAAACCATCTCATCGTGATCGCTAGACGCGTCGCTAGAGCGTCGCTCTTCCACGAAGATTGTTGAGGGGTGTGTCCAGCGACTGAGTGCGGAAAGTAAAAAGGCCGGGGAGGGCCGACGGGGCTATAAGAGCAAGGGGTGCTCACAGAAAACCTCTGGCCGAAGTTATTCTCTGAAGCACCCCGTTGCGCGCCACTTCGTCTGTTCTAAGATATTGCAAACCGCGTGCCATCCGTAAGCCGTTAAAAACAAGAGCCGCCGGGGTATTTGTCCGAGTAGGAATTGCCCGGCCAAGGGAAAGAATTACTTCGGACGATTTGGGCAACTAAAGGGCCAAGGAGTGGGCTGCGAAAGAATAGTTGGTGCCGAAGGATATGTCTCTTGGATGCGTCACTTTGGCTCGAGCTTTTTTGCCCGGAAGAGCGATCTCGCAGGAGACTCTTCCTTAGATCCTCGCAATAAGATCCTCGCATTAAGATCCCCGCGTGACACCGAACTGCGCCGAGTTTCGGAGTGCCCCTTCGTTGCGGCGCGAGAATCCGTTTTCAAGGCTAGCGATTCTTCGTTATAATTGCCTTGTTCCAATCGTAATTTTCGTTCTCAGCAATGGGGCGGCCGTTTCTGCCCATCCAAATT
>Ga0210395_10000904_pt1 | contig 22880 bp, 17 predicted proteins | sample IncBWH4OmetaG_FD_150861 | JGI IMG/M metagenome (GOLD analysis project Ga0210395, IMG submission 150861) | Forest soil microbial communities from Barre Woods Harvard Forest LTER site, Petersham, Massachusetts, United States - Inc-BW-H-4-O ...
GTGGCGCCCAATTGTTCAGATCGTCGAGATTTGCGCTCTGCAGGGTGTATTGATACTGTGCGTTGCCGAATCGCCCGCCGATCGTGAGATCCTGCGCTGACTGCAAAATCAGCGTCGCTCCCGGAACCACCGACAACTTTCCCCGCAAGCGGTTGATCACGTCGTCCGCGGTCACATTCGGGCAGCGCTGCCAGACATGCAGGTTCTTGCAGGAGCCGCGCTGCTCCAGCGGCTTAAGCATCATGAAGAATCGTCCCTGATTCAACGGTGAACCGCCGCCGGCAAAGCCCACGACCGTGTCGACCGAGGGGTCTTTCATCACGATGTTGACATAGAGCCTCATCTTATCTGCCATGGACTGGAACGAAATATCCTGCGCCGCCATGACCGAGCCCACGATGCGCCCCGTATCCTGCTGTGGGAAGAATCCTTTCGGCACATTCCAGTAGAGGACGACACTGAGGACCGCGACCGCAATGGTCAACGTCAGAGTGGCTGGCTGGTGCCTTAGCACGAACTGCAAGGCGTGGTCGTAGGTTTTCAGCAGCCGGTCGAAAACCCACTCGCTCCAGCGGTAGAAGAGGTTGTGCTTCTCGTCCTTGGGCGGCCGCAGGAATTTCGCGCACATCGTCGGCGTGGTAGTCAGTGAAACCAGCAGCGACACGCCGATCGCGATACTCAGCGTCACGGCAAATTCCCGGAACAACCGGCCCACAATCCCGCCCATCAGCAACAGGGGAATAAACACAGCGACCAGCGACGTGCTCATTGAGACCACGGTAAACCCGATCTCCTGAGCCCCCTTGAACGCTGCCTGTACTGCGCCCATGCCATGCTCAACATAACGCGTGATGTTCTCCAGCACCACGATCGCGTCATCCACCACGAAGCCCGTCGAAATCGCGAGCGCCATCAGCGACAGGTTATCCAGGCTATAGCCGAGCAGATACATGCCGCCGAATGTTCCTACCAGCGACATAGGTACAGCGATGCTGGGAATAATGGTGGCGCGCACCGTTCGCAGAAACACGAACACGACCATGATGACGAGGAAGATCGAAATCAGCAGCGTGGTTTCGATATCCTTCACCGACGCTCGCACCGTGACCGTACGATCCATCACCACCGTCAAGTTGATCGCTGGCGAAATCGAGGATTGCAGATACGGCATGAGCGCGCGCACCCGGTCCACGGTGTCGATGATGTTGGCGCCGGGCTGCCGGAAAATCGGCATAAGCACGCCCGGCTTGGCGTTTGCTAGGCCGAGGTTACGTACATCCGCGACCGAGTCCGTAAGGTCGGCCACGTCGCCGAGCCGAACCGCCGCTCCGTTGTTGTAAGCGACAATCAGCGGCCGGTACTGGTCCGCCGTGAAGAGCTGATCGTTGTCGCTGAAAGTATCGTTCCGTGCGTACCCCGACACCTCGCCTTTCGGAGAGTTCGAGTTCGCCGCGTTGAGCGCGTTCCGCACCGTGTCGAGTCCCACGCCCAGCTTGTTCAGCAGCGTCGGATTCACTTCGACCCGCACTGCCGGTTGCGACGAGCCCCACACAAACACCTGCCCGACTCCGCCCACCTGCGCCAGTTTCTGCGACAGAATGGAGTCGGCAACGTCATACATCGTCGCAACGGTTGCGGTATCTGAAGACAGTGCCAGAATTAGAATGGGCGAATCGGCGGGATTCACCTTCCGATAGGTCGGATTGTTGGGTAGGTTCGCCGGAAGCTGGCCGCGCGCCGCATTGATCGCCGCCTGTGTGTCCCGCGCCGCCGCATCAATATTCCGGTTCAGATCGAATTGCATGGTGATGCTGGTCGAGCCCAGCTGACTGGAAGAAGTCATCTGATTCACGGCCGCAATTCGCCCGAACTGCCGCTCCAGCGGCGTAGCCACCGCCGACGCCATGGTCTGCGGGTCGGCCCCCGGCAAACTCGCACCCACGCTGATCACCGGAAAATCCACGCTGGGCAGCGAAGCTACCGGCAGAAAATTGAACGCCAGGATTCCAGACATCAGCAGCGCCGCTGCCAGCAGCGAGGTGCCAATCGGGCGCCGGATAAATGGAGACGAGATACTCATGCTTCAAGAAACCAGTCCAACAAGCTTGCAATGCCCATGCATCAATCCGCCGACATGGGCTCATCTTTCGGAATCGCATTTCCTATGGCGTAGCGCGAGAACCGGTGCGCCAGCCGGTCGAACCACAGGTAGACGACCGGCGTCGTATACAGCGTAAGCAACTGGCTCAAGAGCAATCCGCCGACAATCGTGATGCCCAAGGGCCGGCGCAGTTCCGCGCCAGTTCCCGATCCCAGCGCTAGCGGCAGCCCGCCCAGCAGGGCCGCCATCGTCGTCATCATGATGGGCCGGAAACGCAACAGGCAAGCCTGGTAGATCGCTTCCTCCGGGGGCTTGTGTTCTACTCGCTCCGCCTCCAGCGCGAAATCAATCATCATGATGGCGTTCTTCTTTACAATGCCGATCAGAAGAATGATGCCGATCAGCGCCACCACCGTAAGGTCGTTCCCTGTGACCATCAAAGCCAGAATCGCTCCCACGCCCGCTGACGGCAGAGTCGAAAGAATCGTGACGGGATGGATGTAGCTCTCATACAACACGCCCAGCACAATGTAGACTGTGATGACTGCCGCCAGAATCAGATAAGGCTCTGACGCCAGAGAATTCTGAAACGCCGCCGCCGTTCCCTGAAATGACGCGTGGATGCTGGGCGGCAACTGGATTTCCGTCTCCGCCTGCTGGATCGCTTTGGTGGCGTCGCCCAGAGATGCGCCCGGCGCAAGATTGAATGACAGCGTCACCACCGGGAATTGTCCCTGGTGGTTGACCGCGAGCGACGCGCTGCCCGACTTCATCTTGGTGAACGTCGATATCGGAACCGGTGCGCCGCTGGTTGTAATGGACGTGCCGTTGGACGTTGGAGCGCCCGTATTTGCCGCGGTTGTGCTGGGACGGATGTAAATGTCCTTTAGAGCATCAGGAGTTTGCGCGAAAGTCGGCAGCACTTCGAGCACCACGTGGTACTGGTTCAGCTGAGTGAATATAGTCGAAACTTGCCGCTGGCCGAACGCGTCATACAGTGTGTTGTCGATCGCCTGCGGAAAGATTCCCAGCCGCGACGCGGTATCGCGGTCGATCGTAACGTTGGTCTTGAGCCCGTTGTTGAGCTGGTCGGTCGCCACATCCGTCAGTGCGGGCAGGGTTTTCAGCTTGGCCACCAGCTTCGGTGTCCATTGCGCCAACTCCTGGGCATCCGCATCTTCAATCGAATATTGAAACTGGGTGCGGCTTACGCGATCTTCCACTGTGAGGTCCTGTACCGGCTGCATGTAGAGCGTGATGCCGTCGACCTTTTCCAGTTGTGGCTGCAGCCGCCGGATGATGGCGGACGCGTCATCAGCCCGGTCTTCGCGTGGCTTCAGATTGATCTGGATGCGGCCCTCGTTCGGCGTCGTATTCGTGCCATCCACTCCGATGAATGACGAGAGGCTGTCGACCGCCTTGTCCTGCAGAATGATTTTCGCCAGCTGCTGCTGCCGCTGCGCCATCGCCTCAAACGAAACGAAATCTGGCGCTTCCGACACACCCAGAATGACTCCCGTATCCTGCACCGGGAAAAATCCCTTGGGCACAACCACGTACAAAAAGAGGGTTAAGACTAGCGTCGTCAGCGTCACCAGAAGCGTCGCTGTCTGGTGCCTCAGCACAATCTTTACCGTGCGTCCGTAAAACGCAATGATGCGGTTGTAATAGTCTTCGGTGACCTCGTAGAAGCGCCCCTTCTCGCCTTCCTTGCGATGCTTCAGCAGCTTGGCGCACATCATCGGCGTCAGCGACAGCGAGACTCCCGCCGAAACCAGAATCGTCACCGCCAGTGTGACCGCGAATTCGCGGAACAATCGTCCAACAATGTCGCCCATGAACAGTAGCGGGATCAGTACAGCAATCAGCGAAACGGTCAGCGAAACAATCGTGAACCCAATCTGCCCCGCCCCTTTCAGCGCAGCGTCGAGCGGCGAATCTCCCGCCTCCAGATAGCGGTCGATGTTCTCGATCATCACGATGGCATCGTCCACTACGAAGCCCGTCGAAATGGTCAGCGCCATCAGCGTGAGATTGTTCAGGCTGTAGCCCAGCAGGTACATCACGCCAAACGTTCCAATCAGCGAGAGCGGCACCGCTACGCTGGGAATCACCGTGGCGGCAAGGTTCCTCAGGAACAGGAAAACCACCAGCACCACCAGCCCAATCGACAGCATCAGCTCAAATTCCACGTCTTTGACGGAAGAGCGGATGGTGATGGTCCGGTCGGTGAGAATCTGCACCTTTACCGCCGTGGGCAGTGATGCCTGTAACTGCGGCAAAAGTTTCTTGATCCGGTCAACCACGCTGATGATGTTCGCGCCCGGCTGCCGCTGAATGTTGACGATCACCGCCGGCGTCAGATTCATCCACGCGGCCAGCCGCGTATTCTCTGTCCCGTCGATGACGTTCGCAATGTCGCTGATCCTCACCGGCGCGCCGTTGTGATAAGCGATCACGATCGGCTTGTACTGGTCGCTGGAAAAAAGCTGATCGTTGGCGCCGATGGTGTAAGACTGCCGCTGGCCATCGATCACGCCCTTGGCCTGATCCACGTTGGCCTGGGCTAGCGCCGCGCGCAGGTCCTCCAGGCTGAGCCCATACGAAGCCAGCGCGGTAGGGTTGGCCTGGATGCGCACCGCCGGCTTCTGCCCGCCGCTGATCGAAACCAGTCCCACGCCCGGCAGTTGCGAAATCTTCTGTGCCAGCGAAGTATCCGCGAGATCTTCCACCTTCGACAAAGGCAGCGAATCCGAAGTCAGCGCCAGCGTAAGAATCGGCGCGTCCGCCGGATTCACCTTGTTGTAGATCGGAGGATTCGGCAGGTCCGCCGGCAGGTACGTCGAACCAGAGTTAATCGCCGCCTGCACTTGCTGCTCTTCCACGTCAATGTTCTGATCGAGCCCGAACTGGAGCGTGATCACCGAACTGCCAAACGAACTGGTCGAGGTCATCTGGCTCAGCCCCGGCACCTGGCCGAATTGCCGTTCCAGCGGAGATGTGACTGACGAAGCCATCACATCGGGATCGGCTCCCGGATAGAACGTGACGACTTGAATTGTGGGATAGTCAACCTCCGGCAGCGCCGACACGGGCAGTTGCGTGAATGCAACCCAGCCCACCAGCAGCACGCCCACCATGAGCAAGGTGGTCGCAACCGGACGAAGAATGAATAACCGCGAGGGACTCATGAACCTGACGTTCCTGAACCGGATGCTTCTGAACCTGACTTTTCCGAACCGGACGTCTCCGAACCTGACAAATCTGGCAGGTCAGCGTGATGGATCGGTGACACGCCGCGCCCGTCGCTCACTCCGCTGCTCGGAGTCGCATTGCGCACATTGATCAGGCTGCCTCTTTGCAGTTTGTCCTGGCCGTCGGTGACCACCGTATCCCCGGGATTCAGTCCGTTTGTAATCACAGTGGTGTCCCCCTGCGTCAGCGATACGGTCACGACCTTATCCTGCACAGTCTTGTCGGAGTTCACTGCATAAACGAACGTGCCTTGCGGTCCGCGCAAAATGGCTGCCGTCGGAACCACCGTGCTGTTCTTCCGCGTCTCCAACAGCAGGTCGGCGTTGACGAACTGGTTCGGCCAGAGTTGGTTGTCTTTGTTTTCGAAAACCGCTTTGAGCTTGGCCGTGCCAGTCGTCGGATCAATCTCATTGTCAATCGTCAGCAACTTGCCCGTACCCAGCTTGGTTTGATCGTCGCGGCTGAACGCGTCGACCTCGAGCGTGCCCTGCTTCATATGGCGCGACACTGTCGGCAGCACGTCCTCGGTGAGCGTGAAGATCACGGCAATCGGCTGCAGCTGTGTCAGGATCAGCATGGGATTGGTATCGGTCGCATGAATGATGTTGCCCGGATCGACTTGCCGCAATCCCACACGCCCGGTGAACGGTGCGGTAATGTGGCAGTAAACGATGTTCAATTTGGCCGTTTCGATCTGCGCCTGATCCGTGCGCACGGTGCCATCCAGCTGGTCAACCAGCGCCTTCTGCGTGTCGACCTGCTGCTGCGCGATGCTGCCGGAAGGAATAAGCGCGGTGTACCGCTCCAGATTCAGCCTGGCATCGCGCAGTTGCGCCTGGTCGCGAAACAGTTGCGCCTGCATCTGGTCGAGTTGGGCTTGATACGGGCGCGGGTCAATCTCGATCAGCAGATCTCCTTCTTTAACATTCTGCCCCTCTTGAAAGTTCACCTTCATGATCTGACCATCGACCCGGCTCTTGATGTTGGCGGTATTGAACGCAGTGACCGCCCCCAGGCCGGTCAGATAAACGGGCACATCCTGCCGCTGTACCGGCGCAGTTGTCACCGATACCGCCCGCGGCCCGGCCGCCTGCGCCTTCTGCTTCGCGTCGGCGCCGCTGCTGCAGCCAGTGAGATACGCACAGCCCACCGCCAAGGCAAGAATCGTGATGATGCGCGACGCAGCCGCCATCGCACGGAATTTTCCGTCGTAGAGTTTGCTCATTGGGGAATCAGTCATAAATTCGCAGTATTGTCCGCCGCCATCGTTTTCGAAGCCGGCTCGGCAGGACGCGTGAATATTAGACGTATGCATTGTAGGCTCGGTTAGGATGAGGCGGGAATTATCTAGACGAAACACTTCCCCCCGGATTCCGGGGCATGAACCAGAAAGCACGCCTTTACCAGCATCAACCGAGGTCCGGTAGCCGGTCAAGACCAGAGGCGAAGGTTTTACAAATCTTTACTCCTCTTGACCTTCCGTTAACGTCAGGGGGTTTGCAGCGCCCGCGGCACCGGATGGTGTGCCTCATACGCGACGATCTCCGCCTCATGCTGCAGCGTCAGGCCAATGTCGTCCAGCCCGTTCAGCAGACAATGGCGAATGAATTCATCGACTAGAAACTTCGCACGGAAATCTTGGTCGTCGTGCACTTCGCACTTTTCCAAGTCAATCGTGACCTGGTAGTCGTCGATGTCCTGGGCTCGCTGCATCAGTTGGGTGACTTCATCTTCACTCAGCCGCACTGTGAGAAATCCGTTCTTCGTGCTGTTGTTGGCGAAAATGTCCGCGAACGAAGACGAGATCACCGCCCGCAAGCCAAAGTCGGCCAGCGCCCATACCGCATGCTCGCGCGATGATCCACAACCAAAATTCCTGCCCGCCACCAGAATGCTTGCGCCGTCGTAGCGCGGTTCGTCCAGCACGAACTCGGCGTTCTTCTTTCCGTCCGCACTGAACCGCCAGTCGTAAAACAGAAACTGGCCAAAACCCGTCTTCTCAATCCGCTTTAGAAACTGCTTCGGAATAATCTGGTCGGTATCCACGTTGACCCGATTGAGCGGCGCCACGCGCCCGCGATGCACGGTAAATGGTTTCATTGCATTGTCCTTATGACACGAACGTCTGATTTTGTGCGAAGGAATGATTTTGTGTGCAGGAATGATCTCCGGAGCAGCATGATTCTGGGTGAGAGAGCGATTTTGGGTGGCGCAGCACTTCCAGTGCTGCGATAAAGCGCCGTCTGAAGAGGGCTTTAGCCCCTGAGGGATTTTCCACCACAGCTGCAACGTCTTCGGTCATCATTGGAACTTCCAATTCCGAATATCGGTGAAATGCCCCGCGATCGCCGCCGCCGCCGCCATCATCGGACTTACCAGATGCGTCCGCCCTCCGCGCCCCTGCCGCCCTTCAAAATTCCGATTGCTGGTCGAAGCGCAGCGCTCTCCCGGCTGCAAAATGTCAGGGTTCATTCCCAGACACATCGAACAACCCGACTCGCGCCACTCAAATCCGGCGTCCTGAAAAATTCGGTGCAGTCCTTCCTGCTCGGCCGCCCGCTTTACCGTCTGCGATCCCGGCACCACCATCGCCCGCACCTTCGAGCTCACACGATGCCCCTTCGCCACCCGCGCCGCCGCCCGCAAATCTTCAATCCGCGAATTCGTGCACGATCCAATGAACACGCGGTCGATGTCGATATCCTCAATTTTTCTTCCCGGCTCGAGCCCCATGTACTGCAACGCAAGTTCCGTAGCGCGCCGATCCGTTTCTTGCAAGCCTTTTACTTCCGGCACGCGCCCCGTCACCGGAGCCACCATCCCAGGATTCGTCCCCCACGTCACAAACGGACAAAGCTGCGCTGCATCAATCTCCACAACTTTGTCGAACGTCGCGCCCTCATCGCTCGGAAGATTTCGCCAGTACGCGACTGCTTTATCCCACTCCGCATCCCGCGGGGCGAAGCGCCGGCCCTTCACATACGCGATGGTCGTCTCGTCCGGCGCCACCATCCCGGCGCGCGCCCCGGCCTCAATGCTCATGTTGCACAGCGTCATGCGCCCTTCCATCGAGAGTCCTCGAACCGCCGCCCCGGCGTATTCGATGACGTGTCCGGTCGCGCCGTCAGTCCCGATCTGCCCGATGATCCCCAGCGCCAGATCCTTCGCGCCCACTCCCTCTGCCAGTCGCCCCCGTACGTCGATCTTCATGGTCTTCGGCGTCTGCTGCGCCAGGCACTGTGTCGCCAGCACATGCTCGACTTCCGATGTTCCAATCCCGAAAGCCAATGAACCGAACGCCCCGTGCGTGCTGGTATGGCTGTCGCCGCAGACAATTGTCATGCCCGGCTGCGTCAGCCCCAGCTCCGGACCAATCACATGCACGATCCCCTGTTCCGGCGAGTCCATGTCAAACAGCCGAAGGCCAAACTCCTTGCAATTCGACTGCAATGCCGCGATCTGCTTCGCCGCAATCAGATCGGTAATCGGCGTCCCGCGCGGTTCAGTGGGAACGTTGTGATCGACCGTGGCCACAGTGCGCGCCGCCTGCCGCACTTTCCGCCCCGCAGCACGGAGCCCGTCAAACGCCTGCGGCGACGTCACTTCATGAACCAGATGCAAGTCGATATAAAGGATGGGTGATCGACCCGCGGGCTCCGCCACCATGTGCGCGTCCCAGATCTTCTCGAATAGTGTTTGCGCTGATGCCATGTTCGCCATTGAATACGCTAACCGCTAGTTTTTCACAGCACGCCGAATACGGACAAGGCGTCTTACACTGAACACTCTACGTATCTGTTGAGACTTCATCCCAATCTTGATGCATGTATCCGAGTAGCCAGTTCAGGGCGTGATGACGTTCCTGCACGACACCCGGTTCAAGCCCGGCAGGCGACGGCTTGTTCTTGATTCGGGCATCAACAACGGCCCAATGGTAGCGGTAGATTAGGTCGGCCTGGTCGAGGACCTGCGCGAAAGGCCGTAGCTTTGCCTCGGCGATAAACTGCGCCGTCGAACGCTCTTTCATGATCCTCACGGCTTTCGGCACATCGCAAATCTTTGAAGGCCTTTCCAATTCTTCTATATAGCTCAGCGTCCAAAGCAGCACCCACGCCGCCTCATAACGCCATGAGAACTGAGTGCACTCCGATTGGGAAGGCTCCGCGCTCTTAACAAAGGCCGTCTCTTTGAACGTAAAGCAGGACGCCAGATCGTAATGCTGCACGAGTCTGTCGACAATGGGCTGCTCTAAGCCCTCCCCTTTCAGCGCCGCTACGAGAAGGGCAAGAGTCCGATAAGCTACTTCGCTTGCTGAACGAAAGCGATCGGGCTCGGCCTCGATTGCAGGCAAATACGGGTTGATAGGAAGCCCCTCCCTCGAAAGCAAGACCTCCGACCTCGCCTTGCGCTCAAGTGCTTCCTCCGATTTCCTCGCCAATGCCTCTCTCCCCCATCTATCGCGGCGTCGTAATCGCTCCCTGCGATGCCGACGACACCAGCGCCGCATATTTCGCGAATACGCCCTTTGGATAACGCGGTTGTGGCGCCTTCCACTGTGCCATGCGCTGCCGCAAAACATCGTCGCTGACTTCGACCTCCAGTACGCGCTTCTGGACATCGAAGTGAATGATGTCGCCGTCGCGCACCGCGGCGATCGGACCTCCCAGCGCCGCCTCGGGAGAAACGTGGCCCGCCATTAGCCCGCGGGTCGCGCCACTGAAGCGCCCGTCGGTCAGCAGTGCCACAGACCCGCCCAGTCCCTCGCCCACAATCGCGGCCGTCACGCCTAGCATCTCGCGCATTCCCGGGCCACCCTTCGGCCCTTCGTTGCGGATCACAACCACATCTCCCGCGTGAATCTTCTTGGCAGTAACCGCAGCCATCGCGTCTTCCTCGGATTCGAACACTCGCGCCGGGCCGCGATGCTCCAGCCGTTCGTGCCCGCTGATCTTCGCAACGCAACCCTCGGGCGCAATATTTCCTTTGAGAATCACAAGGCCGCCGGTCGCCTTCAGTGGCTTCGCCAGCGGCGCAATCACTTCCTGCTCCGGAGTCTCAACTGCCTTCTCGGCCTCGGCTCCAATCGTGAGCCCGGTAACGGTCTTCGCCGCCGAGTGCAGATACTTCCCCTGTAGCAGTCGCTTCGCCAGCAGCCCAATGCCACCCGCGCAATGCATGTCCGAAGCCACAAAGCGCCCCGACGGTTTGAGATCGGCAAGCAACGGCGTACGTTCGCTCACTGTCTGAAAGTCGTCAATTTCAAGTTTGACTCCAGCCTCGCGCGCAATCGCCAGCAAGTGCAGCACGGCGTTCGTCGACCCGCCGCTCGCGGCCACCGACGCAATCGCATTCTCGAAGGCCTCCCGTGTCAAAATGTCGCGAGGCTTGATCCCATTCTGCAGCACGTTCATCACAACTTTGCCGCAATCAAAAGAGACCTGATCTTTCTGCGCATCCATCGCTGGAACGCTGTTGAATCCCATCGGCGACAGCCCGATCATCTCCATCACCGTCGACATCGTGTTCGCCGTGTACTGCCCGCCGCACGCGCCTGCTCCCGGACACGCCACGTTTTCCAATTCACGCAGCTCCCCGTCGCTCATCTTCCCCGCGGCATTCGCGCCGACCGCTTCAAACACATCCTGAATCGTCACATCTTTTCCGCGATAGCTGCCGGGCGCAATCGTCCCCCCATAAAGCACGATGCCCGGCAGGTTCATGCGAGCCAGCGCCATGGCCGCCGCCGGAATCGTTTTGTCGCAGCCGACCACGCACACCACAGCATCAAACATCTGCCCTCGGCAAACCAGTTCGATCGAGTCGGCGATCAATTCTCGGCTGACCAGCGAAGCCCGCATCCCCTCGGTGCCCATGGTCTCGCCGTCGGAGATCGCAATCGTGTTGAACTCCATCGGCGTGCCGCCCGCTGCACGAATCCCTTCTTTCACCTTGGCCGACAACCGCCGCAGATGAAAATTACACGGCATAGTTTCAATCCACGTGTTGGCCACGCCGATCAGCGGCCGCGCCAGATCGGCGTCGGTGAATCCAATGGACTTGAACATGGCGCGCGCCCCGGCCCGGTCGCGCCCGTCAGTAATTCCGCGGCTGATGTGCTTGAGATCCATAGTTCAGAGATTACAGGACGTGCAACGCAGATGTGAAACGGGAAGCCCGCGAGCTGCGGGTTTTCCTTCGTAAACTTTCGTGGCTAAGGCCTTTGTGGTTTTGTCAGAGCAGGAAGCGGCCATGCTCGCCAGTCGGACTCGAGCCTACGCCCGGGCCGCAGCGCGCGACTCTTCGATGGTCACGCCCGCTGGAGGATGCGCGGCCGTCCACTCCGCCGTATGCGCCGCGCCTGAACTCACCTGCCCTGAACTAACCCGAATGACGTCGGCGATCGCATACCACTCTCGATAAAGCTGCCCCACCTGCTTCTGATTCACATCCAGCGCGAGCGTCACCTGGTGGTCGTGCTCAGCCGGTTCTGCCTGCACCACCGGCAGATCCAGCGCGCGCCGCGAAGCCGCGTTCAAAATGCGCATCAATGTTCCCTGCGTATTGCGATAGCGAATGTGAAAACTCTGCATGTGTCAGCTCCCTGTAGCGCCGGCGTCCTCGCCGGCTGTCCGGCGGGCATCTTGCCCGCCGCCCTTGTCGTTAACTACTGCGTCAACTACTGCGTCGGTTCTTCTTCCAGCAACATTTCCGAAAGCGCGGCGCCTGCCGGAACCATCGGAAAAACGTTAGCCTCGGGCGCACAATCGAACACCAGCAACTCCGGCTCCGGCGAACGCAGGAACCGGTCGATCTCGTCCCCGGTTTCATTCGACACCGGAAACTCTCGCATTGCGTCTTCGTTCAGCCGGAAGCTGTGAATCTTGTAGGCCTTCGCGATCTCCACGAAATCCGGATTGTCGCTCAAGTCCGTCTCGGCATAATTTCGCTGATAAAACAGCTGTTGCCATTGCCGCACCATGCCGAGATATTTGTTGTCGATGATGACCATCTTCACCGGCAGTCCCAGCCGATGAACCGTAGCCAGTTCCTGGATGTTCATCTGAAATCCGCCGTCGCCCGAAACGCAGAGCACGCACATGTCGGGCTTCGCGAGCTGTACTCCCACCGCAGCCGGTAAAGCGAAGCCCATCGCCCCCAGTCCGCCCGACGTAATAAATCCTCGCGGAGACGACGACCGGTAGCGCTGCGCCGCCCACATCTGGTGCTGCCCCACGTCCGCGATCACCACGCTATCCTGCGGCAGCCGGCTGAAGAGTTCGTCGAGAAAGCGAATGGTAGGCTGCGCCAGCCCGCGCGGGTCCAGTTCCGCTCGTTCCGCACCACACGCGACGGCTCGCCAACCAGAAAAGTCGGGAAGAGAATGCTGCCGCAACTCAGCCTGAAAAGCTGGAATCGTATCCGCCAGATTTCCAATCACCGCCAGCTCGCAGGGACGCACGCGATCCAGCTGCGCCGGATCGATCTCAAAGTGAACAATCTTCGCGTGGGGCGCAAACCGGGTCGGATCGCCGGTCACGCGATCATCCAGCCGCGCGCCAAAAACGAATAGCAGATCCGTCTCATGCAGCGCCGTGTTCGCCGCGCGCGTGCCGTGCATGCCGACCATGCCCAGGTAATACGGCGCCTGCGGCGGCACTGCGCCCAACCCGTGCACCGTGGCAAATGTCGGAACATTCAAATCATCGAGCAACCGTCGCAACTCCAGAATCGCTCCCGACAGCTTCGCCCCCGCGCCCACCAGCGCAACCGGCTTCGAAGCCTGCTGCAGCAAAGCCGCGATTTTCGTAGTAAAGCTTGTGTCGGTAAATCCGCCGTCGGCCTTCGCGTCAGCGGGCCGGGCGTGCGGCGTGAACTTCACCGGCCCCGAAAATTCTTTCTTCGCCTTCAGCATGTCGGTAGGGATATCAATCACGACCGGCCCCGGACGCCCGCTGCGCGCCCAGTAGAATCCCTCGGCGATTGCCTCAGGAATCTCGTCGATCGTGCGTACCAACCGACTCCACTTCGTCAACGACAGCGTCACACCGAAAACGTCGGTCTCCTGAAATGCGTCGGTTCCGATCAGCGCGCTGCGCACCTGCCCCGTAATGCAGACCAGAGGAACCGAATCCATTTTCGCGTCGGCAATCCCCGTAACCAGGTTCGTCGCGCCCGGCCCGCTGGTAGCCATGGCAACGCCCACTTGCCCGGTGACTCGAGCGTAGCCCTCCGCCGCAAAGACCGCACCTTGCTCATGCCGCGTCAGGATGTGCCGCACTCCGCTGCCCTCGAGCGCGTCGTACAGCGGCATGATCGCGCCGCCGGGGTAGCCAAACACCAGCTCCACCCCTTCGGCGCGCAGGCACTGCAAAACGATGTCGGCTCCCTTATGCATTCACCACCTGTTTTGGCGCAGGCGCTTCTGCCGGTTTCTTGCCATCCTTGGGCAGCCAGCTCATCATGCCTCGCAGTTGCGCGCCCACGATCTCAATCGGATGCTGCTTTTCTTTTTCACGCAGTTTATTGAAGTTCGGGCAGCCGGCTTTGTTCTCGGCAATCCACTCCCGCGCGAACTCGCCGCTTTGAATGTCGGCCAGAGTCTTCTTCATCGCGGCCCGCGTCGTATCGCCCACCACCTGCTCGCCGCGCGTCAGATCGCCATATTCCGCAGTATTCGAAATCGAATAGCGCATCCGCGCCAGTCCACCCTCGTAGATCAGGTCGACGATCAGCTTCACTTCGTGCAGACATTCGAAATAAGCGATCTCCGGCGCGTACCCGGCTTCGACCAGCGTTTCGAATCCTTTCTTGATCAGCGACGTCAGCCCACCGCATAGCACAGCCTGTTCGCCAAACAAGTCGCTCTCGGTCTCTTCCTTGAACGTTGTCTGAAGAACGCCGGCCCGCGTCGACCCAATGCCGTGCGCATACGCCAAAGCCAAATCGTGCGCGTGCCCACTCGCATCCTGATGAATCGCAATCAGCGACGGCACTCCCCGCCCTTCGCTATAAACGCGCCGCACCAGGTGGCCCGGACTTTTCGGCGCAATCATCACCACGTCCACATCCGTAGGCGGAACGATGGTCTTAAAGTGAATGCTGAAGCCGTGCGACACCCCAAGCACCTTGCCGGGATGCAGATACGGCTGGATGCGTTTTTCGTAGAGCTCGCCTTGCGTCTCATCCGGCGTGAGCAAGTGGATCCAGTCGGCGCGCTTGGCGGCCTCATCCGGTGCCACCACGACCATCCCGTCGGCCCGCGCCTGCTGCGCGCTGGGGCGCGTCGGGTCAAGCCCGACGATCACTTTGTGTCCGCTGTCGCGCAGATTCTGCGCCTGCGCGTGTCCCTGGCTGCCATAACCAATAATGGCGATCGTCTTGCCCTTCAGCGCCTCAGGCTTGGCGTCGCGTTCATAAAAAATGGTAACCACCGAGTGCTCCTCTCGTATCACAAGGGGAGGAAAGAAGCCCTTGCTCATTGGGGAAATCCCGACTCTATATCGCAATACCGACCGGTCGGTCGGTATATGTAAAATGCTACCTGTCACGGCCCCCAGGTGTCAAGGGAGAAGTCTGGTTCCCGCCATAAGTCACGCCGCCCGCCAGGGCGCGGTCGTTGGCATTCCAGCCCACAAGTATTTACTATGCCCCCGATGCCGCGCGCGACTCGGCCTTGATTTCCTGGCGGGAAATTCTGCGTACCGCCGACCACGCCCCACCAGGGAGGACCTGATGAACGAATTCGAATGCCTGATCCCGATTTTGAATGTCAAGAATTTCGCCGCATCGATGAACTATTACATCGACCAGCTGGGTTTTAAGAAGAAATGGGACTGGGGCAATCCGCCGTCTTTCGGTTGTGTTGCTCGAGGCACAGTCGAGATTTTTCTGTCAGAAGGCGGACAAGGGCAGCCCGGCATGTGGATGTCCATTTTCATGGAAGGCGTAGACGCGCTCCACGAGGAGTACAAACGCACCGGTGCGATCATCCGGCAACCGCCGACGAACATGCCCTGGGGCATCCGTGAAATGAATGTGCAGGATCCGGACGGTCATCGCTTTCGCATGGGCAGCCATTCAGCGGGCCCGGTCGATGAAGAAGGGTGGAAGCGCTTTGGGGAGATCCAGCAGTTCGGGGAGTAACCGCGATCCGTTGGCATTCTTCCCCGCAACTATTTAACATGTCCCCCAATGCCCCGCGAAACTCTGGTTGATTCCCGGCAGGAAATTCTGCGCACCGCTGCCCGCCTGTTCCAGCAGCGCGGCTACGACGCGACCTCGATGAACGACGTCGCCGCCTCGCTCAAACTCAGCAAAGGAGGCCTGTACCACCACTTTCAGAGCAAAGACGAAATCCTGTTCGAGATCATGAACCACGCCATGGAGATCACCCAGGAGCGTGTGCTGGCTCCCGTGCGCAGCATCGCCGATCCCGAAGAACGCCTGCGCGCCCTGATACGCCGCCACATGGAAGTCGTCCTTAGCCCGCGCGACCGCGAGATCACCGTCATGCTGCACGAGAATCATCCCCTGCCCCCAGCGCTCCGCAAGCGCATCAACCAGCGTAAGAAGGAATACATTCACTTCGTCGAAGGCCTGATCGCCGAGGTGCAAAGCAACGCGCAAGTCAAAGCGCAACGCACCCGCCAGACGAAGAGTTCCGTCAGCCCGCGCGCCGCCGCCTTCGCCCTGCTCGGCATGATCAACTGGATTTACCAGTGGTATAAGCCGGAAGGCGAACTGCAGTCCACCAACCTGATTCCGCAATTCACCGAACTTCTATTTGGCGGAATTCTCGCGTGAAGGCTGGGTTCGCATGAAGACTTGGTTCGCGACGATCAACGCAATTAACCAGCAGCGGGCCCAAAGCGGCAAGCTCTACGGGGAGTTCCTCCGCGTGCCCTCTATGAGCGCAGGACTTTACGTCCTCGCCGCCGGCGCTGTCGACCGGCAAAGCCCGCATCATGAAGACGAGATGTACTACGTTGTCCGCGGCAAGGCGCGTTTCAAAGCCGGAGACCAGGATCAGGCCATTTCCGCCGGCAGCGTGCTCTTTGTCGCCGCCGAAGTTGAGCACCACTTCTACGACATCACCGAAGAACTGGCTGCGCTGGTTTTCTTCGCTCCCCCGGAGAGTTAGATTCCGATTGACTATCTATGCACACCCTGCCCATGCCTGCAGACCTGTGGTTGGCCGTTCGCGAGATCTACCGCGAAGGCTTCGCCACGGGGAATGCCACATTCGAAACCGAGCTTCCTGACTGGGAAAAATGGGACAGCAGCCACTACAAACATTGCCGGCTGATCGCAGTCGAGGCGATTGCCCCCTCGACATCGGTGACTTCCGGGAACAACCTCACCGTGCTTGGATGGGCCGCCCTCAGCCCTGTTTCAAGCCGCCACGTCTATCGCGGAGTCGCGGAAGTTTCCGTCTATGTAGCCGCTGCGGCACGCGGACAGGGTGTCGGCAAAGCACTTCTGCGGGCACTCGTCGAAGAATCGGAAGCGAACGGAATCTGGACTTTGCAGGCCGGGATATTCCCCGAGAACACGGCCAGCATCGCCCTGCACAAGTCCTACGCATTTCGGGAAGTCGGCGTAAGGCGCCGCATCGGCAAACTCGGCGATGCTTGGAGGGACGTGATTCTACTTGAGCGACGCAGTCCGACCGTCGGCACTTAGCCATCCCCAATTCTTCCGCGCTCGTACTCGCGACTCGGAACTCGCAGCTCGAAGCTACTTGTGCGGCGGAATCCAGTAAACCTCTTCCTTCACCGCTCCCTTATCAGTAAATCCGCGCCGCTTCAGGATCGCCTTGCTGTGCTCGATCATGTCCGGATGCCCGCACAAATAAGCCAGAGTGTTACTCGCATCCAGTTCCCAATGATCCGCATATTTGCGCAGAATGTCATCGGCCCGTCCGATTTCTCCCGGCCAGTCCGCGTGATCCCACGGACGGCTGACGGTCGGCACGTACTTGAACCACGGTAATTCTTTATCAAATTGGCTCAGTTCGTCGAGATATCCAAACTCCCATGGACGGCTCGCGCCGTTCAGCAGATACAGCTTGTGGCTCCCGTCAAATCGTCCTTCCGTCCAGTCTTTGGAAAGTGTACGCACGTAGCTCACGAACGGCGCTACTCCCGTCACCGTCGAGATCAGCAGATGATTCGTGCGTTGACTCTGCAGGTCGAGCGAAAACTTTCCCTTCGGAACTTTGCGCATCAGCAACTGGTCGCCCGGCTGTAACTTGTGCAGCAGCGGCGTCAGCGCGCCCTCCGGTACCAGTTCAAAGAAAAACTCAACTTCATCTTCAAAAGGCGCTGACGCAATCGAATACGGACGCTCGACCCGCTTCCCATTCGCCTCGACTCCCAAGGTCGCATACTGTCCTGGAACGAAATGAAACTCGCCCCCGGTGCGGATGCGGAACATCCACAAGTCAGGAGCGAAGTCGACGCGTCGGGTCACCTCCGCATGGAAAAACTTCTCGTCAGGAGTCGTCATGTAATCTGGCCCTCGGCCGTTCAATCCCAGTTTTTGAGAAAACAATCCGCCCCGCCCATTCCAACCGAACGGTCGTACGGCCGACCGGAGTGGCGATATCCTAGCCGGAATCCTTTATTTTGTGAAGGCCCGCTCGCGCTTCACGACCAGAAGTGGAATCCAGGCAAGCCTCTCCCAAAGCAAACTGTGCTTGATTAATCTCTTGATTACTTCCCAACCACCAGCACCACAAAGCTGTCCGGAACCATCGGAGGCCGCGGGTGCGGATTATCCGTCGTCGGCTCGGGCCGCGCCCCCAACTGCGCCGTCACCACAAACACGTTGTGCGTCTTCGCATCCAGCGCTAGGGTGCGGGCACCCTTCTGCGTCGGAATGTTCTCGGCACTAAATTTGCCCGGCGATTCTTCTTTGACCACAGTCAGCACACCATCCCCGCCGCACGAAGCGAACGCCAAACCGGTCTCGGCGTCGAATGTGGTTGCATCCACGCCGTCGCCGATCGCCGGAGTTGCCAGCACCTTGCCGCTGTCCGCGTCCACTACCGCCATCATCTTGTTGTCGCAGCCTACGAACAGCCGCCGGTTCTTACGATCGATCGAAAGCCCGCTCGGCTCCGTGCACGGCGCCAGCGGCCATTTCGCCTTCACTTCCATCTTGTTCGGATCAATCGCCGTCAACTCACTCTTATCTTCGATGTTGACGTAGATCATTCCCTTCGCATCACTAGCCGCGAACTCCGGCTTGCCGTCGAGTTTGATCGTGCCCAGCACTTTCCCGCTGGCAGCATCGACCACGGTCGAATCCTGGCTGCGCCCGTTAAAGGTAAAAACGCGCTTCGTCGCTGGATCATAAAGAATCGCGTCAGGATTCTCGCCCACCTTCACCTTGCTGCTCGTCGCCAGCGTCTTGATATCAAAAATGCTGACCGTTCCTTCCCGCCCGTTGCTGGTAAAACCGCGCCCCAGCTCCGGCGCCAGCGCGATGCCATGAACCCCCGGCGTATCGGCGATGTCGCCGACGCTCTTGCCCGAATCCGCATCGAGCACCATGACGTGTGTACCGCGAGAAATGTAGACGCGCCGAGCGGCAGCATCGGCCGTCAGGTAATCCCATCCGCCCTCGCCGCCCACCTTGTAAGTCGTCACTACGTGGTATCCCGAACCAGCCGCCAAAGCCACCCCCGCCAGCGACAGACTCATGATGAATACGATCCATCTTGATTTCATAAGATCATTTCCTCCTCAGAATTTCGTGGAATCGTCGGCCGCGCCGCCTCGTTACACCGCACTCGGTGGGATTCGACCCGAAGTAACTTTACCTCATTTCAGCAGTGATCCTAGACTCGTTACTATATGGATGTTCCCCAGCCACCTGTTTCTGGGCCATCTCCGCAGCCAGACCCCGCGAAGGTCGCGGACCCGCGCCTGCAGCCGACTCCCGACTACGGCCGGCTGAACTCCGACATTTCCGGCGACGATTCCGGCGGACCGATCTCTTACCCTCCGCCGCGGTCTGAGAAAATCCGCCGCTTCGGCCCGCTGTTTGCCATCGCGATCGGAGCCATTCTGGCGCTCCTTGCCGCCAACATCGGCAGAGCCCATTCTGCCTGGTTCAAGTTCAGCAACCAGTTCGGAACTTTTTCTGTGCGTTCCGGCAGCCCGGCTTCCGCCAAAAATTCTCTTCCACTCGATCGCATGATGCCGCAGAGGCAGGCCGAGGCGCTGCTCGAACAGGCCGTGGCCCGCAAAGACGGAGCAGTCGAGCAGATTTCGTCGCGGGTAGATCGCTGGCAAGGAAAAGTAAATTGGAATCCGCAGATCGCGCAGCTCACGACCGCCGCACTGAACTCCAATGATCTGCGAGTGCGCGAGTCCGGCATCGAAGTCGAACTCGCGGCCTATGGCTTGGCCAAGAACTCTGCCAGCCTCGATTATTTGTTGAGCACTGCTGAATCTCCCGACCACGCGCAGAAAATCTGGGCGCTCTGGGCTCTCGGTCTTATCGCGAACCGGGGCGTGGAAACCGACCGCGTCGTACGGGTCTTAGTCGCTCACCTGAAAGATGACGACGCTGATTCGCGCCGCTGGGCCGTCGAAGGTCTCGCGCTGTCCGGCTCCAGCCAAACCATCGAGCCCCTGCTGAACGCGATGCACGACGATCCTTCCCCGAGCGTCCGTGAACGGGCCGCGTGCGGCCTGGCCGAGTCAGGCATGTACACCCCCGAGCAGCGCCTCACCGCCGTCCCGCAATTGCTGAACTACACCGACGATCCCTCGCTCGATGCCCAGACACATGCCTTGGCATTCCAGGCCTTGAGCGACATCACCAGACAGCACCTCCCCAACGATTCCACCGCCTGGCGGAATTGGTACGAATCAACCAGAAACTAACGATAGGTCGGGAAAAAGTGGCCAGTGGCCAACGATACCCGCACCTTCCCCTGGTAACGAGGCACTGACCACTGACCACTAGCCCCTAACCACTGCCTCTTCACTCCGCCATCTTCGCCACGTGCACGTCAAACCCAGTCTTCGGCAGCAGCGAAGTCAGCGAGAAGGCCTTGAAACCGTCGCCGCTCGCTTCCGTGTGCCGGTAAATTCCCGGTTCAGTCTCAACCGTCTCGTGTCGTCCTTCCATGTCGCCCAGAAATGCTTGCGCCTGGCTCACGCCGACTTCGACATCTTTCGCGCGCGTCACCACTGCTTCTGAAGCGTACGAGCGCACCAGCTTCGGCCAATATTTTTCCAGCAAGTCCGTGCTGGCAAACACGTCGGCCCAAATGATGTGCCCGTTCACCGCCACCACCACGCCCACTGCATTGCGATCGCGCAACTGCCGGATCAGGCTCTGATAATTCTGCTCGATCGGCTTGGCCACGGCGTCCACCTGCTTCTTCACTTCCGCGTTTTCATTCACCTTGGCGTATGAAGAAGTGCTGGCAATCTCCGTCGCCACAGGAGCCGCTCCGGCCGATACCTCCACCGTTTCCATCGCCGACTGCTGCTTGCGCACCTCCGCCCAAACCTGGCTCTGGTCTTTGTCGGCCATAGCCTTGGCTCGCACCGACGGCTGCGCCATCATCGCCATCGGGACCGCGCCATGAATGGGACCGCCGACGTTGCGGCCATACATCGCCTCTGAAGCTCCGAAATTGTTGCTGGTCTCGACCCACCGCCCCGGTTCCACGCAGAACACGCTCAGGTCCACCGGATCGCTCTCCGGCGGAACAATGCGGTCTTTCCCAATCACCCGATCCTGCTTGCCCCCGCTAACAATCTCTCCCGCCAGCAACAGCAGCGGCCGCTTGGAATTATTCACCAGCACGAGCCGGTTCACCTGCGCGCCCCCGCTATCATTGCGAATGACCGGCGACGCATGCCGCCGAATCAGCCCCTGCACGTTGCCCGCTTCGGTCACCACCACGTCTCCCGACCGCAGCCCCTCATCCAGCGTCATGAACTCGGCCGTCGGATAACTCTTGGCCGCGACCACCGGAAACACCGTCAGATTCCCATGCCGAATCGGCTCCAGCACCTTGTAACCCGACGCCGTCACCTCGCCCGCTTGCGCGTCGTGCCGGTCCACCAGCACCACTCCCGCCGAAATCATCACTACCGCCAACACCAGAAAAATCTTCGGACTCGCGTTCAAATTCATAAGACGCTCCTCCCCGCAGCAGCCATCCCCAAACCGGGTGCCCCATTTCTCGCGCGCTTTTTGCGCGAGAAGGGGTTTTGCCCGGTCGCGCCGCCCATCTCAACTCCGCAGAGAGAACGAATAGGCCCTCATGCCTTGCGTCTAAAATTCAAGGCCCGCCTGCCCAGCCGGTCGCCAATCCGCCCGCCGTTCGTCACCCTGATTCCCCTGTAAAATCGAAGCAGCGACCTTGGAGCCACTTCCGCATTGTCTTTTCTCGACCAACTCAACCCGCAGCAACGCGAAGCCGTCGAAACCACCGAAGGCCCGGTGCTGATCCTCGCCGGTGCCGGCAGCGGCAAGACCCGCGTCATCACCTACCGCATCGCCTATCTGATCGAGCACAAAGGCGTCATGCCCGAATCCATCCTGGCGATGACCTTCACCAACAAGGCCGCCGCCGAAATGGGCGAGCGCGTTGAAAAGCTGGTCGGCGGACTCAGCATCGCCAAGCCCGTAATCTCCACCTTCCATTCGTTCTGCGTGCGCGTGCTGCGTCGCGATATCGAAGCCCTGCGCATCCCGTCAAGTGTCCCCGGGCAGGCGCCCATCGGCCACACGAAAAACTTCGTCATCTACGACGAGAGCGACCAGCAGGCCGTGGTCAAAGGCGTGATGAAGCGCATGGGCCTCGACGACAAGCAACTCACGCCCCGCACCGTCCTTGGCCGCATCTCCTGGGCGAAAAATCACATGCTCGATCCGCAGGAGCTCTACCTGCAATCGGCCGATCCCAAGACCGAAAAAATCGCCCACTTGTACGAGGAGTACCGCAAGGAATTGCGCAAGGCCAACGCCCTCGACTTCGACGACTTGCTGCTTGAAGCCGTGCGCCTGCTGAAATCCGCCGCGCCGGTGCGCGAATACTACAATCGCCGCTTCCAATATCTGCTCATCGACGAATATCAGGACACGAACCGCCCGCAGTACGAACTCATGCGCATGCTCGCCGGAGAGCGGCACAACGTCTGTGCTGTGGGCGATGAAGACCAGTCGATTTATTCCTGGCGCGGCGCCGACATTCGCAACATTCTCGAGTTCGAGCAGGATTTCCCCGAAGCCAAAATCATTCGCCTCGAACAGAACTACCGCTCCACACAAAACATTCTGCAAGCCGCGTCCACCGTGGTCGCGAACAACATCCGCCGCAAAGGCAAGAACCTGTGGACCGCGCGCCAGGGCGGCACCAAAATCGGCTACTACGAAGCCCCCGACGGTGAAAACGAAGCGCTCTTCGCCGCCGATCACATCGCAAAATATCTGCGCGCCGCCGCCGATCACGCAGCCAACGAACGCGGAGAAATTCCCCGAGCCGCCGTGC
>Ga0210395_10000905_pt1 | contig 22868 bp, 17 predicted proteins | sample IncBWH4OmetaG_FD_150861 | JGI IMG/M metagenome (GOLD analysis project Ga0210395, IMG submission 150861) | Forest soil microbial communities from Barre Woods Harvard Forest LTER site, Petersham, Massachusetts, United States - Inc-BW-H-4-O ...
TCTGATTTCTATGGCGGATCCCGCTATCTCCCCGCCCGAACCAACGCCTGCAGCCCCGCTCGAACATTCGCGGCGCCAGCTCGAGGCCTTGCTCGAAGTGGCGGAATCGATCGCGCAGCATCGCGATCTGGCGGCACTCTTTCACGATCTTGCCGAGCGTCTCCATTGTGTCGTGGACTTCGATTTCCTTACGCTGGTCTTGCACGACTCCGATCGCAATGTGATGCGGCTTCACATTCTCGAGACTCGCCTGCCAACGCCTGCCAAGACCGGGAGCGAAACGCCGGTGGACGGGCATCCCTCGGGGTGGGTCTGGCAATCGCAACAGCCGTTTGTCGTCACCGACACGGAAGAGGATCAACGCTTCCCCGATTTCCTGCATCGGTTGCGCGAAGTCGGCGTTCGCTCTCTGGCTATGGTTCCTTTGACAACGGCGCAGCATCGGCTCGGCGCGATGGGATTCGGCCGGCTCGTTCCACAACTCATTACGGATACGGAACTTCAATTCATGCAACGCGTGGGCAGCCAAGTCGCTGTCGCCGTGGATAACGCGCTCAATTTCCAAACTTCGCAGGCCTATCAAATTCAGCTCGCCCGCGAGCGCGACCGGCTGCAGGTACTTCTCGACGTCAACAATATCCTCGTCTCCACACGCGAGCTACGCGAACTTTTCCGCGGCATCGTCTCGTCTCTCGAAAAAGTGATTCATCACGACTACACCAGTCTCGCTCTTCGCGACTCCGTTTCCGGTCTTTTGAAAATTCACGCACTCGATTTTTCCAGCCGCCCCGGCCTGTTCGACCAGGAAATCACCGTCCCGCTCGAGACCACGCCGTCCGGTATCTGCTTTACCACCGGGCAACCGCTCCTCGCCCGCGGCGCCGAGATCGATCGCTTCTCCAATGAAATTATCCGCGCGCTCCGCGCCGAGGGCGTGCAAACCATTTGCTGCGTTCCGCTCATTACGCAGGGCCGTACTTTCGGCACGCTCAATCTCGCCAGCCGCCGCGAAGACGCTTTCCCGCACCAGGACGTGGAACTCCTCCAGCAGGTCGCCGCGCAGATTGCCATCGCGGTCGAAAACGCTTTGGCCTTCAAACAGATCGACAAGTTGAAAGACAAGCTCGCGGGAGAAAAGCTCTATCTCGAAGAAGAAATTCGCAGTGAATTCAATTTCGAAGAGATCGTCGGCGACAGTCCGGCGCTTAAGCGCGCGCTTGCACAGGTCGAGCTCGTCGCTCCCGCAGGAACCGCTGTATTGGTCACCGGAGACACGGGTACAGGTAAGGAGCTGATCGCACGCGCGATTCACAATCTCAGCCCGCGCCGCGAGCGCACTTTCGTAAAGATCAATTGCGCCGCCATCCCCAGCGGACTTCTCGAATCGGAGCTGTTTGGCCACGAGCGCGGCGCTTTCACCGGTGCTCTGACGCAAAAAATCGGCCGCTTCGAGCTTGCGGACCACGGCACGCTCTTTCTTGATGAGGTTGCCGACTTGCCGCTCGAGCTGCAGCCCAAACTTCTGCGCGTCCTTCAGGAACAGGAGTTCGAACGCCTCGGCAGCAATCAGACGCAGCGCGTCGACGTGCGCATCGTGGCAGCCACCAATGGCGATCTTGCCAAGCTCGTCGCCGAACGAGCCTTTCGCAGTGACCTCTACTACCGGCTCAACGTGTTTCCCATCCACATTCCTGCACTCCGCGAGCGCCCGGAAGACATTCCTCTGCTGGTCCGCTATTTCGTGCAGAAGTTCAGCCGGCGGCTGAACAAATCTGTCGCCTACGTTCCCGCGGAAGCCATGGACGCGCTCGTCGGTTACGCGTGGCCTGGTAACATTCGCGAACTGGAAAATTTCATCGAGCGTGCCGTGCTTCTTTCTCCTGGCAAAGGACTGCGCGTCCCTATTTCCGAACTGAAATCCGTGGCCATCGCGGCCACCGCGGGCAATGATTCCGCTCCAATTTCTGCTTCCCCTACCTCTTCGACCGTTTCCATTTCTACTCTTGAAGACGCCGAGCGCCAGCACATTCTCCGCGCACTGCGCCAAACGGAGTGGCGCATTGCCGGGCCAAGAGGCGCCGCCGCGATACTCGGCATGAAGCGCACGACGCTGCAGGCGCGCATGCGCAAACTCGGCATCCGGCGTCCTATTTAACGCACGGCCGGATGGAGCTTAGAATACGTTCACGGTCCCCATTCGGCGGCACCGCGGCGAGGCCGCACACGTCACCCATGAATTTGAAAGGCTGAAGCCTGCTGAAAAGAACGCTTTGCTTTCTCTGTGAGGTCTGCTTTGCGCCGTGGGAACTTTTTCTTTCGGTCGCGCTGGTACGGCGTGTCGTGCCCCAGCGTAGTCTTGCAGGGAAATACCGCTTTACTCAAATTGGAGCATGACAATTTCGGGATTCGAACCCAGGCGCAGCGGCGGTCCCCAGGTGCCGGCTCCGCTCGACGTGAACACTTGCATTTTTCCTATGCGGCTTAGGCCGTATACAAACTGCCGGTAAATTCGCCGCGCCATCCAACTCCAGGGAATGAATTGGCCGACGTGCGTGTGCCCGGAGAGCTGCAGTGAAACTCCGGCCGCCTCCGCAACTTCTGGATGGTCGGGGGCATGCGTCAGAAGAATGCTCGCGCGTTCGCGGTCGACGCCGACGCCTTCGAGAACGGAGGCGAAATGTGTGTCATGCGTTGCGTGCCGGTAGGGGACGCCGATGATTTGCAAGCCGTCTGCTTCCACTTTTTCGTTGCTGAGCACGCGCACACCGGCCGCTTCCACCGCGCTCAAATACTTGGTGTCGTCGCCAAATTGTTCGTGGTTACCCGCAACAAAATAAACGCCGTGCGGGGCCGTTAATTTGCCCAGCGGCGCCGCTGCTTGCCTGGCGTCGATGGCCGTCCCGTCATACAAATCGCCTGCGATAAAAATCGCGTCGGGCTCTTCCTTCAAAATCTTCGCGACCATGCGCCGCAGAAAACTGCCGTTTCGCACATGGCCCAGATGCACATCGCTGATCAGCGCCGCTGTGCGCCCGCGCCAAGCCTCCGGCAGATTTGCCAGGCGAACGGAAATTCGCGTGATGCGCGTCCAGCTCGCGTTGAAAACGCCGTACAAGCCGGTCAAGATAGCTGCAACGAAAAAGGCCTCCACGATCAAGTGGAAATTCAAATTGAAGCCCGCCAACCTGGTAATTCCGAAAACAATCCATGAAGAGGCGGCTGCGAGAAAGAGGAAGCTCAGCAAGCCTAACCAAATCGCCGCCGCACGGTAAAACACGCGCAGCACAGGACTGGTATAACGAAAAGCCAAAAGCGAAGCCGACAGAAAACTCACGGACAAAACTCCGAGCGTTACTTTGAGCCACAACGCTGCGGCCGCGCCGCTTCCAGTGGACGAAAATGTCCACGTCTCATACAGAAGCAAATGCGTTAAAAAGAGCACGGTCTGAATCACAACAATGAACCCCAGCAAACCCGATCGTATCTTCATGATCTATTAGATTCCTCAACCCACCATTCGATGCATGGCATTTGGGCGCGCCCGAGGATCTCCTGCGCGCTCGGCAGGCCAACCTAGCATAAGGCATGGTTCGTGAAACCTCGGAATACTTGCAGGGGGACGTCCTATTCCTCCGTAAACCTTTTCCAGGAAACTCCGTCTAACTTAGGAATGTGTATAGAATGGGCTGGGTTCAGCTATACCGCGCCGCGAACGAACTCCCGCGAGGAGATAAATCATGAAAAAAGCTCTGCTCTTGCTCTTTCTGTTCAGCTTTGCCGGCGCCCAGCCTTTGCTTGCGCAAACGGCTCCCGAAGGGATTTGGCAGGGCTATGATGGAGAGTGGCTGCACGTCTCACAGCAACTGATCGCGCTCGCCGAAGCCACGCCGGCGGAAAAATTCTCCTGGCGGCCGGCACCTGGCGTGCGCTCGACGAGCGAAGTCTACATGCACATTGCGGAGGCCAACTTCTACCTGCTCAGCGTGACCGGCCCCAAAATGCCCGCCGACATGAAAGAAGGGATCGAAAAATCGGTTACCGCAAAAGCCGACGTGATTAACTGGCTCAAGCGCTCCCTTGAAGCCGTCAAGCAGGCCCATCTCGCTGTGACACCGAAGGATCTCCAACGCAAAGTGCACATCGCCGATAGAGACGCCACCGTCGACGGAATGTATTTGCGCATAATCGTTCATGCGAACGAGCACATGGGACAACTCATCGCTTACGCCCGCATGACGGGTGTCGTTCCACCCTGGTCAACTGGTTCGTAGCGATAAATCAGATTGGTCTTTTTTAGAGGTGAGGCTTGGTTAGCCCGCTGGGGCCCCGCCTGCTTCCTTGTTCCGTTCGTGTAGAGGCCGGGCTTCAGCCCGGCTCTTCGGTTAGAATCCACCGCATGCGCAAGCCTGCTCTTGTCTTTGCTCTTTTCTTGTTCGCCGCCGTGCTGTGCGCCGGGCAGCGCCTCTCACCCCCGGTAAGTATTCAAGTCCACGCCGATCAACCCGACGGCCCACTCCCGCCCATCTGGAACTATTTTGGTTACGATGAACCGAACTACACCTACGCGCCCAACGGCAGACAATTGCTCGGCGAACTCGCGGCTCTCAGCCCCGTCCCAGTCCACATTCGCGTCCACAATTTGCTCACGAGTGGAGACGGCACGGCTTCGCTGAAATGGGGCTCTACGAATGTTTACACCGAGGACGCCCAGGGAAATCCCGTCTATAACTGGACGATTCTCGACCGCATCTTCGACACTTACCAGGCTTTTCGAATCAAGCCGCTCGTGCAAATCGGTTTCATGCCAGAAGCGCTCTCAGCGCATCCAGAGCCGTATCGCCATAATTTTCCGCAAGGCTCAATCTTCACAGGCTGGGCCTATCCGCCGAAGGACTACCAGAAATGGGCGGACGTTGTGTTTCACTTTGCCGCTCATCTGCGTGACCGCTACGGCGAAGCCGAAACCAAGACCTGGCTCTGGGAAATCTGGAACGAGCCGGACATCGACTATTGGAAAGGAACTCCCGAAGGATATTTCAAGCTCTACGATTTCTCGGCTGCCGCAATTCTGCGAGCCTTACCTGGCGCTTCCGTCGGCGGGCCGGATACGACGGGCCCCGCCTCTCCCAAAGCCGCTGATTTTTTGCGAAGGTTTCTCGAACACTGCGCGCACGAGCAGAATTTGGCCACCGGCAAAATCGGCTCGCCTCTAGCTTTTATCAGTTTTCATCCGAAAGGAGCAACCGAGTGGCTCGAGGACCACGTACAAATGGGCGTCGCGCGACAGTTGGCTTCCATTGAACAAGGGTTCCAAATCGTGGCGTCTTTTCCCGAGTGGCACAATACACCCATAATTCTTGGAGAATCTGACCCGGAAGGCTGCGCTGCGTGTTCCGCGCGGACCCATCCGCAGAATGCGTACCGCAACGGCGCGCAATACGCTTCCTACACTGCCGAAGTGTTGAATGCGATCTACGAATTGTCTCGGCGCGAACAAATTAATTTCGCCGGTGCGGTTACCTGGTCTTTTGAATTCGAAAGCCAGCCATTTTTTGAAGGCTTTCGCGACCTGGCCACCAACGGCTTGGACAAGCCGGTATTGAATGCGTTTCGTATGTTTGGACTGCTCGGCACGGAACGCGTGAAGTCTTCGAGTGCCGCGGCGCTTCCCGTCGATGAAATCCTAAGTGCCGGGGTGCGCGGCCAGCCGGATATCAACGCCATCGCCACGCGCAAGAATCACGAAATCGAAATTCTGATCTGGAATTATCACGACGCTGACTCGAGCGTTCACGATGCGCAAATCGAACTGTTCGTCGACGGTCTGCCCGGAGACGTCAGCCAAGCCCTGCTCGAACACTTTCGCATCGATTCTGGTCACAGCAATGCGTTCACGGCGTGGAAAGAAATGGGATCGATTGAGACACCTTCTGATCATCAATACGAGCAGCTTGAAGGTGCCGGGCAATTGCAGCTTCTGGAGTCGCCTTCGTTTCTAACGATCGAGCGCGGCACAGCGCACTTGCGATTTACCTTGCCCCGCCAAGGTCTTTCGCTCGTCCGCATTGGCTGGCAATAGCTGGACACTCGTCTCTGATTGGCCATCCCTGTTTTGACGTTTAACGAGTTTTGGACTCGCTTAGAGCGAGCACTGCGTAAGCCGTCGCCGCATCTTTCATGAAGCGCGCCGTGTCCGGGCTTATGTGATGTTCCTCGTTGTTGTTTAAGGAATAGGCCAGCCAGAAGCCTTCTGTTCGGTTCTGGTTATCCGTTAGCCACGCGAGCCCGCGTTTCAATTGCGCATTTTCCACAGATACACCGGCCTCTAACAGGGCGAACGTAATCAGCCCCGTCGCGTACCCATCGCTGTGCGCTTCCTGCGGCGTTCCATCATGCCGCTTCCAGCTGCCGGCCATCGAAGTCAGGCTCCAGCCGCCGTCGGCCTCCTGCTTTCTCAGCAGTTCGGTGACGAGCGCCTTCTGCCGTTCCGCTTCGAGCAGTCCAGGCACTTTCGCCGATGCCCATAGCAACACGGCGCGATTGCTCAGTGTCTCTGCCGCATAGGCACGGTTCAAATATTCACGCAGCATCTTCAAATTATTTTGGATTTCCGGTTTTGCGCGGTAATTCTCCGGAGCTGTTCCGACCGCAATCGCCGCCAGTGAGGCTCCGTAATAGTCCGAGTCGTCCGCTTCCCACGGCTCATTCTTGAACCGCAGCCAAAGCCACGCGCCTTTTTGATCGCCTGTCGTCTGCTGTTCAGCCCACATATTCTCGAACGCCGTACGCGTGTCGTCGCTCAACTGCCCGCTCTGCGAGGCATTACTCGCATCGTTGCTGGCAAGGATCAAGGCATTAAGAACGGATTCCGTCCCGCGAGATTCGACGCTCTTGTAAGCGCCGCGATCGGCGTCCGTGTAAAACGGCGCCACATCCTTCCAAAGCCGCACGCGTTTCGTCACATTGCCCAGCAACTTGCGTTCGTTGGCGGAAGGCCCTTCCTCGCCAAGCGGCTTACGAAGCGATGGCCGCGACATCGCATAGGGCACCGCCGTATGGCAGGAAATACAAAACGTTTCGTGGTCCCGCGCCGCCCGTTGCCAACCCATCCACCACCCCGCCCGCTGGTCGAGGTACGCTGCCGCCGCCTTCCGATCCCATGAGTTCGCGGTTTTTACATCTGGCTGATCGGGGTGAGCAGTCGTAAGCATGCGCTCCCCAGACCCTGCCGCCGTGGGCTCCGTGCGCGAACACACCGCAATGGTTACCGCAACCAGACAGGCCGCTATACCCAGTATTCGCTGCATAGTCGCATTCATGGGGATTTTCTCCCTCTACGCACAATTCGAAAATAGCCCGCGCCATCCGCCAACACGTCGCTAGAAGCGTCTATTCTATGTGAAAAGATTATCACGAACATTCGACGCCATACGCCCGTTGCTCCAAGCTAGGGTCCTTCCCCTCGGCCGAACCCGATTTCTTCTAATCCCTCCTTCGGCGGCGCAGGAATCGAAACAAATCGCATTTGCCCTATATCGATTAACCAAAAATGAGCGCACACTACTCCCGAGGCCAAAAACATGTTAGCCGTTGCCGGAGTCTGGAAGAAAAAACGCGACGATTTGAAATCCAAGCGTAACTCGCTTTTCGAAAAATACGCCAAGCACCCCGAGGAATTTCACCTCGCGCTCGAAATCAAGAAAATCGACGACGAAATCGCCGATTGCACCCAGCATGTGGAACAAGAACGCCGCTCCGAGCGCTCCGCCTCGCCCGCCAGGAAACTCCACACAACTTCCAAGTAAGAGACGGAACTAGCCCGCCAGAGCCGCCACTGTAGATGTCGCGCTCAAAAGTCAGCCGAATCGCAACCTCAAACAGCATTTGGCATCTAGAGAGCCTAGTCAAAGCCATCATCTTCTCCGTTCGTCCCTGCGAACTCAGCGCCTCTACGTTATCCTTTACCTCTCTCCTCTTCTCCCAGCTCTCAGCCTTCCGACTTGGCAACTCCCCCCCCTCACTCTTCCTTTCAGCCACTTGCCGCGCGCCGCTCAATGTGCTCTTCTATTAGGGACGCTATGAGGCACTTTCATTACCTCGTTACTTCTTTACTTCTGGTGCTCTCTCCCACTCTGTCTTCCGCACAGCAAGTCCAAGATCAGCACAACGAGCCTGTCATCCGCTTCGTGCGCAATCCCGATCCCGCGCCCGACTTCAAACTCACCGCGCTCGACGGCAAGCCACTCACCCTCGCCGCCCTGCAAGGCAAAGTTGTTCTTCTGAATTTCTGGGCCACCTGGTGCGGACCTTGCCGCGCCGAAGTGCCCGATCTCGTCGCTCTCCAGGACCGCTACGAGGGCCGCCTTCAAATTATCGGCCTCAATGTCGACGACGAAGAAGCCGACATCAAGCAGTACGTCGAGGAAACCGGCATCAACTATCCTGTCGCCATGACTTCCAATGACGTCCGTATTCAATTCGGCGGTATCCCCGCACTGCCCACGTCTTTTGTTTTGGATACCGAAGGCCGCGTAGTCCAGAAACATGTCGGTCTCTGGAACCCCGCGGTTTACGAAACGGAAATTCGCGCCCTGCTGGGCATGCCGATCATGGCCAAAGTCGAAACCTTTGAAGACAAGGGCGAGGTTTTCCTCTCACACGCCGACCGCGCCATCGAACTTCCCGGCGTCGACCTTTCGAAACTCACGCCCGAGCAAAAAAGAATCGCGCTCCACCGTTTCAATGCCGATACTTGCACCTGCGGCTGCAAGTTCACGCTCGCGCAATGTCGCATCTGGGATTCCGCCTGCGCCGTCAGCAAAGCCGCCACGGAAAAAATCATCGCGAAAGTTTCCGCGGCTCCAACCACGCCCGGCGATTCCCCGCAACCTGCGCCCACCGCGCAGCCATCTCCAAAAACGAACCCGGTTCCGACGGCGCCCTCGCCACCAAGTCCTTCCTCGCTGCCGCCCGCGCTCGTGAAAGCGCCTGCACCTCCCGCGCCTCCGCAGCCATAGAAACAAAAACGATACCGGCCGCGGAATACCCTACTAAAATGCGGGTGAATTCCGCATCACGCTGCCCCGTCGCAGTTGCCAACCCGAGCGCTGGCCCTGATACTCTTTTTGCCGCCGATGCCCCTGCTCGCAAAATTTCTTTTCTTTTTGGCGCTCGTCTTTTCGTTTACGGGACTTCTTTCTCCTCCCGTCGCTCTTACCATCGGCATCCTGTTTGGCTTGTGCTTCACGCATCCCTACGCCGCAGCGACGCGGACATCCGCAAGAATTCTTCTACAGGTTTGCGTCGTCGCGCTCGGTTTCGGGATGAATCTGCACGAAGTCCTAAAAGCCGGACGGAGTGGCTTCGTTTACACTGCGCTTGGAATTTCGTTCGCACTTTTAGTTGGACTCGCACTTGGCAAAGTGCTGCGGGTTCGCGGAAATTCTTCCTTCCTGATTACGGCGGGCACGGCCATTTGCGGCGGCAGCGCCATCGCCGCGGTCGGCCCGATTCTTCGCGCCGATGATGAAGAGATGGCGGTGTCGCTCGGCACCGTTTTCATCTTAAATTCCGTCGCGCTCCTGATTTTTCCGCCGATTGGCGGCGTGCTTCATCTCTCGCAATCGCAATTCGGCCTCTGGGCCGCGCTCGCGATTCATGACACAAGCTCCGTCGTCGGCGCCGCCGCAAAGTACGGTCAGGAAGCCCTGGTCATCGGCACCACGGTAAAATTGGCCCGTGCCCTCTGGATCGTTCCTCTCGCGCTTGCCACAGCCGCGTTTAATCGCCGCAAATCCGAAGTCGGCGCCGAATCCGAAACTCCGAGCGCATCGAAGATTCCATTTCCCTGGTTCATTTTGTTTTTTTGCCTTGCCGCGGTTCTCAACACCTACGTTCCCGCGATTCAGCATGGTTCGAATGCCCTCTTCGCGCTCGGACGGCTTGGCCTCACAGCCACGCTCTTTTTAATTGGCACCGGGATTTCGCGCCGTACGCTGAAGGAAGTCGGCTGGCGGCCCTTGCTGCAGGGCGTGCTTCTCTGGGCCGTGGTGGGGCTTACTTCGCTTTACTTCATTCGCATCGGCTGGATCGCTCTGTAACGAAATCCCCGCACTTCACGCGAGTCTATTCCAACTGAGAAAGCTTCAGCGGACAACAACGTACTACCCTCAACTCTCCAAACCATTTCGAGCGCTTATTTCTTGAGCAGATCCATCACGGTGGAAGTCATGGCTTTCACACCCGTTCGAATGGCCGGCTCGGGGACGGGAGCGAATTCGCTCGAGTGCGGTCCGGGGAGGCGCGTGCCCTTTTCCATTGCATCCTTTAGCTTCGCTGGGTCGGCGGCGCCCAGCCAGAACATGCTGATCGGCGGCTTCGGATCTTCGAGCGCGAACAGACTGAAGTCCTCGCTGGCCATAATGGGCTCGCCCGCCAGCACGTTTTCTTTTCCGAGGGCGCGTTCGAGCGAAGCGCCGACGCGGTTCGTCAGCGCGACATCGTTGATCGTAGCCGGAACATGGTCAGCCGCCACTTCGATGATGGGTGCGCGCTCCGCGGGAACGCCGGCAGCGGCGGCGATGCCGTTCGTGATCCTCGTGATGGCCGCCAGCACTTTTTCACGGTGTTCAGGATTCATCGTTCGAACGGTGAGCTGCAAATGCGCTTCATCGGGAATGATGTTGTGCTTTGTGCCCGCGTGAAACGAGCCGACGGTAACAACCGTTGGAAGCTGTGGATCCATTTCCCGGCTGACAATCGTTTGCAGCGCCACGACGATTTCCGAGGCGATCACGATGGGATCTTTTCCAGCTTGCGGCGCAGCTCCATGGCCGCCAAAGCCGCGCACGATGATGTCCACAGAATCGGCGCCGGCGAGAAGAGGGCCCGCGTGCCAGGAGACTTTTCCTGCGGGAACCGCTGACGTGTCATGGAGTGCGAGGACGAAGTCCGGCTTGGGAAATTTGGTGTAGAGCCCGGCGCGAAGCATGGCCTGCGCGCCGCCGACAGTCTCTTCGGCCGGCTGGCCGATCAGAACGACGGTCCCGCTCCAGCGATCCTTGAGCTGCGCAAGCATGCGGGCCGTGCCGAGAAAAACAGTCATGTGCAGGTCGTGGCCGCAGGCATGCATCACGCCGACTTCGCCGCCGCCCGCGCGCGCGACTTTTACGTGGCTGGCGTATGCCAGGCCGGTGTTTTCAATGATGGGTAGCGCATCCATGTCCGTTCGAACATACACGACCGGGCCGGGCCCATTTTTCAGGACAGCGACGATGCCATAAGCGTTCAGGCCGGACTCGGCATACTGGCCAAAATGATCGGTAACTTCGTAGCCCGTTTTTTTCAGGTCCGCGGCGATCAGCGCGGAGGTTTCCTTTTCTTGCGTGGAGAGTTCCGGGTTTTCGTGGAGATGTTTGTAGGTGGCCAGCAGTGAGTCCGCTTCTTTGTTGATGCGCTGGTCCAGATCGTTTTGCGCGAAGAGCGACGCGGAAATGCCGAGTGCGAAGGCGAGAGAAATGACGGCTGTTCGGATGGCGGAACGCATTGAGTCACCTCGGATTGAGAGACGGCATTCTAGCACCGCTCGCGGGCGAGGATGTCCGTTCCTTTCGCTTCGGCTGCGAGGCGGGGGCACAAACAGATGATTTTTCAGCAATTGTCCGATTACGAGACGCGAACTTACGAGGACTTGGCTCTCCGATGCCAAGGCTGGATTACTGTCTCCCTCTCTAATATCCTTTTTTCGGCAACGCTTACAGCAGACCGAAACACACACGAATGCACAGTGGAGAATCTAGCTTCCGGGGACGGCGGCGGTTGCTTCCAACCCATCGTGCACTTCCTCAGCGCGGCGCAACGCTTCCTGCACGTTTTCGCAGATGTTCTCGGGGCCGACGAGGTTCGCAAATTCGGCTTGTTGGATGAGCTGTGAGGGTTGCTCGCGGGCGCCACAAAGAATCAACGTGCGCTTGGTTGCATGGAGTTGTTTGGCGACTTCTTCCAATGCGAACAGGCCGGTAGCGTCGAGCGCCGTCATATTGCGAAGACGCAGAATGATCACGGGCGGCAATCGGTGCAAGTTCTCGGTTACCACTGAAAGCTTATCGGCTGCACCGAACAAAAATGGCCCGTGAATGCGGAAGATGGTGGCGTAATAGGGAATATCTTTATCTTGCAGGATATGCACGCGCCCATCTTCCACATAGTCGCTGGTGACCTGCGAGACGGTGGTTGTGCCAGCCACTCGATTGATGAATAACAGGGCAGCGAGAATCATTCCGGCTTCCACTGCCACGGTTAAGTCGGCAAACACGGTGAGCGCAAACGTGACGAGCCACACGCTGATATCAGTCTTCGTGAGCTTGAGCAACTGCGGGATTTCGCGCCACTCGCCCATGTTGTAGGAAACAACCATCAAGATACCGGCAAGCACGGCCATCGGCACGAAGCGGACCAACGGCGAGGCGAACAACACAATGCATAGCAGCGTGAACGAATGGATGAGGCCTGCCATCGGTGTCTGGGCTCCTGCCCGAATGCTGGTTGCAGTCCGCGCGATGGCACCGGTCGCAGGGAGCCCGCCAAACAATGGCGACACAATATTCGCAACGCCCTGGCCGAACAACTCCACGTTGGGATTGTGGCGGTCATTGCTCATGCGGTCTGACACCACGGCTGACATGAGAGACTCGATCGCGCCTAACATCGCTACCGTTACGGCTGGGCCGAGCAATCCGTGAATGAGATCAACACGAAATTTGGGGACCGCGAAATGAGGCAGGCCGCTTGGGATGCCGCCAAAGCGTGTCCCGATTGTTTCGACCGGCAGTTTGAAGAGGACGACGGCGGCGGTGCCGAGCACCAACGCAACAATCGGTCCCGGAATGCGGTTCGAAACTAGCCGACATCCAACCATGATGGCTACCGTGCCGGCTGCCAGGATGGTCGCTTCGTAGCTGAAGGTGCGAAAATGGCTTGTCAGGGCCTCCATGCGCAGCCAGAAAATCCCTGGAACTTTTTCGAGTTGCAATCCGAAAAAATCTTTTACTTGCGTGCTGGCAATCAGAATCGCGATGCCGTTGGTGAAACCAACCACAATGGGGCGAGGAATGAACTTCACCGCCGAACCCATGCCGGTTATGCCCATGACGACGAGCGTGACGCCTGCCATTACGGTGCACATGAACAAGCCGTCCACTCCGTGGACCGCGACGATTCCTGCAATCACGACAACGAACGCACCTGTCGGGCCGGCTATCTGGGTTTTAGAGCCGCCCAGCAGAGAGACCACAAAAGCCGTGACGATAGCACAGTAGATACCGGCTTGCGGCGTGAGGCCAGAGGCGATGGCGAACGCCATGGCCAGCGGCAGCGCAACTAAGCCGACGGTTATCCCAGCAAGGAGGTCGAGCAGGAATTTGTCGAAGTTGTAGTTACGCAGAGCGAGCACGGACTTCGGAAGCCAACGTTGATCACGAAAATCAAACGACATTTCTTCATTATGCCTATGGAAGAGAAGCCGCGGACAGAAAGCTGCATTCAGCAGCATCCAAAGAGGTACACGCGCGTACCGGCCCAGTCCGGTTACCCGAACTAATCACAACTTCCCCGATCTCGGGTAGACGAATGTTTGTCCGCATTTAGTATCGGAGTGCGGCCTTCACTCGAAACCAATGACCACGAGGTGTGCCTGCTGGCTGACGATGCGAATCTCGTTGAGTTTCCAATTGGGTACGGTTGGTTTTGCTGCCTCGCCTCACTCGAACGTCCAAGACGCTACCGTGCTCTCGCGAGCGAGAAAGTAGGATATTTTGTTCTGGTGATTGCGCGATCCATGGTTGTCAAGAAAAACGTCCCGAACGATCGAGGGCCGTGCCAAAATGTGTTCGCACGTCTCGCCCAAGAAACGATTGCTAGGGGAGAAATGCGTCGGCCAAAATCCTCAGCATCTCGGAAAGGCTGCCCGTAGATGCTCATGCTTTCCGCGCTGGAGATCCTTTTCACATGGGGCGTCATAGCTCTCGCGCTCATCGGAATTGGGTCCCTTGTTCTGGCGCTCTACAGCAAAGAGAACTCTCTCTTTGACGGGTTCTGGATGGGACTCGCGGTTTCTGCTGCGGTTCTTGAAATCTGCAACCTCGTTCTCCCCGTCACCTTTTCGATTACACTGTTCCTTTTTTGCGTTGGCATTCTTGGGCTCGTTCTAAAGCGTTCCTCGCTGCGGAACGGCCTGAGCGACCTGTGGCAAGGCTTCCGCTGGCTCGTCCTCATCGGCATCGCCGTAGCCTACCTCATTGCTCTTCGCTCCTGTGGCCCCTGCGAGCACTACGACACCGGCCTGTACGGTGCCCAGGAGCTAGGCTGGATCCAGACATACCCCGCAATTCCCGGCCTTGCAAACCTCCATGGAAGGTTCGGCTTCAATAGTTCCGTCTTTCTTTGTATTGCCGCACTTGGACAAGGTGTTTGGAGGGAACTAGGCTTTCATCTGTTCACCGGCTTCATGCTCACCGCGATGTGGGCAACTCTATTGCCCGCCTGCGGCCGTGCCGTCCGCCGGATGACGACCTCTCCAGCAGACTGGTTTTACGCCATTCTCGCAATTCCAACTCTCTTCTGGACCACACGCTCCCGCATCGTCGGCACCGAAACGGATGAGCCAGCCACCGTTGTCTGTCTCATCGCAACAGGAATACTCTTCGAACACCTTTGTCAGGAAGATGGGAGAGAGCAGCGTGAGGTTCACACTTTCCGGCTCGTTCTGGCCACAACTCTATTTTCCTTGGCTGTAGCATTCAAGCTTTCTACCATCGTGTTTGCCCTGCTCGCCTGGTGCCTCGCCTTTCGCGGGATTTGGTTGCTAGGCCGGTCCGCTCACCAACGCACCAAGTACTTTTTCAGTGCTCTTGCACTATCAACTCTGATCCTGCTTCCCTGGTGCGCCCGCGGGATCATCTTGAGTGGGTACCCACTTTACCCAGCCACCGTTTTCGCATTCCCTGTCGACTGGAAGACCCCCCTCTCCGCCGCAAGGTGGTACGCCCTCGGCGTTCAATCCTGGGGCCGCATTCCCGACGTCCCTTTTCGTGACACCCAAGGTCTTCACTGGCTCGGTAACTGGTTGAATCACGCCATTCGAAACCGGTCCGCGTTCCAAGTGCCGCTGGCAATTTCACTTGCCGGTCTGGTCGCGGGGCTGACTCATCGCTTCCGCCGAAAGCCCCTTTACGAGTGTCCTTGGCTCTCCCTCCTGTTTCCCTCTTTGGTCGGGATCATTTTTTGGTTCGCAGCTTCCCCTGACCCCCGATTCGCTCAGTTTGCCATCTGGACTACCGCCGCGACCCTGGGTGCTTGGGGTATTGTGTCCCTAGATCTCGACCTCCATCGATCGCGCACTAACCTCGTGCTAGCCCTGGTTGTCCTATCCTCAATCTGGTGTTTGATCTCTTTCGGCTGGAAGGAATCGCTCATAACCCTACGCGGGATCCAACAACCGCCAGCTCTCCCCAAACCCGCCCTCATCCTCCGACACACCCTCTCGGGCGTCGCCGTCTACGTCCCCGCCGAGGGCATCCGGTGCTGGGACGCTCCCTTGCCGTGCACCCCCTACTTCGACCCTTCGCTCCGCCTTCGCGACGCTTCCTCCTTCCGCTGGGGTTTCACCTCCGAAGGCCGCGCCGCTGAATTTCAAAATTTCTGATCGCTCAACGCAACTCGATCGGGGAGGCAGTCATCCTCCCCTTGTGGAATTTTCTGCTGAGCATAGGTTTATTCCGACCAAGAGTTTGCGCCACTGCTTGGTTGCTACGGAACGAATTGCGGGCTACACTCACGCGTCAAATCGTTGAGTTTATCTTCAATAGAAATTCAAATGGAGGCTTGCCGTGAATCGCCGATTCGGTTTCTTAGTGGTCGCCCTGGTTGTTGCGGGAATTCTCAGCGTTACCGGAGTATTTTCGCAGCCTGTCCCGCAGAGTACCCGGAAGGCGTTCAATGCGCCGGAGAAAACGGTGCAGGCCCCCTTCAGCGATGGAATCCTTGCCGGGAATACGTTGTATTTGGCTGGAAGAATCGGCCTGGATCCAAAGACGGGCCAGCCGCCGGCGGCAATCGAGGATGAGATCAAGCTCATGCTCGATAGTTTGAAGGGGACTTTGACGCAGGCGGGCATGTCGATGGACGACCTGGTGTATGTGCAGATTGCCTGCACGGATTTGTCGCTCTTTGACAAGTTCAATCCTATTTACAAGAGCTATTTCACCACCAAGGATTTGCCGGCGCGCGAATTTATCGGAGCGGCCGCTCTTCTGCGTGGCGGTCACTTCGAATTGCAGGCCATCGCCGTTCGCCGCTAATCTTTGTGCAGCAAGCTTCGCCGACAGGCGAAACCACCTGCGAAAAATTCGCTAAGAGAATCAGTCTGAGATTCAGGCTTTTTCCCCTTCATTTTCATCGCTGCGGTTCCTAGAGAAATCGAGCCGCCATACCTCTGCACCAACCTCCCCACATGGTATGCCGGGCCATTCGCGCGAGGGCGAACCTTTCGGCTGGGTCCTGGGAGTTCTTTCCATGAAAACAGGCGGACTGTGAGACAAAATGGCGGAGAGTATCATCCAAGGAACGAGCCAGCCAGGATTGGAATGACCAAATATAGTCAGTATATTTTTGTCCTAATGGTGTCATTTGCCCATATATAGTCTCTAGTTTTGGAACCCACCCACGCATCTCCAAAGTAAACCTTTTTGAATGAATGACTTAATTATGGATAAGAATTAACATCGAACGGAGACGCTAATGCATCTATTGGAGTCACTTAGGACCGAACCAATGCTGAGAATTACTATAGACAAGAAGCGGGGCAAGACCGTGCTAAGCGTCGAGGGACGCCTCGCGGGACCCTGGGTAGGCGCACTCGAACAGTGCTGGCGGGAGCGGACGCCAGGGGAGAAATTCAATGTCGATTTGTGCGGAGTGAGCTTCATTGATCCGGCGGGCAAGGTACTGCTGAAAGAGATCCACCAGCAAGGCGGGAAGCTGATTGCGGAAGGGTGCTTGAACCAGGCGATCGTCCAAGAAATTGAAGGGCGCGAGCGGACCGACAAAGGGGACTGCGGAGGCCGGAAAAAAGGCTCCCACATTATTTTCTACGTGGCGTTTTTCAGCTTGCTGATAACCCCGGCGCTTGCGCAGGGACAGACCACCGCAAGGCAGAATGCGTTGTCGGGAAGCGCTCCGAGCGGAGTGATGCGGCTGACTCTCGATCAGGCAGTAAGCGTGGCGCTAAAGCAGAATCCGACGGCACAGATCGCTATTTTGACGGCGGCGGAAAGCGTTCAAGACAAAAACGTGGCGCGCGCGGATTTGCTGCCGCAGGCAAGTTTGAATGTCACGGATACGGTAGAGCGGCTCAACCTGCAAGCATTTCTCGGCGCCAGAATCCCTAGTTTTCCGCAACACGCCGGTCCTTTCCAGGTTTTCTCAGCGGGGCCGGGTTTCAGCGCGCCAGTGTTCGATTTGACGCTGTTCCGCCGCTATCAGGCGGCGCGCGAAACGGCAAATGCCAGCAAGGCAGACAGTCTTTCGACGCGCGAGCAAGTGATTTTGCTGGTGGTCTCGCAATACATCGGGACGCTGAGGGCCGTAGCGAGCGTAGAAGCGTCGCAGTCGCGCGTCGAGCTGGCGCAAGCGCTCTACGACCAGGCGGCGGACTTGCAGAAGGAAGGAGTTGGGACCGGAATTGATACGCTGCGCGCAAACGTCGAGTTACAGAACGAAAAACAGACGCTGCTCGAAGCGCAAGCCGACCGGGACACTTCGCTCTTCGGGCTTAGCCGGTTGCTGAATCTCGATCCGCGTCAGAACATCGAATTAGGAGATTCGTTGAGCTTCTTCGATACACCGCAGCCGGAGAGAGAGGCGAGCATCGAGTCGGCGCTGGCCGAACGGCAGGAATGGAAATCGCTGCAAGAGCAGCTTAAATCGGCGGGATTAGAAAAGAAGGCTTCTTCAGAATCGCGCCTCCCAAAGCTGGACTTCACCGGCAACTGGGCCTACCTGGGCGGATCGTCGACAAGCGGGATACCCACCTACAACTACGAAGCGGAGGTGAGCGTACCAATCTTTACCGGCGGCCGGATTCACGCGGAGATAGTGAAGTCGGATCTGGAAATTCAGAAGCTGCGGCAGCAGGAAGATGACCTGCGAAATCAGATCGCGCTGGACGTAAAGACCGCGCTGATCAATTTGGATTCGGCGCGCAATCAAGTGGCCGTGGCGAATTTGGGTGTGCAGCTGTCGAAACAGGAAGTGGATCAGGCGCGGGACCGCTTCAAGGCGGGTGTGGCCAACAACATCGAAGTGATCCAGGCGCAGGATTCGCTGGCCCGAGCGAACGATAACCAGATTATCGCGCTTTATCGGTTCAACCAGGCTCGCGCGGACTATGCGCGTTCGATTGGGCAGATGGAAAAAGTTTACTCGAAGTGAGGGAACGATGAGTGTTGAGATCGAAGTAGGGCCCGAGAATGCGGCAAAGGCAGAGCCATTTCTTGATGTGCCTATAGAGAAAGAGCAGCCAAAAGGGCTCGCGAATCCCAAGGTGCAGCGGCTCGCGATTCTTGGCGGCGTGGTGATGCTTGCCGTGATCATCGGACTGTTTCTCTACTACCACGACCGCGAGAGCACGGATGACGCGCAGATCGACGGACATATCACGCCGATCGCTTCGAAGATTTACGGGAAAGTAGCAAACGTTTTGGTGGACGACAACCAGTCGGTGAAAGCCGGCCAGGAGCTGGTGAAGATCGATCCGCGCGATTACCAGGCGGCCGTGGACCAGGCCAAGGCGGCTCTCGATTTGGCCGAGGGCGAAGCGCGTTCGGCGGGAGTGGACGTTCCGCGAACGGCGGAAAACGTAGCCAGCGGAACTTCCAGCGCGGACGCGCAATTGCAGGGAGCACAGGCAGACGTAGCGAAAGCGCAAGCCACCTATGAACAGGCGCAGACAGCGGATCTGGCATACGCGCAGGCGAACGTTAACAAGAGCATGGCGAATGCGGCGCTGGGGCAAGCGGATTTGGCGCGCTACAAGCCGCTGATGGAGAGAGACGAGATTTCGAAGCAGCAGTACGACGCAGCGAAAGCGAACGCCGATGCCACGGCCAGCGCGTTGAAGGCCGACCAGGAAAAATTGGTGCAAGCGCAGCGCAATGTGGAAGTGACAAAGGCGCAGCTGGACGCGGCCAAGGCCCGGGTGTTGGAAGCGCGCGCAGGAGTGGAGGGAGCCGAGGCAAACAAGAAGCAGGTAGGAATGCGCACGGCCGATGCGCAAGCAAAGGTTGCAAAAGTGGCGCAGGCGCGCGCGGCGCTGGATGCCGCACAGCTGAATCTGAGCTACACCGATGTGGTTGCGCCAGTGGATGGCGTGGCCACGCACAAGCAGGTCGAGACGGGACAGATAGTGCAAGCCGGACAGGGACTGCTAGTGGTCGTGCCGCTGCAGGATGTTTGGGTGACGGCGAATTTCAAAGAGACACAGCTTAGAAATATGCGCGCGGGACAGAAAGCGGAAGTGAAAGTCGATACGTATGGAAAAACGTTCAGCGGGCACGTGGATTCGATTGCTGGAGCGACCGGCGGAGTGCTGAGCTTGCTGCCACCGGAAAACGCGACAGGCAATTACGTAAAAGTCGTGCAGCGCATACCGGTGAAGATCGTGCTGGACCGGGACTCCGTGGGCCCGGCTGTCCTGCGGCCGGGAATGAACGTGGACGCCACCGTCATCACTAAGTAGTGCGTGGAATAAGGAAAGTCCGTGAAGGGTTTGTACGTATGAAGTAGGTAGAGAGTTCTGAAGCCCAGGTAGAAGGCCAGCGAACGAGATCGAATGCGCGATGAGGCACAGACTACTAGCGAAATTGAGGATGCCGGACGGGTCGATCAACCCCTGGGTGATCGCCGTTACGGTGACGCTCGCGACGTTCATGGAAGTGCTGGACACGTCGATCGCGAACGTGGCGCTGCCGCACATTTCCGGAAATCTTTCGGCGGGCGCGGACGAATCCACTTGGGTGCTGACGTCGTACCTAGTTTCGAACGCGATCGTGCTGCCTCTTTCGGGATGGCTTTCGGGATTGATCGGGCGCAAGCGTTTTTACATGTCCTGCGTGGCGCTGTTTACGGTGAGTTCGTTTTTGTGCGGGCTGGCACCGAGCCTTGGAGTGCTGGTGTTTTTCAGGATTTTGCAGGGAGTCGGCGGCGGAGGGTTGCAGCCGAGCGAGCAGGCCATTTTGAACGACACGTTTCCGCTGGCGAAACGCGGGATGGCTTTTGCGGTTTACGGGATTGCGGTAGTGGTGGCGCCGACGATTGGGCCGTGGCTGGGCGGCTGGATTACCGACAACTTTTCGTGGAGATGGATTTTCTATATCAACGTGCCGGTGGGAATTATCTCGCTGCTGCTGACGTCGGTGCTGATTTCGGATCCGCCGTACATGAAGCGCGCGAACGTCAAGCGCGGCTTCCGGATCGACTACATTGGCATCGGATTGATCAGCCTGGGCCTCGGCAGCATGCAGATTATTCTGGACAAGGGACAGCGCGACGACTGGCTGTCCTCGGGATTCATTCAGGTTTTCTTTGCGCTGATGCTGGTCGGAATTGTCGCCGGAATCGTATGGGAATGGCGGCACAAGGAGCCGGTGGTCGATTTGAAGATGCTGAAGGACCGCAACTTCGCGATTTCGACAGTGGCGATGTTTTTCCTGGGCTTCGTGCTGTATTCGAGCACGGTGCTGATTCCGCAGTTTTTGCAAGGAATGCTTGGTTATACCGCGGAGCTTGCGGGAAAGGCGCTTTCGCCTGGCGGCGCGGTAATCATGCTGATGATGCCCGTCGTCGGAATTCTGGTGTCAAAGGTGGATACGCGGATTTTGATTACGTTTGGCTGTACGGTCTGCGCGATTGCACTTTTCTGGATGGCGGGCTGGGATTTGCAGCTCGATTACAGCCATGCGGTGCGAGCGCGAATGCTGCAGAGCTTCGGGCTGGCGTTTTTGTTTATTCCGATCAACGTGGCGGCGTTTGCGTACGTGCCCAAAGAAAAGACGAACATGGGGACGGGGATCATCAATCTGGCGCGCAACATCGGGGCGAGCGTGGGAATTGCCACGGTGACCACGATGCTGGAGCGGCGGACGCAGTTTCATCAGGCGCATTTAGTGGAGAGCGTGAACAGTTTGAATCCGGCGCTGCTCACGATGACGAATGGGAACACGGCGCGTCTAATCTCTTACGGGTCGAGTGCTTCGCATGCGTCGATGCAGGCGAAGGGCATGGTCTACAACCTGGTGCAAAGCCAGTCGGCAATGCTGGCTTTCATCGACAACTTCAAGATGTTGGGCGTGGTCTTCCTGGCAGTCATCCCCGTCTTGTTGATGATGAAGAAGCCGAGAGGGGCAGCCGGAGGTGTTCCGGCTCACTGAGACACAGAGGTGTCCATGCATGCGGGGAACGGGATTCTTGCAGCGGTTTTTTGCAGTACTCAGTGCGCGACTTTGTTTGATGTAATTGGGGGGGAACAATGGCAACTCAAGCGGCAGTAGCGACACAAACGGCAGTGGCACCGCAGTTCAGTGAAGACAAGCTGATTCGCGCCGGGCAAAGGGGCGATTCGCAGGCGGTCGAGATGCTGTTCCGCCGTTACCAGCGGCCGTTATTTCAGACAGCGCTGCGCGTTCTCGGGAACACCGAGGATGCGGAAGATGCTTTGCAGGATGGGCTGCTTTCCGCGTACCGCAACATGAAACGCTTTGAAGGCCGGTCGCAGTTTTCGACGTGGCTCACGCGGATTGTGATCAACGCGGCGCTGATGAGGCGGCGGAGCGCGAAGGCGCGGCCGGCGGTTTCTCTGGATGAACCACCGCGCGAAGATGAGCTGCCGATTTCCGAGCGTTTCGCAGCCGAAGGGCCGAACCCGGAACAGGTGTTTGCGGGAACGGAGCTGCGGGAGATCATCAGCGAAAATCTCGACGAACTTTCTCCGCTATTGCGTACAGCATTTGTGCTGCGCGAAGTCGAGGGTTACTCGACCGGCGAAGCGGCGAAGAAACTCGGAGTGACCGAGAACACGCTGAAGGCACGGCTGTGGCGCGCGAGGCATCAGCTTGCCGAGCGGCTCGGGCAGCGCCTGCGCCGCATCAAGGATGACATGACCGGCGGCGGCATGGGCGACGCCGAATGCAGCTATTGCTGAGCGGAGGAAGTAAAGACGAAAAAAAGAAGTAACCGCGTAAACATCCCATGTAAGGACGCAACGCAACGAATCGATCCATCGAGGGCCGGCGAAATTTGCCGGCCTTTTTTTTCGAAGGAGGAGAAATTCAAAGTCTCCACATGTAACACCGACGTGTGGGGGCACGCGATTCCTGACCCACGAAGCGTCCAGGCCACGCGTCGATTATTCGTGACGAAGTGCGTCCAATGGAGACACTCGAGTGGCACGTAGCGCGGGGATGAACATGGCCGCCAGCGAAACGGCGACCAGGCCGACCGAAACCGCGGCGAAGATTAGCGGGTCCGTTGCGCTGACTTCATAGAGCAGAGTTTTTAGCAGCCGCGTCAATGCGAATGCGCCCGCAATCCCCGTGATTAACCCAGCGGCCACTGGGACCAATCCCTGCCGCAAGACCAATGCCAGCACGTCGGCGGAACGGGCTCCGAGAGCGATGCGAATTCCGAATTCACGCCGTTGCTGATCGACCAGATAGGCGAGCACGCCGTAGATACCGATGGCGGCGAGGAGACCCGCCAACGCGGCGAATACCGCCATCAACTGAATCGAGAATCGCTGCCGGGCGAGTGAATCGGCA
>Ga0210395_10000906_pt1 | contig 22855 bp, 15 predicted proteins | sample IncBWH4OmetaG_FD_150861 | JGI IMG/M metagenome (GOLD analysis project Ga0210395, IMG submission 150861) | Forest soil microbial communities from Barre Woods Harvard Forest LTER site, Petersham, Massachusetts, United States - Inc-BW-H-4-O ...
GTAGGTAGATGATGACCATGCGGCAGCGCCCTGACCAATCCCTGGCAGTCGGAGGAAAGTCATGTGTTATCAAGATTTTGCCCGCAAGCGATTGAGCCCCAAGATCTTGCCGGCGATTTTCCGCTAATCCAATGATTCCAATAGGCCCAGGGGGAAGGGGGGGGTTAACCAAAAAGTAACATCGATCAAAAAAACAAGCAATCGCGCCCGCGACGGGCAAAACGCCTCAGAATTTTTCCACGCAAGCCACGCGACCCCGCCCAATAAGCGAACCGTAAGCCGAGAACCGAGAACCGAGAACTGAGAACCGAGAACTGAGCCCAAGCTTCCCACCGTGCACCGACTTTCGTCACCTCGTCCCCCGATTACGCCGATGTTACCCTTTGTCTCGTAGTCCTCTCCCCACAAAAGCTCTGTTCCGGAGAACCTGATGCGCACCGTTTCGCTGAGAATCTGTGCCGTTGCCGTGCTCGCTTTCTGTCTCGCCGCGCCTCTGTACGCGCACCACATCAAGGGCGAATCCGCCACGCTGCCTGTGACCACATCGTCCACCAAGGCGCGTGAGCTGTATCAGAAAGGCATTGCCGACTACGAGAATCTTTATCTCGAACGCTGCAACGACGATTGGCGCGCCGCGGTCAAAGAAGATCCCAATCTCGCCCTCGCCTGGGCCTGGATCGCTTTCAACAGCGGCAATCCCCAGGAAGTCAGCGATGCTCGCGCCAAAGCCAAGGCGCTCGCGCCCAAACTCACTCCCGGCGAGCAGTTGATGGTGGCCTGGATTTCTAAGGTGCAGGAAGGCGACTTCCTCGGCGGCATTACCGCCATGAACGACATGCTCGAAATGTATCCCCATGACAAGCATTTGCTGTATCTTGCGGGCAACTGGCTGATGGGAGAGAACGGCAACGACCAGGCACAGCGCTTCATGGAGAAGGCTCTCGCCATCGACAAGAACTATCCTGCCGCGTTGAACGATCTGGCGTATGTTGACGCCCGCAACCGGAAGTTCGACAAGGCATTCGCCGCCATGGACCGCTATGTGGCACTGCTGCCGAAAGAGCCGAACCCGCAGGATTCTTATGGAGAACTGTTGCGCATGTCCGGAAACTTCGAGGGCGCGCTCACGCACTATCGCGCCGCGCTAGCGATTGATCCCGACTTCGTGTCCTCGCAACTCGGCCTGGGCGACACCTACGCCGTGATGGGGAATCAGGAGCAGGCGCGCATCGAATACGATAAGGCCATTCGTTTCGCTCACAACGAGGCCGACCGGCTCAGCTACGGCATCCAGCGGGCGATGACGTATGTTCGCGACGGCAAGTACGCCGACGCCGACAAGAGCCTGCAGGAAGTCGCCGAGACCGCCCACGCCAAGGAACAGGATCTGCAGGAAGCGCAGGCCCTGCGCCAGATGGCCGAATATCAGGCTGACGACAACGTAGCCTTGAGACATCTGAAGCTGGCTGAGGAATCTCTCAGCCACCGTTCGACCATTTCGGCTTCGGACCGGGACGAAGAACTGTCGCGCATCCTCCGCATCCGCACGGTGCGGGCTGCCCGCGCCGGCAACCAGCCACTGGCCGACCAGTCGCTGCATCAGCTCGAAGCTCTGGCCAATGGCAGCCGCAACCGCGTGATTCAGAGTTCGTACCACGGCGCAGCCGGAACACTGCTGATGGACCAGAAGAAGTACGAAGACGCCATCGCGCAACTGGAAGAAGACCAGGACAATCCTTTCACCCTGGAATTGCTGGTGCAGGCCTACTATCAGACGGAGCAGGTGGATAAGCTGCACGAGGTGGAAGCCAAGCTCCGCGGCACCAACGTGCCCACCATGGAGCAGGCCCTGGTGGTCCCCGCAGCCCGCGCCAAGCGGCCCATCATTTAATCGCACACAGCAATAACCGCAGCCGCAGTTCCCGATTTGGGTTCCGGGCCGTCGTTTATGCCAACGAAGGCTCGGAACTCGTTCATCCAAATTTGCCGGGTTGGTGTACAGTAGGTGGGCACAATCGCCCTATGAAGGCAGACACCGAGCGCCGCGGCGGCAGAAGAATTCCCACGCGTGTCCCCACTCGCGTGCGTGCGGTTCAGAGAGCCGATCAAACCTCGCAAATCTCGCAAACCGCGGAGACGCGCGATGTCAGCGCCAACGGCGTGTTCCTCTATACAAAATCCCGCATGGAGAAAGGTGCGGACGTCGAGCTGGTGCTGATTCTTCCCCCCGAACTCACGTCTGGCGAGAAGTGCTGGGTATGCTGCCAGGCCACGATTGTGCGGGTAGAAGAAGAAGGCACGGAATTTGGAGTGGCGGCGAAGATTAACCGCATGGACATCCTGCCCGAAGCCACGGTCTGAACGCATGGGTTGAACGACTCGCGAGCCCGTTTCAGGACTTCTGCGAAGCGGAAATTTCCCGAAAATACGCTAGTGTTTGGAGCCAGACTCGGCGGTTCGACGAATATATCTGTAAATCCCCGAAAAAAAGCTTTCCATTGCCCCGAGCGCGGTGCAATAATGGCGGCCCTAGAATTGCTCTGGCCAATTTATGGATCCGGGTGGGCCCAAGTCATGTTGATCGAAAAACTCGCGGCGGGTGTGGTGCAGGTTCAGACACCGATCGGTCCGCGATATGTAATGCCGTCCTTCCTCCAGCGCGTGTATCTGGTTTGGATGTTCCGCAACTTTCCCATTCTTCCGCACGCCGTGCTCAACGGACGGCAGCAACGGATGATCGACCGTATGTGTGGTGAGCAGCGTTTCGCATCGATGGCCTACGCTGACGGCATGGATGAGGCGCCGGTGATTGGCACGGTCGAACATCGCCCTCCGATCCAGGCGGATCAGTTGCCATCGCGGCGTCCGATGGCGAGCGAGAGCGGAGCCCTGGCGGCGGAAGCTCGTCAGCGTTCCTAGGAAAATTAAGAAATTCTTGTGCGTGATGGAAGCATGCGCCGCCAGCCGCCGCTGTTCCCCCGTGGCGCAGCCTCGAAGTTCAACGTTGGACGTCACCGTCGAATGCTGCGCACCGACCAACGCGCGACTTCTTTTTTCTGTGTTTCCGTAGGACTCGACAGTGCAGAACGCTGACCAACGATGTTCTGCGTCGCGGACGGTTAGTTCTGCAGCGCGGGATGCTATAATTTTCGTTCGTCCTACCAGCCAAATTCCCCACCGTGGGCGCGTAGCTCAATTGGCAGAGCAACTGACTCTTAATCAGTAGGTTGAAGGTTCGATTCCTTCCGCGCTCACCATCTTAAACCCGTTGTTCTTCACTCTCTTACTAGACTTGTGAGAAAGAGAACAAAGTAAGATGAAAATCTGTGGCAACCAGCTCTTCAAACATTTCGTGGACTTGCTTTCGCCAATTCTAACGCAGGGAGACTGACAACTGTCGAGAACGGCGTTTACACGATTGAACCCGGCAGTGTGGGCCTCAGCTTGCGGGCATAGAGATTGCTGCCGAAGCCGCGCCACCTTCGTTAAAATTCATACCGCAGCGCAAACTGCATCACACGCGGCTGTGTGAGCAGGCTGGTGTAGGCGCCGAAACTATTCGGCGACTGCGTCAACGACGTGAGCAGAGACGACGACCCGATGCCCTGCGCGTTAAATCTCGTCAAGTTCAGAACGTTGAACACTTCCCATCGGAATTGCACCCTGTGGGCTTCGTTGTAGGGCATCTTCCAGCTCTTGGCCAGGCTCATGTCCAAACCCGCATAACCGTCGCCACGAAGGACGTTGCGCGAACCCACTTGGCCGGGAAGCGGCAGGGTAAAGTCCTGCTGGGCTGAAGCGGGATCCGCGAACACATTGACCGTGCCGTTGCCTTTGAACGTGCCCGTCTTCGGCCTGGTGGTCATCTGCGTGACCGCGGTTAGGAACCAGTCCGTGGGCCAGCGCTGGCCTCCATCCACGCTGAAGGGAAATCCGCTGGTCCAGCGGGCGATGCCGGAAAGCTGCCAGTTGCCGATGAATGCATCCAACACTCCGCTGGGGTTAGTGGCAATGGCGCGTCCTTTGCCGAAGGGGAGGTCGGCGACCCAATCGAGATTGAGTTGGTGCGTGAGATCGAAATCGGACGGGGCGCGAGCCAGCCGCGGAGAAAATGCATTGACTAAGCGGCTTCCGACAAGCCCGATGTTGGTGTAGCCATACACCGCAAACCCGACGCGTGATGCTGCCGAGGTTATATCGAGTGACCTGGAGTAGGTATAGTTGAGATCGAACTGAACACCGTGACTGAGCTGTTTTCTCAGGTTGGCCTGCAGTGCATGGTATGTCGAACTGCCTATCGAGCTCCAGCCATACGCCGAGAACGCCTGATTGTTCAAGAATTGGCCGGAGTTGTTGCCTAGCAAGCCGGGAGGACCGTTGAAGTAGTAAGAGCCGGAGCCGATGTTGTCCCCAATCCCGCCGTAGGAGTCAATATCGGCCAGCCCTACGATCTCGTCGCCGATCACGGAAAGACCAGGGTTGTAATACATGTTGAAGACTTCCTGGATCAAGCTGTCGGCGGGGTTCGGCGTCGGCACGAGGCCGGTGCCAAAAGTGTCCGTGTAGTAAGACGCACCCGGCCGGAGCGGCTGAACCATGTCAATCCAGTACTGGGCGGTTTTCCCCAGTCCGGCGGCGGTGACGCTGCCAATCTGCGCCATCGTCGGGAAGCCCTGATAATAATTCGTCGGTTGCCCGCCGTTGTTCGCCAGCGCAAACTGCCGAGCCAGATTCGATATGGCCGAAGCCGCTGTGTAGTAGTCGATGCCAGTTTTCGGATCCACGATATCCAACGGTTGAGTCAGATCGCGTTGGGTGAGCAGCCGCCGGCCGAAGCGGCCCACATAAGACAGTTGCAGCGAAAAGCGCTTGGGCATTTCCCGCCCGATGGAGAAGTCAACGGTATAGGCGTGCGGAGTCTTCAGCGTGTTGTCATTTCCCCACAAGTTGGCTTGCGCGTTTTTTGGGGGGGTCTGTGGCCAAGGGGCAGGAATCGTTGTCGGCGGCGGCTGCAAGAATGGATAGCCGTTGATATTGTTCTGCGGGATATTGTGGATGCCGGTGATGCGCGGTAAATCCTCGGCGCTGGTAATGCCAAACGTGCAGCAAGCATTCTGAAGCGTCGTGGACAATCCCGCTGCGCCGACCTGGTCGAAGCTGTTCAAAAGCGCGAAACCCGCGCGGTCGTACACCCGGCTCAGGCCCAGGCGGAAGACAGTCTTGTCGTTATCGCCGAAAAGCTTCTTGAACATTCCGCCCGCGGGGCGGGGCGAGTAGGCGATCGAGATGCGCGGCGACGCATCGGTCTTTTCCAGCGGATAGAAACCCGGCCCCCGGCCCAGGTTGAATTCGATCGGCCCCATTGCGCCGTAGCCGATCCCCTGGTTCATGTTCTTCACGTTCTGATTGAATTGAGTCCCCAGCCCGAAAGTTGGGAAAGTCTGGTACCCGTTCGTTTCCCAGGGCGCGGGGAAGAACGACCAGCGCAGGCCGTAGGTCACGGTGAGGTTCGGCTTGGCGCGCCAGGTGTCCTGTCCGTAAAACTCGTACCAGTCCAGACCATAGCGGCGGTTAACGGGAGATCCCTGCGCTTGCGCGATCCCGTTCTTGTCAAGGTTGTAGTTGGCAACCACATCCGAGATCATGCCGTACAGGGCCAGCAGGGGACGATCATATTGGGTTGAGGTCTGAGGCTCAGGTCCAACAATACCGGGGTGCCCGGCGGTGTTGGTCGGATCGAGCGTGCTGCTGGTACCCGCGAAACCGATGGGAGAAGTCCAGTTGGTAGTGCCGAGGCCGATCGTGTTCGAGTGCAGATAACTGGTGCGTGGACTACGAGCGATTCCAATCGCGGCGCCGAACTGGAAGCTGTGGGTTCCCTTGGTCCAGGAAACGTCATCCAGGAGATTATGCAGCGGCACCTGGTAGCTGTGGCTGAAGTTGATGCCCTGATCCAAGCCCAGGAATTCATTCCACTGCTGGTCGGAGTTGCCAGTGAGCCCGAAACTCTGCCGCGTGAATCCCCAATGGAAGGAATTGGTCAGGGTAGGACTGAGGATCGAAACATAGCCAAAGGCAAACCCATTGCTGTGGTCCGCGATAGTTTGTTCCGGAGGAGTGCCCGGCAGGAAAGGAGCCCCCTGGTTGCGGAAATCTTGCAGGGAGCCGCGCCAAAAAAGAGTATGTTTGCCGTTCGAGGTGAGCTGGTAATCCAGGCGTGCAATGAAAGCATCGTTGTCCTCGCTGGTCGGGGCGCGGAAAACGAAGCCGGCATAGTTCAGACCATCTCCGGCGAAAGGATCGTTGGTCACGGTATTGCCGGTGCAGAAGGTCTTGTCGAGATACCCCGTGTGATTGACCAGGTCGAGCATGGCGGGATCAATCCCGATGCCCTTGGGATCGAGAAGCTTGAGCTGGGCGGGGTTCCACACCGTGGTCCCGCCGCCGCCAGCGTTAACATACTGAAAGATCCCCTGGCAGAGGGATGGCGTTGGGATGACTCGCTCCGCACCCTGCTGCTCCCGCTTGCGAGTTCCCTCATAATTGGTGAAGAAAAACAGCTTGTCCTTGCGAAGCGGCCCACCGACCGACGCCCCAAAGATATTTCGATTCAGTTGTAGAGGCTTGTTCGGGAGTCCGATACGCTCTTGCGATTGCTTCACCAGGTAATCATTGGCGCTGGTAATGGTGTTGCGCAGGTATTCGTAGAGTGTGCCGTGCAGGGTATTCGTCCCATTCTTCGTTACCAGCGCCACTTGCGCACCCGAACCTTGGCCCTGGTCCGCGCCGTAATTCGTAGTAGTGACTCGGAATTCCTGAACTGAGTCCTGCGTGATCGGCAAGACCGACTTAAAAGCATAGCCATTCGATTGGTCGTTGACGTCAACCCCGTCGAGCGTGATATTGCTCTGATCGCTCCGCGCCCCATTCACCGCTCCGTTGCGCGTGTCCTGGTCCTTGAGGGAGGGATCATCGTCGATATTCCTGCCCGTATAGGTGACTCCGGCCTGCAAGCTCAGCAGATCGGGGACGTTTCGGCCTTCGAGGGGAATCTGGCGCACCTGCCGCTCATCAAACGAATTGCCCAGCGAGGCATCCACCAGGTCGACGGCGGGAATCTCCGAAGTGACAGTCACGACTTCCGCCGCCGCGCCCACCTTAAGCTGAACGTTGGCCGTGGCCGGCGTATTCACCAGCAAGGCGAGCCCCTTCTGCTCGTAGCTGCGGAAGCCCGTCGCCTTCACCGTGAGGGTGTAGGTTCCCGGGGGGAGAAAAAGAAACTGGTATTCTCCCTGGCCTCCCGTGGTCGCGCTGCGCTCGGTCTTGGATTCTGAGTTTGCGAGCACAACGCTGGCGGCGACGATTGCGTTCCCGCCAGGATCGGTGACCGTGCCCCGCACCGAAGTGCTGGCCTGGCTCCATGCGGGAACACAAGCGCCCGCGGCCAGACTGGCCAGAAGTGCGGCCGCCATCATCAGGCTGCGGAGTGTGGGTTTTCGTGGCGTGTCAAGGGCTACGGAGGACAACCAGGGCTTTCCAGTCATCGCATCACCTGTTGCGCTGCGGATATCTTATAAAGCCCAAAGACTACTAGAATTCAGGAAGGTTACGATTGGCTGATCGGGCCTGTCAAGAAAGAAAAATTAAATAGGCTGGATCGTCCAGAGCGATCGTTGCCCGCAGCGTTGTGCGCCGGCCGTTAGTTGTAATCGCCCAAGGAAGAGGCTGATCAGAGGGCTGCAGCCAGCGTCGGACCTCGCTGAAGTCTGGAATTCTTTTCGTGGGGATCGACTTTTCTCAGTCTTCGAATCAAAGAACAGGGAGACGCACGGTTTTAGCCGACGTCTCCCGTCCATCTATTCATTCGCGCAAGTCACATGGTCATTCCAGTCCACGAAGTGGCCTTTCGGGTTGTTCCGCCACGCCCAGACGTGTAGCTCGAAGAAGGCCGGTACGTTGTACCGGTTTGGGCTGTCGACGTACAGGAACACTTGACCTTCCAGAACGGGAGGAGCGGTGTTGTTCTGTAGCCAGGTCGAAGCGAGAGTAATAAACTCCACGCCGACCAGTTTCAGTTTACCGTTCGGCTGAGGCTCGTAGATCAGGGCTTGCGGCTGTGCTACGTTAATCGTTCCGTTGATCAAGTTGCCATTGAGGTAGTGCACGCCCATCGCCCCGTGGTCGGAGCCGCTGACACAGCCATACAACGGGGCATAGCCAGCTGCGATGGCGTTGTTGACATCCAGGTACTGCTGCGTGGCATTGCGAACGTGTTGAACGAGCTGGTTTTGATCTTCCTGCGCCGATGACGGCATCTTGTGCTGCGCCGAGGCAATGGAGGAAAGGGTCAGGAAGACTACCAACATCGTCGAGCAAGGTAAAGCAACAAACGGCATCTTTTTCATGTTTTCAACTCTCCTAAGGTTTTTTTGAAGAAAAAGCCAAAGTGGTCCCGGACTTATCTGCCTCTGTCTAATAAGGCGGGAATTGATCGAAAAAAACCGCAACGAAGAGACTCAAAAAGGGAACAGAGTTAAACTCCGTTCCCTCCCTAGGAGCCAGTTGCTGGTCTAGTTCGCGGATGCAAGGAGCGTAAGTACTTCCTCCCTAACGTTCTGGGCGCGTAGTTCGTTTTCGTGTCTGCTCGTGGGCAGCGAGTACCCAATGGCTCCTGCGCGCTTCACGCCGGCCAGGAAGTACCGGTTGCCGTATCGGTGAAACACAAGCGCTGTCTGTTTGCTCGTGTTCGGCGACCCATCGACAATTGAGAGGGCAACGACGGTTCGTTCCCCGCTGCGGATTGTGAGAAATGTTGATCCATTGGTGACAACTGCGATTACGCATTCGCCCTTTGACATCGTCTTGCCGTTCGCGACATAGTCGAAGGGAATCTGCGCCTTCATCAGGGTGGACACCTGTGCGTTTACCAACCCCGTCAACCCGACCAACATCAGGATGAGCAGTGTAGCGGCGTGCTTTTTCGTCATCATTTTGTTTTCTCCTGTAGCGAAGTATTGAGGAGGCGCATTCTGCTTTCTGTAAAAGCCGAGCCGCATGCCTCTATCTAGTAAGGCGGGAATTAATCGATAGAAACCGCAACGAAGATGAAAAACTCGTCAATATCGGCCTTTCACGCGCACCGCTAGGTTTTTTTGCTGTTTTCGTTGTAATTTATTGAAAATCGGAGGCCTGCTTGGATCTGTCCCCGACCCACGAGGTCACGCGGCTACTCAAAGCCTGGAGTGTCGGTGACGAGGCGGCTCTGGAAAAGCTGACTCCACTGGTGTACCGGCAATTGCACAACATCGCGCGACGCTACATGGCGGGAGAACGCCCCGGCCACACACTGCAAACTACGGCGCTGGTCAACGAAGCCTATCTACGGTTGGTGGACTCCAGAAAAGTGAACTGGCAGGATCGGGCGCATTTCTTTGCCGTATCAGCACAGTTGATGCGTCGAATTCTCATCGATTTTGCCCGCTCGCGTGGTTATTTGAAACGTGGCGGCGCCGTCCCTCACATTTCTCTGGAAGAGAGTCCGTCGGTGTGCAACGAACCCGACGTAAATCTTGTGGCCCTGGACGACGCCTTGAAGGCGTTGTCTGCGGTGGATGAACGAAAAAGCAAAGTTGTCGAGTTGAGATTTTTCGGGGGGTTGAGTGTCGAGGAAACGGCCGAAGTCTTAGGCGTTTCCAGCGACACTGTAATCCGGGACTGGCGATTAGCCAAGATTTGGTTGTTGCGCGAGCTGAGCCGGGGCGGAATGAGCCATGAATCCTGAAATCTGGCGTCGCGTGGAAGAAGTTTGCCAGCAGGCTTTGGAGCTAGACGAAAGCCGCCGCGCCGATTTCCTCCAATCGGCTTGTCGAGGTGACGACGACCTACGTCGCGAGGTGGAGTCGCTGCTGGCTCATGAGAGAAACGCAGAACATTTTATTGAGAAGCCTGCGCTGGAGGTCGCAGGCAAACTGGCCGCCAAACAAAAAGACACTGGGACGAGCCTGATCGGGACTGCCGTTTCGCATTATCGCGTCATTGAAAGATTGGGTGAAGGTGGCATGGGTGTGGTCTACAAGGCGAAGGATACCCAACTTGGCCGCTTTGTGGCTCTCAAGTTCTTGCCTGACGATGTGGCGCATGACGCGCAGGCGCTCAGCCGTTTCCAGCGCGAAGCGGAAGCTGCCTCGGCGCTGAACCACCCGAGCATTGTAACCATTTACGAGCTTGGACACGAGAACGACACGCACTACATCGCTATGGAGATGATTTGCGGTGAGACGCTGAGGCAGCTGCTGGCTTCTGGTCCGCTGCCATTTCGGAAGGCTATCACGATCGCAACCCAGATCGCCGACGGTCTTGCCAAAGCCCACGAGGCTGGCCTCGTCCATCGTGATCTGAAGCCTGAGAACTTGATGGTTGTTCCAGACGGCACCGCCAAGATCCTGGATTTTGGTCTGGCAAAGCCTTCCGGTTTCAACGCTCAGAAGTCGGATGCGCCCACCTCGATGGGTTCGCTGACGGACCCAGGAACAGTCATGGGAACTGTCGGCTACATGTCACCCGAGCAGGCCAACGGCCGCGCCGTGGATTTTCGCTCCGATCAATTTTCTTTCGGAGCAGTGCTCTACGAGATGGTCCATGGGCATCCCGCCTTTCCGGGAAGAGGCAAAGCGGAAATCATGGTCGCCATTCTTCGCGATCAGCCGGAGCGCCTGCACTCCGCAGAGGTGCACGCACCAGCACCTTTCTTCTGGATCATGGAGAGGTGCCTGGCCAAAGACCCGAATCAGCGTTACGCATCAACCCGAGACCTGGCTCGTGATCTGGCTAAAGTCCGCGACTTACGGATAGATCCCGATACCCGGTCTGCCGTCGCTCGTTCGAACAACATGCCCGTACAACGTACGGTCTTCATTGGGCGTGAACGCGAAGTGGCGAATCTTCGACAACTCCTGAACCGCGAGGACGTGCGTCTGGTTACACTGACGGGACCTGGTGGGATTGGGAAGACCCGGCTCGCCCTGCAGGTGATTGGTGAGTTGTCGGACGAAAGTGCCGGTAGTGTTTGTTTCGTTTCCCTTTCGACCATTGCGGAAAAGCAGGCGATGACTACAGCAATTGCTCAAGCGATAGGACTACGGGAGGTACCCGGCGAACCGTCGCGCGAGACGGTGAGGGAGTATGTGCGTCGACTGGCCCACCCTATGCTCCTATTGCTCGACAATTTCGAGCATCTTATTCCTGCAGGTGCCGACATCGCGGAACTGCTCACTCTAAACCCTAATCTGAAGATAGTTGTGACCAGCCAGGCGTTGCTCCATGTTTACGGGGAATATGAATTCCCCGTCCCGCCCCTCGCAACGCCTGAACTGACCTCGATTTCCACGCCTGAGTTTCTAGCACGTTTCCCTGCCGTCGCTCTCTTCCTGGAACGCGCGAAAGCTGTGAAGCGTGACTTCGCAGTCACGAAAGAAAACGCACCATCCATCGCTAGCATTTGCGCCCGGCTGGACGGTCTCCCTCTCGCGATCGAGCTTGCCGCATCGCGCATCAAAATGCTTTCGCCGGCCGCTATGTTGACGCGCCTCGAATCCTCGCTGATCCTGTTAACTGGCGGGGCGCGTGACTTGCCGGTGCGCCACCAAACTCTTCGTGGGGCCATGGACTGGAGTTACAGTCTGCTCAACGCGGCCGAGAAAAGTTTGTTCCGCCGGCTTTCGGTGTTCATCGGAGGTTGCACGTTGGAGGCTGTCGAAGCGGTGGGTGACACCAGAGCCGACCTCGGCTTGGATGTGCTCGATGGGATGGCATCCATGGTGGACAAGAGCTTGGCCCAGCAACTCGAGCAGCCTGCGGCGGAGACGCGTTTTCTCGTGCTCTCCACAATCAGGGAGTACGCTTTGGAGCGTCTGACGGAGAGTGGCGAAGAGTTTGCTACTCGCCGCGCCCATGCCGCCTATTACGTGGTGCTCGCGGAGGAGTGGGGCGGAGATTTGAGCACTCATCCCGAATGGCTCGCGCGTTTCGATCTCGAGCTATATAACTTCCGCGAGGCTTTGGAATTCCTGATCAGAACCGGTGATTCGGAATGGGGCATGCGCCTCGGCTCCGCTCTTTTTCACTTCTGGGAGATGAGGGAACACTTTGCTGAAGGACGCGCGTTCCTGGAGAGGCTCCTTAAATTGTCGGGATCGGCTCAGCCCACCTTACGCGCTCGTCTGCTGTTTTACACTGCGATTTTCGCAACCGCGCAAGGGGATTTCGCTTCCGCCCAGAAATTGCAAGAGGAAAGTCTCGAGAGCTGCCGTGGTCTGCATGATTCCCGCGGAGTTGCCGTGGCACTCAATGCTTTGGGAGTTACCGCCAGAGATCGCGGGGATCTCGCGACTGCGTCCTCCCTCTTCGAGCAGTGTGTCGCGACGTGGAGAGAGCTGGGCAATTCGGTCGATACGGCTCGCGCATTGAGCAATCTGGCGAATGTGCTGAGGTTGCAGCGCGACTATGCGCGCGCCTCCACACTGTATGACGAATGTCTGGCCATCTTCCGGGATGCTGGCGACAACGCGGGTATCGCATGGACGCTGAATTATCAAGGCGATCTCGTGCGCGAAACTGCTGATTTCGCGAGGGCGCGCTCCTATTACGAACGGAGTCTCGCGTTATTCACGCAGTTGGGAGACAAGTGGGGCATTGCGAGCGCCATAGGCGACCTAGCCAGGCTAAGTGCATCCCAAGGAGACTATCTCGACGCTGAGCGCCTTTATGGTGAAAGCCTGAGGATGTTTCAGGACTTGGGACACAAGCGTGGTATCGCCCGGGTGCTTGAGTGTTTAGCAGTCAGCGCAGCTGCGCAATCCAGGCCCGAGCAGGCATTGCGTCTGGCAGGAGCCGCCGGCGCTTTGCGTCATCGAATCAGCGCTCCCCTCATTCCTGCGGAGCATACCCGACTGGAAAGCAAGCTGGAACCAGCACGCAAAACGCTTACAAATACCGGAAGCCTGCAGATGTGGTCGTCAGGTTGGGAGATGTCGGTTGAGGATGCGGTTCAAGAGGCGCTTCGTTCCGAGGGCACAGCCAAGTCTTGACTAAACTCTGCTCGTATCAACGCGCCGTGGAATTAGGGTTGCTTCGACGTTCAATCCCCCGTACCACTCGGCGAAATCGTTTGCGGCGAGCCAGAGGCATTGTCGGTAAATATCACCGACGCGCTTAATAACCCGGTATCACTGGGGACGAAAAAGACAGGTTTGACCGGCAATCGCTGTCGCCAGGGTCGGACTTCCGGGAACGCGAAAAACAACCCGGCGTGGTTTGTGGAGTAGAATTGCATTCTCTCAGTCTTCATGAAGCAGGGGCAGATCGGGTCGCACTGGCTTTGTCGAGAGACTATGAAGTCGTCCGCGGATGGCTGCATCTGAGTTCTTTCTCCGCATTCTTTTCACGGCTTTGGTTTGAGGTTGTTCATTGGTGGCGGGCTGCGGCGGCGCAGATTTTGTGCTGCTAGTCGGGGCCGCGCATTCAGGACAGCGCCCATGATCGGCAAATCACTCCGCTCGTACCGCATTGAGGCCAAGCTTGGAGCCGGAGGTATGGGTGTGGTCTACAAGGCAGTGGACTCCCGGCTGGGACGAACCGCGGCGATTAAAATCTTGTCCGCTGCGGCTCTGAACCCGGAACGCGAGCGGCGCTTTGTGCAGGAAGCCAAGGCAGCATCGTCGTTGAATCATCCCAACATCGTCACCATTTACGACATCGATACGCAGGAAATCGAGGGCAAGCCCGTACCTTACATCGCCATGGAGTACGTGGCGGGAGACACGCTCGATCACCTGATTGGGCGGAAGGGGCTGCGGATTCGGGAGGTGTTGAAGTATGCCGCGCAGATCGCGGATGGGCTGGCCGCGGCGCATGCGGCGGGAATTGTGCATCGCGATTTGAAGCCGTCGAACGTGATCGTGACCCCGCAGGGCGTAGTGAAGATTCTTGATTTCGGATTGGCCAAGCTCAGCGAGTCGTCCGGCGCCGATGCTTATGCCGAAACCCTGCACGGCGAAGGGTCGCCGCTTACGGAAGAGGGGACGATCCTGGGGACGGTTGCCTATATGTCGCCGGAGCAGGCGGACGGCAAGAAGGTCGACACGCGGTCCGATATTTTTTCTTTTGGCTCGGTGCTCTACGAAATGGCGACCGGTCAACGCGCCTTTGCGGGCGGTTCCAAGCTGTCGTCGCTTTCGGCTGTGCTCTACAAGGATCCCCAGCCAGCGTCGCAGACGGCGGCGGAGGTTCCGCCGGAGCTGGACCGGATCATCAGCCGCTGCCTGAAAAAAGATCCCGAGCGCCGCTGGCAAACCATGGCGGACGTGAAGGTGGCGCTGGAAGAGTTGCGCGAGGATATGGACTCGGGAAACTTTGCTCTCGCGAGTCCGGCCCCGGGTCCGCGCGATAGTTCGCGGATCAGAATCTGGGCGGGGTTGGGATTGCTGGCGGGAATTCTGTTGGGACTCGGGTTGCGTATTTCTTATGAGCAAAGATTTAGTGCTCCCACCGAGCCTCCGTCGTACCGGCGCTTGACCTTTCGCCGCGGGGATGTGACGTCGGCGAAATTCGCTCCGGGGGATACCGTGGTGTACAGCGCCGAGTGGGACGGCGCGCCGTCAACATTGTTTTCCGCGCAGCCGGGCAATCGTGAAGCGCAGCCGCTGGCGCTGCCCAGTGCGCGCGTGCTCGCGATCTCGCAGCGCGGCGAGATGGCGATTCTGTTGGGTGGAGAGGACGTGGGCACACTGGCGCGCGTGCCCTATGGCGGGGGTGCGCCGCGGGAAGTGCTGGAAGGCGTGAGCGGCGCGGATTGGGGGCCGGATCAGGAATCTCTGGCGGTGGTGCGCAGCGTGGGAGGAAAGTTCCGGCTGGAATATCCCGTGGGTACGGTATTGTACGAAACCGAGAAGCGGCCTCCGATGATGCCGCAAGTGTCGGCCGACGGCAAGCTGGTTGCGTTTTTTGATTTCGATGTTGAAGTTGGGGATTATGCGGTGTGTGTAGTCGGTCCCAACCATCCCCGGCAAGTTCTTTCGCGAGGATGGCGCTCCATCGGCGCCTTGAACTGGTCGCCGGACAATCATGAAATCTGGTTTTCGGGCGGACAACCTGGCGGCGACCCGGCGCTCTACGCGGTGACTTTGTCGGGCGCGCAACGGCTGGTTTCGCAGACGGGCGGAATGATCGTGATGCAGGACGTGGCGCGCGACGGCCGCGTGTTGCTGACCACGGTCAATTCGCGTCTCGGGATTCACTACTTGCCGCCGAATGGAGCTTCACAGCGCGATTTGGCCTGGCTGGATTCTTCCTTGATGTATGACCTGTCCAATGATGGCCAGTCGATCGTTTTCGTTGAGTTGTCCAGCGGCCAGGGACGGAATTCCGCCATGTATCTGAGGAAGACCGATGGTTCGCCTGCGGTGCAGTTGGGCTACGGGAACCGGCCGTCGCTTTCGCCCGATGGAAAGTGGGTGGCTAGCATCCATCGCGAGGCGGAGATATCCACTCTGATGTTGCTGCCTACCGGTCCTGGAGAATCGAGATTCGAAAAGATCGAAGGCATGCACTTTGATGGCGTGGAGTGGTTCCCCGATAACAAGCACATTCTGTTCACGGGAAACGAAACTGGTCACGCGATCCGGACTTGGATGTATGACCTGGAAACCAATCAATCGACACCGCTCACGCCCGAAGGGACGCGCGGCACGCGGGTTTCGCCGGATGGAAAATGGTTCATCACCGTGGACCCGCACAAATTATTGCTGTCGCCTGTGGGCGGCGGGGAGTCTAGGACCGTGGCGGACTTACAAGGTGAAAGCGTCGTGCGCTGGAGCGCTGACGGACGCTACGTGTTTCTGCAACAGCGCGAACCGGCGAGCATCAAAATCAGCCGCCTCGACATCACCTCGCGCCGCAAAGAGCCTTGGCTGGTGGTGAAAGTTCCCGAGCCCGGAGCTCAGTTCCTAGGACCGCTGGCTTTGTCGGCGGATGGAAAGGCTTGCGCCACCACCTTCCAGCGCGATCTGGCGAATTTGTTTTTGGTGCGAGGATTGAAGTAAGTCGGGAAAGTCTTTACGGCCGGACAAACCAGCGGATTTTGAAGCGAGGCTCTTCGGTATGACTGCAATGTGGAGGAGACTTCCAGTTGCAGCGATTCTGCCGGCAATCAGCCTTGCGATTCTCTTCAACTTTACCGGCGCAACAGCTGCAACTGAGCAGCAATCTGATCCCACCAGCCTGGCGGGTTCCTTACATCAACAAGCCGCGGAAGCTCAACCCTCTGCATCTCAATCCGAACCTCAAGTTGAACCCCAAGCGAGGCTACGGGTGACGACTCGACTCGTCCAAGTGAACGTGGTCGTCAACGATAAGCACGGCAATTCCATCACAGGGCTTACTAAGGACGATTTTGAGGTCCTCGATAATAAGAAGCGCCAGGAGATTCGAGTCTTTGCCGAGGAGGCCGAGTCGCATTCTGCCGCGAGCGCTCCGCTGCTGCCCAATTCATACAGCAACCGCCCCGACCCACAGGAACATACCGCGGGCGTAACTGTAATTCTGCTCGACACTCTGAACACCGACTTCGCCGATCAAGCCATGGCGCAGAAACAGCTGCTAGCGTTTCTGGAAACACTGCAGCCGCAGGATCACGTTGCGCTCTACTGGCTGGGGAATGAAGGTCTGCGTGTCCTTCAGGACTTCACAACCGACTCTTCCGCATTGCGCGAAGCGGCGATTCACTTCAAGGCCGAGTCCGGGCAGCGGCTGACCAACTCCGAAGTTCCAGATGTCACCTCAGAAACAGCGCGACTAACGGCCAGCCACGCATACTTTAGATCAGCGTTTGATCAACGCGTCGCCAATTCATCCAGTCAGGACCGGGTTCGCCTGACGGTGGCTGCGCTGATCACGATCGCAAATCATATCGGGCCGCTCAAAGGTCGAAAGAGTCTGGTCTGGATCTCGGGGAGTTTCCCGATCAGCGTCGGCTATGACAGTTTCGATTTCGACTGGCGCGACGACACCGGAGTGAAGTTTGACCGGGACATTGTCAGAGCGGGACAAGTATTGACTGACGCGAATGTCGCCGTATATCCGGTCGACGCACGTGGGCTGCTCGGATCTGACATTGGATCGGCGGACAACGATTCGGGCCAAGATGCGTCCAGTCCGCTGGAACCCGATACCCACGGGCAAACTCGCACCGCCGCCACAAACCTCGACACCCTGCGGCTCATGGCCGATCGCACCGGCGGAAAAGCGTTCTATGGGACGAACAATATCGCGGGCGCGATCCGTCATGCCATGGACGACTCTCGCCTCTCCTACACCCTCGGCTATTATCCGCAGGACATAAAATGGGACGGCAGCTTTCACGACATCAAGGTCAGTGTGAAAAGATCGGGAGCACAGGTTCGGGCGCGGACCGGTTACTTCGCCCGTTCCCAAGCGGCGGCCGCGCTGCTCAAGTCGGTGCAGGCTGTGGTTGAGCAAACCGCCGTCAGCCAACTCGAAGGGACTGGCATCGGCCTGCGTGTGCAGGCGCAGGCTATTGGCCCGCAAACGCTAGTCACCGATCTTCATTTTGATCTGCGGGAAATCGGGATGGAGCAGAAAAATGGCCGCTGGGCAGGCACGCTGCGGATAGCTTTTCTACAACTCGATAGCCAGCAGAAAATTGTTCAGGCCAGCGACAAAACCTTTCATCTGAATTTCGATCCGGCGACGTTTGAGAGGCTGTTAAAGGACGGAATGGTCGATACTCGACGCGTGCAAGTCGTCCCCGATGCCACGCAGCTCGCAATCGTTCTGTGGGACGCCTCCAACGGCAATGTCGGGTCAATTTCGATCCCGCTTGCGAAATACTTCGCTTCTCCCGCGCATGCCATTCACTGACCCGCTGGAAGCTGCCCACGCGATCAGGGGCAATTTGAAGAGGCCGTAAACTGAGAGTCTGCATGATTCTGCAAGTATGTTTTTAGGCCACGCAGGATCCACTCATCTTTAAAGCCAAAATGTTTCATTTCTTTTAAAGCATCTTTGGGCGGCAGACCGCGAAAATAAATTTCGTACAGGGTTGCGATCAGGCTGGTTCTGTCGCGGCCGAGATCACAGTGGAAATACACCGGCCGGAGTTTTTTGTCGGCCAGCAAACACAGAGCACGGTCCACATGGTGTTCTGACGGGGCAACCGGCGACGCATTCATCGTAATGGGAATCACCCGGATCTCATATTTCTCCGCTTTTTCCTTCTCGAACCGGTACAGCACCGGAACGAATTGCAAGTCAACAATGGTTTTTATGTTTTTGGATTGCAGGAAGCGAAAGTCGGCGTCGCTTTTCGGCTTTGATCCCTTATAAACACCGTCGTCGATCTCACCGAATCGAACGATCGATGTTCCCGCGGCCGGATGGGTAGGTTTTGGATCGCTCGCCGGAACATTCTGTGCAACGCCATAGCTTGTCATCAAACACAAGGCAACCAGTTTGGCAAAACAGTACGTCATCTGGCTCTGGCGGGTCGACGACTTAAGCATGTTTGAATCTTAGAACTGGGAAACACGATGGTCAATGCGGGCAGTCCAGGCCAGTTTTCCTGCTGCTCACTTGGGATAGCGGCAGGTCACGTCAACCGACGTGAAGCAAGAAGACTTGCGAGACTATTGAAGGCCCCTAAGGCCCGCACCGGGGTCGATTGAAATCCCATTCCTGTAACATTCAAGCGCCCGCTTAGCATCCTCGTTCCCGTGGGCGGCAGCTTGCTGAAACAAGTCGTGGGCCTGAACTCGATCCCGTGGCACACCGTAGCCGTAGTAATACATATAGGCAAGGTCGTATTGAGCGCGCGTATAACCTTGTTCGGCGGATTTGCGGTACCAGCGGACAGCCTCTGCGTTGTCCGGTGACACTCCTTCGCCTCGCCAATAGATTAAGCCCAGCGCGTCCTGCGCCATAGCGTTGCCCTGTTCGGCAGCTTTTCGGCACCAGCGTGCGGCTTCTAAATCGTCCTGCGGCACTCCTTGCCCTTCGTGATACACGTAAGAGAGAGAGTATTGGGCATTAGCGTCTCCCTGCTCGGCGGATTTGCGGTACCAGTGGACAGCCTCGGCATAGTCCTTGGGCACTCCCTTGCCGTAGTAGTACATTGCGCCGAGCGCGTACTGAGACTTCGCGTCTCCCCGCTCCGCCCGGATGCGGTATACCTCCGCCCACTTCGCAAGTCTACGATTGTTACGCTGAGTGCGGACGATTATGCCTGCACAGATCAACGCGGTGCAAACGGCGCCCACGATCACCCACCGTCGCTTCATCGAGTACCTCCACACGCGGACCGGAGAGCATATTACAACGGATTCGGGTCTGAGTCGCTGTACCAGGCATCACTGAGTGGATTCGCGAAAAATCGCTATATCCCTAGAGCAGAGCAGACGCCGTCTGAGAGTGAACTCCCTCTACGCTTGCCGTTGCCGCTTAGGCTTCAGGTTCAGGGTGCGAATCAGGCGGAATAAGTGGTTGGGATGGACGCCCAGGATTTTTGCGGCATCGGTGTAATTTCCGTCCGCTTGCTCGATGGCGCGCTCGATCAGAACCTTCTTGGCTTCACGGATGCCATCGTGCAGCGCGCTCACTGGTTCCCCGGAGGCGGCGGTCTCTTCCAAAATGGAATCCGGCAGATCTTCCGCGAGGATCATTTCGGTCGAGCCCAGGACTACTGCCCGTTCGATGGCGTTCTCCAGTTCGCGCACGTTGCCGGGCCAGTCGTAGCGCGTGAGGCAGGTACGAGCCTCGGGCGAGAGGCCGTCCACGCGGCGTTTCACTTTCTCAGCATAGTGTGCTGCGAAGAATGCCGCCAGCAGTGGAATATCCTCGCGACGTTCGCGCAGAGGCGGCATGTGAAGCGACACCACGTTGAGACGATAGTAGAGGTCGGGGCGAAAGCCTCCGCTGCGGGAGGCTTCCTTCAGGTCGCGATTGGTGGCGGCGATCAGGCGGACATCGAGTTTGATGGGACGGGTGCCGCCGACTCGTTCGAATTCCCGCTCCTGCAGGACCCGCAGGAGTTTGGCTTGCATGGGGACGGCGAGCTCTCCGATTTCGTCGAGAAAAACTGTGCCGCCTTCGGCGACTTCAAGTTTTCCTTTCTTCTGCGAGACCGCGCCGGTAAAGGCTCCACGTTCGTGGCCGAACAACTCGCTCTCCAGCAAGGTTTCGGTGATGGCGGCGCAGTTGATGGCTACGAATGGCTTGTCGGAGCGGCCGCTGTTCATGTGGACGGCGCGCGCGACCAGTTCTTTTCCGGTGCCGCTCTCACCCGAGATCAAGACCGTCGAATCCCGCCCAGCAACCCGGGATACGAATCCATAGACCTCGTGCATAGCCTTGCTTTCCCCAATCATGCTGTGGTGGATGTTCAGTTCCTCGAGGAGGCGGCGGTTTTCACCTCCGAGCCGCTCCACGTGGCGGGCGTTCTCAATGGCGAGTGCGGTGATATTTCCCAGCGTGGTCACCAGTTGGAGAAGGTCGGAATCGAAGCGGGCGCCCGGTGAGCTGGCGTCCAGGTACATTGCGCCCAGCACCTTGCCTTGGACCTCGAGGGGCACGGCCAGAACCGAGTGGATGCGGCGTTCGATGAGGCTCTCGGCGTCGCGGTAGGCGTCGTCGCTCTGGACATCGCTCGAAAGCACGGCGAGATTCTCTTCCAGAACCCGGCTGAGGATGGTCTGGCTGGCGTGAATCGGTTGATTGGGCCCCAGCCGACGGTCGCGGCCCACCATCGAAGCCGAAGACAATCCCGCTATCCCATTGTCAGTCAACAAGATAGCTGCCTGGTCCGCGGGGGCAATCGCCAGCACGGCCTCCAGAACTTTGTCTTGCAGAGCGGCCAGGCCGCGCACTGAATTCAGCGTCCGGCTGAACTCGAGCAGGACGTTGAGATCGCGAACCGTTTTCGCCGTCGTGGGGAGGCTTTCGGGGCGGGGCTGCAGGTATCGGACATCTTCTTTTCGCAGGATTACGGTCGCCGCGCCGGGCGCAGGCGTGGCATCGAGTTGCAGGGAGACGTTTCCGACAGTGGAATCAAAGCCCTGACCTTGGAAGACGAGGATCGAGTTGCCGATCCGGATCTGGTCGCCGTGGACCAGGACGCGATCCCTGACGGGTACGCCGCTGACGAAAGTGTTATTGCGGCTCTCCAGATCCTGCAGCCGGAAAGCGTTGGCTTCCTTCCGGATGATGCAGTGGCGCCGGGAGACGAGGGAGTCGAGCAGGGAAACCTGGTTGGACGGATCGCGGCCGATCGAGACCTGATCCCCGGTTAGGGGGAAGAGCTTTCCCTTGAGGGGGCCACTGACGGCTTCCAGCCGGGCCTGGTTGGCAGGAGCAATGCCCTCTTCACGCGGATCGTCCATGACGCAATGAGTATACTCGGACGCTCCCGTCTCCGCCGTTCCCTGGTGGACTTAACAGGTTCGCGCTGTCGTGGAGGGTAAGCGCGGACCTAACATAAATGTTACCCACACGCATTTTTGTTTGAGTTGTTGAGCCCGGTCTGGCCTGGTTCCGGTGCCAAACGGAGGGAAAATATGATCCATCCCTTGTTTTCCGGCCTAATACTCATACGAGAGTTTTGCGGGGCCACGGCCTCGAGTTTGGCACCCACCTTGCATTACTAAGGTCACTTGCGACGGACGAGCCGAGCAAGAGAACAAAATCCCAGGTCTAGGAGCACGACAATGAAAACAAAAATGAATGTAACGCTGGCGATCAGGATTGCGATTCTGACGGCAGTGATGGTAGGTACCTTCGTAGCAGCGACTGTTCAGCCGGTACCGGCTGCCGACGGCGGCCCGCTTATTCTGTGCCCTCCGGGCTCAAAGGGCTGCCAGTCTACGCTGCCGCCAGCGTAGCGAGCTGAGGCCCGCGCGGAGTGCAGTCACGAACGCAAGCGGTCCTCATTCAGACGAAATTGAGACGAACCTCAGAATTTTGAGTTCGCAATATTTGGGCTGGCGAGATGCGAAAGCTCGCCAGCCATCTTTTTGTGTGGTGCAGGCAGATGCTTTAGAGTTCGAGCGTGCCGTGAAGGTACAAGCGTGCACTGCCGACGATCTTGACGCGATCGCCAGCGATTGAGCACTGCAGAGATCCACCGCGGGCACTGAGTTGTTGCGTGCGAAAGGTGTCTTTCCCCAGCCGCCCCGCCCAGTAGGGAGCCAGAGTGCAGTGAATCGAGCCGGTGGCGGGGTCCTCATCGATGCCGGCCGAGGGTAGAAACATTCGGCATACGTAATCCACGTCAGCGGCGCCGGGAGCGGTAACAATCGTTCCCATGCCGGCGTCGAGTTTGGCCAGTGCGGCAAAATCGGGTGAGAGAGCTCGCACTTGGTCAGCGTGATCTACCACCACGAGGTAATCGCGCGATTTCATTACCAGAGCGGCTTTCAAGCCCAGAGCTAACAAGAGCTTGACCGGCGTCTCACATGGTTGGGGTGGCTTGACGGGAAAGTCCATTTCAAAGCTGTCTTGGTCCTGGCCCTGAGCGACTGTCAACCTGCCGCCGCGGGTGTGGAAGCGAACCGGCCACAGCTTGTGCTTCCGCAGCGCGAGCACATAGGCGGACGCCAGGGTAGCGTGCCCACACAGGTCGTCCTCGACTTTGGGAGTAAACCAACGCAAGTCGAAATCGCCATCGGCGCGAGGAACCACAAAAGCGGTCTCGCTGTGCCGGTTCTCGGCCGCAATTTTCTGCATGATGCTTTCCGGGAGAGCAATGGAAAGGATGCACACCCCCGCCGGGTTCCCGGCAAAGAGCTCGCTC
>Ga0210395_10000908_pt1 | contig 22844 bp, 16 predicted proteins | sample IncBWH4OmetaG_FD_150861 | JGI IMG/M metagenome (GOLD analysis project Ga0210395, IMG submission 150861) | Forest soil microbial communities from Barre Woods Harvard Forest LTER site, Petersham, Massachusetts, United States - Inc-BW-H-4-O ...
CCTTACCGATGAGTACGGCAATCGCGTGCTCAAACTGAGCCCGGGCGATTCCGACATTGGTCGCTCCCGCTTGCGCGCTCTGCAGCGCGGTTTCGGCTTCAACCACGGAGATTTGATCGTCGATGCCGGCTTCGTAGAGCGCTCGGGTCAGGTCGTACGACTTCTGGTCCGCTGCAACAGTGTCGTCAAAGATTTTCTGCAACTGGTCCTGGCCGCGAATCTCGAAGAAAAATTCCGCGAGGCTGGCTTGCTCGGTCAGGCGTTCATTCTCGAGATCGGCGGCGCTGACCTGGGCAGCATATTGCGCCTCGCGCACCGTATTGCGGACCTTGCCCCAAAGGTCCGGCTCCCAGGAAGCTTCGAGAGGCAGCGAATAGAGCGTGCTTTGCAGTTGTGGCGTCGCGCCGGTGCCTGTATTGGCGTTGGCGGTGCCGAGGTTTGCGGAGGCCCGCGAGTGGGTGACCGAAGGCGCGACCGAGAGCGTCGGGAAATATTGCGAGCGCGCCTCGCGGACGATAGCGCGGGCTTCCATGAAGTTCTCGAAAAATTGCTTGATGTTCTGGTTATTGATATCCAGTTGTTCTTCGAGAGCGTTCAGTTCGGGATCGTTGAAAATCTCCCACCACTTGCCGCGGAGCTTTGCGTCCGCAGGCTGTGCAGGCGTCCAGAGTCCGGCTTCCTCGGACGGGGTAGGCGATTCCTTGTAAACGGCCGCAGGGGCCTGCGGTACAGGTGGATGGTATTTCGGCCCTACGACGCAGCCTGATAAAAATAACAAAAGCGCAGCCGCACACAGCCAAATCATCTCGTTCGCGTGTTCTCGTGCGAGGATCTTCATAACGTTTCTGCCTAACTCACCGTTCATCCCAGCCCATCCTTCTAGCCGGCCTGCGGAGCCGGGAGTGGATTTCGCGCAGTCTCTCCTCTTCCCTGCAATCTCAACCGCAGCCGGTCGAACTCCAAATAAACGACCGGAGTCGTATAGAGTGTGAGCAACTGGCTCAGGATCAGTCCTCCCACAATCGTAATGCCTAGGGGCCGGCGGAGTTCGAACCCCGTGCCCGTTCCCAGCGCCAGCGGCAACGCGCCCAACAGCGCGGCCATGGTCGTCATCAGAATTGGGCGGAAGCGCAACATACAGGCTTCAAAAATCGAGTCGATCGGCATTTTGCCCTCCAGGCGCTCTACCTGAAGAGCAAAATCGATCATCATGATGGCGTTCTTTTTTACGATTCCAATCAGCAGCACAATGCCAATAATAGAGATGATGTTCAGATCCTGCTTGAAGAGGATTAACGCCAGCATCGCACCTACGCTCGCCGACGGCAGCGTCGAGATGATCGTCAGCGGATGGACCAGGCTTTCGTACAAGATCCCGAGAACGATATAGACGGCCAGCAGTGCGGTCGCGATCAGCCAGGGCTCGGTGCCCAGCGATTGCTGGTAGGCCTGCAGCGTGCCGGCATAAAAACCTTGCAGCGTGGAAGGCGCCCCCAGACGCTTCTGCATCTGGCTGATTCTCGTTGTGGCATCACTCAGAGCCACGCCCGCGCCCAGGTTAAAGGACACGGTGACCGAGGGGAACAGTCCGGTGTGGTTGATGGCCAAGGGTGTGGTATTGGCTCGGCCGTTGGCCACGGCGAGCAGGGGGATGTTGCCTCCGCTGGATTGGAGGTAGAGGTCTTTCAATCCTTCGGGGCTCTGCCAATATTGGGGAGCCACTTCCAGCACTACGTAGTACTGATTCAACTGCGTGTAGATGATGGACACTTCTGACTGGCCGAAGGCACTATATAGCGACGAGTCCAGTTGCTGTGTCGTAATGCCGAGCTTGGCCGCAGTAACGCGATCAAAGTTCATCAACTGATCGAGGCCGCCGTTCTGCTGGTCCGAGCTCACGTCCTGCAGACCGGGCAAATGCTGCATCGCGCCGAGGATGATGGGCGCCCACTTCGAAAGCTCCTGCACATTATCGGATTGGAGCGTGTACTGGTACATGGCATTGCTGGAGCGGCCGCCGATGCGCAGATCTTGTACGGCCTGGAGGAAGGAGGAAGCTACGGGGAGACGGTTCAATTTCGGGCGCAGGCGATCAATGATCTGCAAGGCGCTCACCTTGCGCTCCGCCAGCGGCTTGAGAGCAACATAGATGGAACCGGTATTGGTGGCCCCGCCGCCGCCCGTAAATGCAATCACATTGGCGACCGCGTCATCACTCTTGATAACTCCGCCGATCTGCCGGATGGAGTTGTCCATCGCCGGGAACGATGAATCCTGGGGTCCCCGAACGCTTCCTTGGATTGCCCCTGTGTCCTCCACTGGGAAGAAACCGAAGGGTAGCTTGACGATCAGCGCCACATTCAGAGCGATGGTGACGAACAGCACGATGAGAGTTGGAATTGGATGGTCGAGCACCCAGTGCAGGCTGCCGCGATACAACGACAGCACCCAGTCGAAAACCTTTTCGCTGGCCATATAGATGCGGCCATGTTTTTCATCGCGCTCGCTCTTCAACAGGTAAGCGCACATCATCGGCGTGGTGGTCACCGAGATGATCATGGAGACGAAAACAGCCGTGGAGAGAGTAACAGCAAATTCGCGGAAGAGGCGGCCGACAATTCCGCCCATCATCAGAAGCGGAATAAACACAGCGATCAGAGAAATGCTGATGCTGAAGACAGTAAATCCGATTTCCTCGGCGCCTTTCAGCGCCGCGGCAAACGGCTTCATGCCATCTTCCAGATGGCGTGCGATATTTTCCATCACCACAATGGCATCGTCGACCACAAATCCGGTTGCAATGGTCATCGCCATCAACGAAAGGTTGTCAAGGGTATATCCGAGCAGATACATCACGGCGAACGTGCCGACCAGCGAAACCGGCACTGCGACGGCGGGAATGAGCGTGGCACGGCCGTTGCGCAGGAAAACAAACACCACCACGATCACCAGGCCAATGGAAATGAGCAGCGTCCTCTCCACATCGCTGACCGAGGCACGGATGGTGATGGTGCGATCGAGAACAATCGTGGTGTCGATGCCCAGCGGAATGGAGGCCTGAATATAGGGAAGTTGCGCGCGGATGCGATCGACTGTGTCAATGATGTTCGCGCCGGGCTGGCGGAAAATGATCACGGTAACCGAGCGCTTGCCATTCAAATAGCCTGCAGCGCGGACGTTAGCCACAGAGTCCGTCACCTGAGCAACATCCGAGAGATGCACAGCTGAGCCGTTGCTATAGCCGACGATGAGTGGCTTGTAATCCACAGCGTGCGAGATCTGGTCGTTAGCCAGGATGTCCGCGGTCTCTACTCCGTCGGTGATCTGGCCTTTGGCTAGATCAGAGTTTTGCAGGCTCAGGACAGACTGCAGATTCGCCAGCGTAAGTCCATAACTGGCTAACTGTGTGGGGTTCGCGTCCACGCGCACCGACGGCAACGCACCGCCTCCGACCGCGACCTGTCCCACGCCCTGAATCTGTGACAGCTTTTGTTCCAGGACGGTGGAGGCTTCGTCATAAAGTTTGTCCGGACCGAATTTGTCCGAGGTTAAGCCGAGAATCATGATCGGTGAATCTGCGGGATTGACCTTGCGATAAGTCGGATTGCCCGGCAGGTTCGCAGGCAGATAGGTTCGCGCCGCGTTAATTGCGGCTTCCACATCACGCGCTGCTCCATCAATGTCGCGGCTGAGGTCGAACTGAATCGTGATCGACGTACTGCCCAGCGTGCTGGAGGAGGTCATCTCCGTTACGCCTGCAATGTGGCCGAACTGCCGCTCCAGCGGAGTGGCGACGGACGACGCCATAATTTCAGCGCTGCCTCCCGGCAAACCCGCGCTGACCGAAATTGTAGGAAAGTCGACTTCCGGCAGAGGCGCTACCGGCAGCACTTCAAACGCAATCGCGCCGACGAGAGCGACCGCCACCGTGAGTAACGTCGTAGCTACTGGCCGCTGAATAAAAGGAGCGGAGATATTCATGCCGGCCCTGCCTGTTCCGCATTTCCGGCTTCCGGCTGATTTGCCTTGCGACCAAAGCGGTGGCCGAGATTGTCGAAGAAGATATAGATGACTGGCGTGGTGTACAGCGTGAGAGCCTGACTTAACAGGAGTCCGCCAACCATGGCGATGCCCAGCGGCCGGCGCAACTCAGAACCGAAGCCGGAGCCGAGCGCCAGCGGCAGGCCGCCCAGCAGCGCGGCCATCGTGGTCATCATGATGGGGCGGAAGCGGAGCAGACAGGCCTCGTAAATTGCGTCCGTCGCGTTTTTGCCGTGCTTCCGCTCACCTTCGAGCGCAAAATCGACCATCATGATGCCGTTCTTCTTCACGATACCAATCAGCAGGACTATCCCGATGATCGCGACCACGCTTAAATCCTGATGAAAGAGAATCAGCGCGAGAAAAGCTCCCACACCCGCTGATGGCAGTGTGGAGAGAATCGTAATCGGGTGGACAAAGCTTTCATACAGGACCCCAAGCACGATATACACCGTGACCAACGCGGCGAGAATGAGTAAAGGCTCATTGGACAGCGAATTCGTAAAAGATGCCGCGGTGCCCTGGAAGCCAGCCTGCAGGCTGGGAGGCATGTGCATGTCTTTCTCCACCTTGTCGACCGCCGTAATGGCCTCGCCCAGCGCAGCGTTGGGTGCGAGATTGAACGACACGGTGATCGCGGGAAATTGTCCCTGGTGAGTAATGGCGAGCGCTTCCGTCGTCTTCTCAAAGTGCGAGAAAGCGCCCAGCGGCACAGCAGTGGTGTAGGCCGAAGAGCTGGTGACTGCAGAGTTTGCCCCATTGCTGGGAGTCGAGGACGCGCTCGCCGTGAGCGCGTTCGTGGGAGGGGCAAGAGTGTTCGCCGATGGAGTATACAGTGCGGAAGCCGTGAGCGCGTTGGACCCTGCAGAGGATGATCCGGAAGCCGCGAATGATGTCGACGCGCCGGAGCCCGACGCTCCCGCAGACGCATTCGATTGGATATAGAGACGGTTCAGCTTGTCCGGGTCCAGTTGGAACTGTGGTTCGCTCTCAAGCACAACGTGGTACTGATTCACCTGGGTATACATCGTGCTGATTTGCCGCTGACCGAAGGCGTCATACAGCGTGTTATCGATGGTTGTCGGCGCGATGCCTAATCGTGAGGCGGTGACCCGGTCGATGACCAGAGATACCGCCAGCCCTCCCGTTTGCTGATCGGTGGCGACATCTTCCAGTTCCGGCAACTGCTTCAGCCGGCTGACGAAACGATTCGTCCAGTCGTTCAGTTCATTCGCATCGGGGTCTTCGAGCGTGTACTGGTATTGCGTGCGGCTCACGCGGTCGTCAACGGTGATGTTCTGCACGGGCTGCATAAACAGTTCGATCCCCTGCACCTGGTTCAGCTTTGATTTGAGCCGGCGGACTACATCGGAAGCGTTCAAATTTCGCTGGTCGAGAGGTTTCAGATTGATCGATATTCTGCCGCTGTTCGTGGTTGTATTGGTTCCATCGGCGCCGATAAACGACGAAAGGCTTTCAACCGCATCGTCGTCCAGAATTACCTTTGCGAGTTCCTTTTGCTTTTCCGCCATCGCTTTCGAGCCAATCGTCTGCGGCGCCTGCGATATGCCCTGGATCACGCCCGTGTCTTGCACTGGGAAAAAGCCTTTAGGAATGATGATGTAAAGGAAAACCGTAAGCATCAGCGTGGCCAGCGCGACGAACAGCGTAATCGTCTGGAAGCGAAGCACAAACTTCAGTGTGCGGCCATAGAACCCGATCATTGCCTCGAAACCACGCTCCGTGGCTCGATAGATGCGCCCCTGCTGCTCTTTCGGCTCGCGCCGCAAAATTCGCGCACTCATCATCGGGGTGAGCGTAAGAGAGACCACGGCCGAAACCACGATGGTGACTGCCAGCGTTACGGCGAATTCGCGGAACAGGCGCCCCACCACATCGCCCATGAATAACAGCGGAATCAGCACGGCGATGAGCGACACGGTCAGCGAGAGAATCGTGAATCCAATCTGCTCCGCACCTTTGAGTGCCGCCTCCATTGGAGGTTCGCCCTCTTCGATGTAGCGTGCGATGTTTTCGATCATCACGATGGCATCATCCACCACAAAGCCGGTGGAGATTGTCAGTGCCATCAGGGACAAGTTATCGAGGCTGTAGCCGAGGATGTACATCGCCGCAAAAGTGCCGATCAGCGACAGCGGCACAGCCACGCTGGGAATAATGGTGGCGTAGAGACTGCGCAAAAAAAGGAAGATGACCAGCACGACGAGTCCGACCGTCAGCAGCAGCTCAAATTCGACATCCGAAACCGACGCTTTGATTGCGGTCGTAAGATCGGTAAGAATCGTCACCTGAATGCCGGCGGGCAGGTTGGCCTCAAGCTGAGGCAAGAGCTGCTTGATGCTTTTGACCACGCTGATCGTGTTGGCTCCGGGCTGGCGTTGCACATTCAGGATGACGGCCGGGGTTTGATTCATCCACGCGGCCTGATTATTGTTCTCCACTCCATTCACGACCTGCGCTACGTCGGTCAGCATCACCGGCGCACCATTGCGGTAGGCAACGACTACGCTTCTGTAATCGTCGCTGGTCACCAGCTGATCGTTGGCGTCGATCTGGTAATCCTGGCGTGGCCCGTCGAAGTTTCCTTTGGCCGCATTCACACTGGCCTGAGTCAGCGCCGAACGCAGGTCTTCCATATTGATCCCATAGGAGGACATCTGCGCGGGATTAGCTTGAATGCGGACCGCGGGCTTTTGCCCTCCACTGATGGTTACAAGGCCAACACCATTGAGCTGCGAAATCTTAGGCGCGAGGCGCGTATCCACGAGGTCTTCGACCTGAGAAAGCGGCATGGCACTCGAGGTGATGGCAAGCGTGAGCACGGGGGCATCGGCAGGATTCGTTTTACTGTAAGTCGGTGGCGCCGGGAGAATGGATGGCAAGAGACTCTGCGCCGCGTTGATGGCAGACTGCACCTCTTCTTCGGCTACATCAATATTCAGAGTGAGGTTGAACTGCAGCACAATCACGGAAGTGCCGCCCGAGCTGGTGGATGTCATCTGGCTCAAGCCTTGCAGTTCGCCGAACTGGCGCTCGAGGGGTGCCGTCACCGTCGTCGCCATTACCGTCGGGCTTGCTCCGGGATAAAACGTGAGCACCTGAATGGTCGGATAATCGACTTCCGGCAAGGCGGACACCGGCAGCTGGGTGTAGCCGACAATTCCGACGAGCAGGATCGCGGCCATCAGCAAAGCGGTAGCAACCGGCCGCAAAATAAACGGGCGAGATGGACTCACGGGGCGCTGCTCCCGTTCGCGCTGGCCGCGGCGGGCTTGGCGGGAGCCTTGTTCGAAACGGTAACCGCGGTGTTGTCCTGCAGCTTATCGAAGCTGCTATTAGCGACGACGTCTCCCGGATTGATGCCATCAACCTGCGTTAGACCGCCATCTGTAACTCCCGGCTTGATGCTGCGCATGTGAGCGACATTGTCCTGAATCACATACACGAACGATGCTTGGCCATTTTGTTGAATGGCGGAGGCTGGAACCAGCGTCACCCCTTGCAGCGTATTCACCAGAAGGTGAGTATTCACAAACTGGTTCGGGAAGAGCGCATCATTCTTGTTTTCGAACTGGGCTCGGCCTTTTACCGTCCCGGTCGTAGTATCAATCTGGTTGTCGAGCGTCAGCAGTTTGCCGCTTGCAATCTTTTTCTGCGCAGTGCGGTCAGAGACATCCACGGGGAGCGTGGCCTTCTTTCGCAGCCGATCCGCCACTGGGCCCAGACTGTCTTCCGGTATGGTGAAAACTACGGTGATGGGCTCCAACTGCGTAATGACTGCGAGAGTCAGGGTTCCAGCGGACTGCACCACGTTACCAGGGTCCACGAGCCGTAAGCCTACGCGGCCGGCAATGGGAGCCGTGATATGGCAGAAGTCGACCTGGATCTGGTCAAATTGCACCGTCCCCTGATCGTTTTTTACAGTGCCCTCGTCCTGCAGAACCAGCTTTTCCTGATCGTCGAGGATTTGCTTTGCAATCGCGTTGCGCGCCCACGCCGCACGATAGCGTTCAAGATCCATCTGCGCTTGCGCGAGCACGTTCTCGTCCCGCTCCAGCGCACCTTGCGCCTGCAGAAGACTCGCCCGGTAGGGACGTGAATCGATATCAACCAGTGGATCGCCCTTGCTGACGATCTGACCTTCCTTATAGTGCACGGCCACGATCAGGCCGGTCACCTGGCTAGTAATCGAATCGGTATAGACCGGGGTGACGGTGCCGATTGCATCGAGGTAGACACCTATATTGCCCTGGGTAGCTGTTGCCGTTGTAATGTTGATCTTCGGCGCCGCGGGTGGGGCTTTCTTCGCGCTATCGAGATGGCGCCATATCAGCACAACTGCGAGCGCAAAGACGAGCAACACCAGAATCCAAATGACAACGTGCACGACTTTATGGTGAGACTCCGAATCGTGAGCCGGGAGTTCATGGCCACGGTCGATCAAGGGATGCTCATTCGTGTCAACGGTCAAAGAAGTCTCCTTTGTCGGCTCCGAATTGCTCAAAATTATAGCCCAGTAAATATGGAGCCCGACTTCCAGTCGCGGCGCCATTTGCCCTTGTTCGACGAAGTGTCCCAAATGAGGACGGGTCATTCCGTCACACGCTCAGAACCGGGATCGGCACCGCGGAAATGATTGCGTAGCCGTGAATCCGCAGGTTCCCGCCATAAGGGTAGCACTCGGAAACCAGCAAATCCGCCTTCGTCTGCTGCGCGGCCTGGCTCAGTATCTTTGGCACGTCACCGCTGCCGACGAATAAGTCCGCCTTTATGTTCACGTCTTGCCGAAGCTCAATGAGCTGCTGCGAGGCGTCACTGACAAGTTCCTTTTTCCACTTTGGATTGATGTATGTGCCGCCGGGCCCCCAGAGATCCACAGAATGAGTAACGTGGGCAAGCGTAAGATGGGCGCCGAATTCTCCGGCTATCTCCGCGGCCCACGACACAACTTGCGGGCTGCGCTCACCAAGATCAACCGCGCACAGAACGTTCTGGATGGCAAATTCCTTCGGGGGGGATGCTTCGACGTGAGCACCGGTCCAAACCGGGCAATTAATTCCGTATAGAAATTCTGCGTTCGCCGAGCCCAGCAGAAACCGGTTGAACGCGAACCCGTGGGACGGCATCATGATGAGGTCGGCCTTTTCCGCCTGAGCCGTCCGCAGAATCGCCTCAGCCGGAGCGCCTTTGGCCAACACGCATCGGATGGTAAGGCCCTTAAGCTCCGATACAAGAGATTGACCACGGTCTTGACCAGCCCTTTTAACTATCTCAGCGAGCAAATCCCAGCCAGCCAATTGTGGCCCGTCCTCAGGGACACCGGCGGCATGGCTCAGCGCGGTTACGACGTGCAGCATCACAATCTCGGAGCCAAAACGGTGGGCCAGGGTCGCAGCCTGATCAATCACAGGAAGCGAGGTATTCGGAAAATCAACGGGCAGAAGAATCTTCTGAATTTTCGGCATCGCACACGGGCAGGAGCATCAGAACGCCCTGGCCGTCTCCTTAGGATGTTCCAGACTGGTTTGGAGTTTACCGCAATCGGCGTCCCTCGCCCATTCCGGAGGCAAAGCACCGGGAAGGAATACAGCGCGGGCGAAAAACGATATGATGCTGCGGTGGGCTTATTCCCTTTTGAGGAGCATTTGCATGCAATCGTGCCGCATTCGTTCGTTGGTACTAGTGTTGATCGCCTCGGTCCTGGCGCTGGCCGCGTCTACCGCGCTCGCTGAAGAACCAATCTCTGTGACTGTGGACGCCACTAAAACTCAGCAGAAGCTGCTGCACGCTCATTTGGTCATGCCCGTCAAGCCTGGACCTCTCACTCTCTACTACCCGAAATGGATTCCCGGCGAGCACGGGCCTGATGGACCCATCGCAAATGTCACGGGCCTGAAATTCGAGGCGGACGGCAAGATCATTCCGTGGGAGCGGGATTTGCTGGATGTTTTCACCTTCCACCTGGAAATCCCCCACGGTGTCTCCCGCCTTAATGCCAACTTTGACGTTATTGAGCCCGACGGCGCCTCAGCCACTGACAAATTGATGGTCCTGGAATGGAATGAAGTCGTACTGTATCCGGCGGACGTGCCAGCCGAGAAACTGTCGTATGAAGCCAAACTGGTGATGCCGGATGGATGGAAATTCGGCACAGCGCTTCCCGTCGAAAATGCAGCCGGCAACCAGGTTTCATTCAAACCGATTTCACTGGACCTGCTCGTAGACTCGCCCGTAATTACCGGAGAGTTTTACCGGAGCATCGACATCACGCCGCCGGGTGAACCCATCCATCACGAAATCGACATCGCGGCCGACAGCGCAGATGCGCTGAACATGAGCCCCGAAAACCAGAAGCAGATGACCAACCTCGTAGCCGAATCGGGTAAACTTTTTGGGGCCCGCCACTATCGCGACTATCATTTTCTGCTCGCGCTCAGCGATCATGTGGCGCATTTCGGCCTCGAACACCACGAGTCGAACAACAGCCGCTTGCCGGAACGAACGCTTCTTTTGCCCAGTTCTGGCCAGTCCCTGGGCGGACTGCTGTCGCACGAATTCGTTCATTCGTGGAACGGCAAGTTTCGCCGCCCCGCTGATCTGACCGTCCCTTACTACGAACAGCCGATGAAGACGGATCTGCTATGGGGCTATGAGGGGCTGACGGACTACCTTGGGCCAATGCTCGCGGCGCGCAGCGGCCTGTGGACACCGGAGCAATACCACGAGTACCTGGCCAGCATCGCAGCCATGCTCGGCCCGGGGCGTCCCGGACGTACCTGGCGTCCATTGCTCGATACTGCCGTTACGATAGCCGGCGGTAGCGCCGGCTTCGGAAGAGGCGGTTGGACGAACTGGCGTCGCGGTGGCGATTACTACGACGAGGGCGATCTGCTCTGGCTCGAAGTGGCCACCATCATTCATCGCGAGTCCGGCGGCAAGAAATCGATTGATGATTTCTGTCAGGAATTCCACGGTGGGCCCAACCACGGCCCGGAGGTGAAGACTTATACCTTCGACGAATTGGTGAAGTCGCTCAATGCATTGGCGCCGTTTGATTGGGCCACATTCTTCCACACCAGGTTGAATTCCACCTCGGCGGAAGCGCCCGTGGGAGGGATTGAAAACGGCGGTTGGAAAGTCACGTTTGACGACAAGCCTTCGAAGCTGGAGGGACGACGCGGCAATATCGGCGAGGTCTATTCCATCGGTCTCCAGGTGGGCAGCGACGGAGTTGTCACCGACTCCATCGTCGGGAGTCCCGCGTTTGAGGCCGGTGTCTCTTCGCAGATGAAAATAATTGGCGTCAATGGCCGCCTCTACACCCCGGAATTGCTCTCGGATGCGGTCAAGTCTGCGAAGGACACATCACAACCGATCACACTCCTCGTCGTGGTGGACGATTATTTCAGAACCTGCACTGTTACCTACCATGGCGGCCCGCGTTATCCGCATCTCGTGCGTGATGGTGATCGGCCGGATTATCTCGACGAGTTAATCAAACCGCTGGTTGCGAGCCATTAGGAACTGGAAGCACAGTCGCTGATAACGTTCCGGTAGTGAGCCTGCTTCGGGTTTGGTGGGCTCGCTTTCGGATTGACGGAAATGGAATTCACGGCATGAGCCTCTACTGCGCCGCGGGCGGCATCGAAAGCGATTTGCTTCCACAATTGCAGGACTTGTTTGCGGAGAGTCTTGCCAAACTGGGACAACGAAATCGCGTGCTCGTGGTGCCTCCGGATCAGAGCCGCATTCATTCCCGCTCGGGCGATCTGACGCGCCACGCATGGGAGTATTACGGCGACCGGTTGCAGGCAGTTCTGCCCGCTCTCGGCACCCATGCTGCCATGCAGCCCGATCAGATCGCGCGAATGTTTGGCGCCACGCCGCGGGCGCTTTTTCACGTGCACAACTGGCGTACCGACGTCGAAACTCTCGGCGAGGTTCCAGCCGAGTTCATCCAGGAACAATCCGAAGGCAAGCTGCACTATTCATGGCCGGCGCAGGTGAACCGACTCGTTGTGCATGGCGGCTTCGATCTTATTCTTTCGATCGGCCAGGTCGTCCCGCACGAAGTTGCCGGCATGGCGAATTACAATAAGAACATTCTGGTCGGCACGGGAGGCCGGGAGTCGATCAACCGCAGCCATTACCTGGGCGCGGTTTATGGGATGGAGCGCATTATGGGCCGGGCCAAGAATCCGGTGCGCAACGTTCTCAATTGCGCCGCGGATCGTTTCCTGCGGCACCTGCCCATCGTCTACGTGCTTACCGTTGTCGGACGCACTGCGGACGGTGGGCTCGCAGTGCGCGGACTTTTCATCGGCGACGATGCCGAATGCTTTTACCGTGCCGCAGAACTCAGCCTGAAAGTGAATTTTGAAACGCTGGACGCACCCATCCGCAAGGCCGTCGTTTATCTTGATCCGCAAGAATTTCACAGCACATGGCTGGGCAATAAGGCGGTTTATCGTACTCGCATGGCATTGGCCGACAATGCAGAGCTGATCGTTCTCGCGCCGGGCGTGCAGAAATTCGGCGAAGACCCTGCCATCGATGCCTTGATCCGCAAGTACGGCTATCGCGGAACGCCTGCCACGCTCAAAGCCGTGGACGCCAACGCGGATCTCGCCAACGACCTGGGCGCGGCTGCTCATCTCATTCACGGCTCTTCCGAGGGACGCTTCACAATCAGATGGGCCCCCGGTCAACTAAGCCGAGAAGAGATTGAAGGCGTGGGTTTTGAATTTGGAGATTTGAAAACCATGCTCACGCGCTACAACCCGCAGACACTTCACTACGGCTACAACCAGGTTGCTGGCGAAGAAATCTTTTTTATTCCGAATCCCGGGTTGGGGCTATGGGCATACCGCGGTAAATTGCTGGAGCGGGATGCATGATCGTGGTCTTGATGGGTGTGAGCGGCGTCGGCAAAACGACCATCGGGAGCTTGCTCGCCGCGCGCACGCGATGGAACTTCGAAGACGCCGACGACTATCACTCGGAGGAAAACCGGAGGAAGATGGCCGCCGGGATCCCATTGACCGACGCCGACCGAACACCGTGGCTCAACGCTCTGCATAACCGGATGCTGCAATACCAGCGAGAGAGCAGGAATGCCATTTTTGCCTGCTCGGCACTGAAGCAGCAGTATCGCGCGTTGCTGGCCGGCGGCTTTGCCCCTGGTGAAATGTGTTTTCTTTATCTCCACGCGCCCGAAGCCGTGATCAGAGAGCGCATGAAATCGCGACATCATCCGTACATGAATCCTGACCTTCTCAATAGCCAACTGGCGGAGCTCGAAGTACCGCGCGACGCGTGGTCCGTCAGCGTTGCTGGAACTCCGGAAGAGGCGGTCGAAGAGATTCTTGCCAGGATGCGCGAAATGGGGCTGGTGACAGCCGCAACACGGACGCCGGCATGAATAATTACTTGAAACGATGGTGAGCGCGGTAGGAATCGAACCTACAACCTACTGATTAAGAGTCAGTTGCTCTGCCAATTGAGCTACGCGCCCGTGCTTTTATTTCCTATCAAATGCGGAGAGTTGCTTTCCAGTCTTGAGTTTTATGGCCGGATATTGCCGTTTGCCACTCTCTCCGAGCCATCCGCATTCACGAGTTTCCAACAGCAGAGCGCCGCAGGTCATGAACGAGAAGCCCTCTATATTTATACCATGCAAAAGTGTCCTCTTTCTCGGGCCTGACCAGCGCGCGCGTTCTGTGCGCACAGGCTGCGCAGGCGATCTGCCGCTCGTTATTCGCGCCGCGCGCGGCTCACGTGCGATGGCACTTTCTCTTCTAGAACCGAAGGCTTATGATGTCGTCCACGGAGCAGCGGATGGCGTTCGCCCCTATAAGTAAGGACGCGGTTACCGAGCTCGATATCCTCTGGATTACCGCCGGCCTGGGTTGTGATGGCGACACGATTGCAATGACTGCGGCTACCCAGCCGAGCATTGAAGACGTCCTTCTCGGGCAGATTCCCTGGATTCCAAGAGTAACCCTGCACAATCCCTTCCTCTCGCTAGCTAATGGCGATAACTTTCTAAAGCCTTTCCATCAAGCCGCGGAAGGCAAGATGGAGAACTTCATTCTGGTTATCGAAGGGTCGATCCCGAATGAACACAATAAGGAAGAAGGTTACTGGGCGTCACTGGGCACAGACCCGACGACCGGTCAGCCGATCACGACCTGTGAATGGATTGATCGTCTCGCGCCGCAGGCGTGGGCGGTGGTGGCGGCGGGAACCTGCGCCACTTACGGCGGCATTCACGCCATGGAAGGCAACCCCACCGGATGCATGGGGCTCCCCGATTACCTGGGATGGAAGTGGAGGTCGAAAGCGGAAATTCCCATCGTGTGCGTGCCGGGATGCCCAGTGCAGCCCGATAATTTCATGGAAACTCTTCTGTATTTGCTTTACATGGCGTCGAGGCGCGCGCCTATGATTCCACTCGATGAGGCGCTGCGGCCGACCTGGCTTTTTAGCAACACGGTGCATGAAGGCTGTGACCGCGGCGGCTTCTACGAGCAAGCGCAGTTTGCCGATGAATACGGATCTCCGCTTTGCATCGTGAAGCTCGGATGCTGGGGACCAGTTGTGCAGTGCAATGTTGGAAAACGGGGCTGGATGGGTGGGATCGGCGGATGTCCGAATGTTGGCGGTATCTGCATAGGGTGTACCATGCCTGGCTTCCCTGATAAGTTCATGCCTTTTATGAATCAGCCGCCGGGTTCTCTTTTGTCGTCGGCCGCGGTGCAAACGTATGGACGCGCGATACACGCCTTGCGCCGCTTCACGCAATCGTCGCTGAACAAAGAGCCCAGTTGGCGCAAGCGAACTCGCTAGAGCGGGGGCGGGGCGGGTATGGTTTCATTTTCATGGCCGAATGATAAGAGCGAGGCGACCGAAGGTCATCCGCCGGAGGATCGTCCATCCGCCGTTGCCGAACCGGAGATCAGTCCTGCTGCGGCTGAAGAAATTCTTCAGAACTTGGCGGGAGTCTTCAGCCCTCGCCTCAATCCCCCAACTGCTAGACGCGTCGTGTATCCGCCGCAACGACCCGACGACGGATGGTCGAAAGATAACAGTAAAGATAAAGGTAAGAATAAAGACAACGATGAAGACGCGCAGCTTCCGAATGTCGAAGCCCGATATCGCGCTCTGGTCGAGCAGATTCCCGCGGTAGTGTTCATGGCTTATCTCGATCGCGGGATTGGCGAGGCTTACGTCAGTCCTCAGATTGAAGCCGCGCTGGGTTTTTCGCAGGAAGAGTGGCTCGAGGATCCTATCCGCTGGTACAGCCACATCCATCCCGAAGACAAGCAGCGCTGGAGCACCGAAGCAGCCGAGATGTTTCTCACCGGCAACCCGCTGCGTTCGGCCTATCGTGTGATTGCGCGCGATGGCCGCGTCCTCTGGTTTCACTGCGAAGCCAAGATGATCCGCAAGGACGATGGCGAGCCCTGGTTCATTCACGGCGTAGGCTTTGACATCACCGACTTGAAGCGGACGGAAGAAGCGTTGCAGGAGGAGCGCAACGTCGGGAAACGGGCGGAAGCCAAGTTCCGCGGGCTGCTGGAAGCTGCGCCCGACGCGGTTGTCGTCGTCAATCGAGAGGGCAGGATCGTTCTGGTTAACGCTCAGGTGGAAAAGCTGTTTGGCTATGAGCGAGAAGAGTTGCTGGGGAAGCAACTCGAAATGCTGGTGCCGGCACGTCTGCGCCATAAGCATCCCGAACACCGACAGCGTTTTTTCGGAGAACCGCGAGTGCGCCCCATGGGAGCAGCCGGGGAAGAACTCTACGGCTTGCATAAAGATGGCCACGAATTCCCCGTGGAAATCAGCCTCAGCCCGCTGGAAACAGAAGAGGGCGTGCTGGTTTCAAGCGCGATTCGCGACATCACGGAACGCAAACATCTCGAGAAAACAATTCTGGAAATCAGCGCTCGTGAGCAACGCCGCATTGGACAGGATCTGCATGACGGCCTGGGCCAGCATTTGACCGGCATTGCTTTTATGAGCAAGGTCCAGGAACAAAAGCTCATGGAAAAAGGTCTGCCCGAGGCCGGCGACGCCGGCAAGATCGTGAATCTGGTGAATGAAGCCATCCATAAGACGCGTGAATTGGCACGTGGATTACTGCCGGTTGTGTCGGACGCGCAGGGGTTGATGTCGGCCTTGCAGCAATGGGCGGGCGAGGTGGAAGATTTGTTCGCGGTCAGCTGCCGGTTCCAATGTTTTACGCCGGTGCTGATCCACGACGATACCGTGGCCACACATCTCTACTATGTTGCCCGGGAGGCGGTGAACAACGCGATCAAGCACGGTCACGCCCGCCAGATCGTGATTCGCCTGGCTGCCGACGACCACCAGGGAGCGCTTACAATTCAGGATGACGGCTACGGAATCGGTAGCATTGTTCCCGGCGACAAGGGAATGGGGCTTCACCTGATGAACTATCGAGCCAGGATGGTCGGGGGTTCTCTCGAAGTGCAGCGCGTCTCCACCGGAGGAACGATGGTGACTTGTTTGTTTCCGGTCGGTGACGAAGGAACGAAGTGAAACATGAGCGTGAGTAGCAAAGCGCAGACCCAGACACCCCAGAGCCAGACTTCGCAGAACCAGACTTCGCAGAACCAGCCGGTCTCGAAGAAGAGAATCGTGGTGGTCGATGACCATCCCATCGTGCGCCAGGGCCTCGCGCTGCTGATCAATCGGGAGAACGATCTTGTGGTTTGCGGCGAAGCCGAAGAAGCCATGGGCGCTCTGCATGTGCTGGCTTCAGCCCGGCCTGATGTTCTTATCGTGGACATTTCTTTAAATGGTCCAGACGGCCTTGATCTTTTGAAGACGATTCGCACCACTCATCCCACTTTGCCGGTGCTGATCCTCTCTATGCACGATGAGTCGATCTATGCGGAACGCGCGCTCCGCGCCGGCGCCAACGGCTACATCATGAAACAAGAGGCCACGGAAAAAGTATTGGTGGCCGTGCGCCGCATTCTGAGTGGTGAAGTTTATGTGAGCGACCGCATCGCTAACAAGATGCTTAAGCATTACATCACCGGCTCTGGCACTTTGCGAAACTCCTCCATCGCCGATCTCAGCGACCGCGAACTGGAAGTGTTTCGCCTGATCGGAGAAGGCCACGGAACCCGGCAGATCGCGGAGGAACTGCACATCAGCATAAAGACGGTCGAATCGTACCAGGCGCACATCAAGGAAAAGTTGTCGCTGCGCAGCGCCCGCGAACTCATGCAGCACGCAATTCAATGGAATATGAACGAAAAGGCGGTGTGACCGCGATTTTCGTTTAGGTCAGTTGTTCTTCCCCGCTGTTGCGGCTTTCTTCAACATTCAATCGACTACTGTTCACCCTCAAGATATCGGGGAATCCCCGGTGCCAATCATAGTTGTTCCCCCAAGGCGAAAAAGTGGGCCTCCCGCTTGTACGCATCCCGGATATTGTCGATCCTATTCCCGCCTATTTTGAGATTTCGATTGTGGAATCCTGGTTGGTGCTCTGCACGTGCGCTGATCGTGCACGAGATCAAAGAAGTATGCCTCCGTCCTTGACAAGTTGATCTGGAAAAGGAGAACTCCGTTATGGCAGCGGAAACAGTTCCTTACGGTCGGATTACGCAAAAACCATCGCCTGTCGCCGAGGTGCACATCCTCTGGATCACTGCCGGTCTGGGCTGCGATGGAGACTCGGTTTCAGTTACGGCCGCAACTCAACCCAGCATCGAGGACGTTCTGTTGGGAGCAATCCCCGGACTGCCTAAGGTGCACCTGCATAATCCTGTCCTAGCGTATGAGAACGGAGACGACTTCCTCAAATTCTGGTACATGGCCGAGAAGGGTCAGCTCGAGCCCTTTGTGCTCGTCGTCGAGGGATCGATCCCGAACGAAAAAATAAAGAAGGAAGGATACTGGGCAGGGCTCGGAACCGATCCGAAGACGAACCAGCCCATCACCACCAACGAGTGGATCGATCGCCTCGCTCCCAAGGCGCTGGCGGTCGTGGCCTGCGGTACTTGCGCCACTTACGGCGGAATTCACGCTATGGAAGGCAATCCCACGGGAGCGATGGGGCTCGCGGATTACCTTGGCTGGGACTGGCGATCGAAAGCCGGTCTGCCCATCGTCAATGTTCCGGGATGTCCAGTGCAACCTGACAACTTCATGGAAACCGTGCTCTATCTTCTTTACCAGGTGGCTGGGCTGGCCCCCATGATTCCGCTCGACGATCAACTGCGGCCCACATGGCTGTTCGGCAAGACGGTGCATGAGGGCTGCGATCGCGCCGGCTACTACGAGCAGGGAGATTTCGCCGAAGTGTACGGGTCGCCCAAGTGCATCGTGAAATTAGGATGCTGGGGGCCCGTCGTGAACTGCAACGTACCCAAACGAGGATGGATGGCGGGAATCGGCGGCTGCCCCAACGTGGGCGGCATCTGCATTGGCTGCACCATGCCCGGTTTCCCGGATAAATTCATGCCCTTTATGGATGAGCCGCCGGGAGCGAAGGTTTCCAGCGCAGCGGTCGGCGCTTACGGCCGGGCGATTCGTGCCCTGCGGTCGATGACGCAGGCCACAACCAATAAAGAGCCCAAGTGGCGTCATCCCGGCCCCAACCTGACCACGGGATATCATCCACGATCTTATTAAGCAGACACCGAGAAACCGACAGACTGCTGAGACGGATAAGGAGCGATCGAATGAGCACTATTACCGCACCGACAAAAGATGCTTCCAGCAAGTCGAAGAATCTGGTGGAAATGAACTGGGACCCGATCACTCGCATCGTTGGCAGCCTGGGTATCTTTACCAAGATCGATTTTGAGAACCGCCATGTGGTCGAGTGCCACAGCACCTCATCCATCTTTCGCGGGTACAGCATTTTCATGAAGGGCAAAGACCCGCGCGACGCTCATTTCATCACCAGCCGTATCTGCGGAATCTGCGGCGACAACCATGCCACCTGCGCCACCTACGCGCAGAACATGGCGTTCGGCGTCAAACCGCCTCCGATTGCCGAGTGGATCGTCAACCTCGGCGAAGCCGCCGAGTACATGTTCGATCACAATATCTTCCAGGACAATCTGGTCGGAGTGGACTTCTGCGAGCAGATGGTCAAGGAGACCAATCCCAAGGTCTGGGCGAAGGCGCAATCGACCTCGGCACCGCATTCCAATCTGCATGGATTCAAGAACATCTCCGATATCATGAGCGCGCTCAATCCGTTTACCGGATCTTTCTATCGCGAAGCCCTGGTCATGAGCCGCATGACGCGCGAGATGTTCTGCCTGATGGAGGGCCGCCACGTTCATCCGTCCACTCTGTATCCCGGCGGCGTCGGGACTGTGCCCACCATCCAGCTCTTTACCGACTATCTGGTCCGCTTGATGAAGTATGTCGAGTTCATGAAGAAAGTCGTTCCCTTGCACGACGACCTGTTCGACTTCTTCTACCAGGCGCTGCCCGGTTACGAGGAAGTTGGCCGCCGCCGCGTGCTGCTGGCGTGTTGGGGATCGTTTAACGATCCGGATGTCTGCGATTACACATATAAGAACATGACGAACTGGGGTCGCGGGATGTTTGTGACTCCCGGCATCGTAGTCGACGGCAAGCTGGTCACTACCGATCTGGTCGACATCAACCTCAATATCCGTATTCTGCTCGGCAGCTCTTACTACGACGAGTGGAAGAATTCACAAACCTTCGTCAAGACTGATCCCCTGGGGAATCCGGTGGACAAGAACCATCCCTGGAACCAGACTACGATTCCCCGTCCACAGAAGCGCGATTTCGGCGGCAAGTACACCTGGGTGATGTCGCCGCGCTGGCTGGACAAGCGAACCGGCGATCATCTGGCGATGGACACTGGCGGCGGTCCCATCGCCCGCCTCTGGGCCACCGCCCTCGCCGGCTTGGTCGACATCGGGTACATCAAGGCTACGGGAAGCAGCGTAAAGATGTATCTGCCGAAGACGACCTCGCTGCCTGAAGTCGAGTTTGAGTGGAAGATTCCCAAGTGGAGCAATGCGATCGAACGCGACCGGGCCCGGACCTACTTTCAGGTTTATGCCGCCTGCGCCGCGCTGCACTTCATGGAAAAAGCGCTGGCGGAATTGCACGCTGGACACACAAAAACCTGGACGGAATTCAAGGTGCCCGAGGAGGCTATTGGCTGTGGATTCCATGAAGCTGTCCGCGGCGTGCTCTCGCATCATGTCGTGATCAAAGAAGGCAAGATCGCCAACTATCATCCGTATCCTCCGACCCCCTGGAATGCCAATCCGCGCGACACTTATGGCACTCCGGGTCCGTACGAGGACGCGGTGCAGAACACTCCGATCTTTGAAGAAAATGGCCCGGATAAGTTCAAAGGAATCGACATCATGCGGGCGGTCCGAAGCTTCGATCCTTGCTTGCCGTGCGGTGTCCACATGTATCTGGGAAACGGCAAGGTGCTGGAGACGCATCACTCTCCGATGTTTGGTCTTCAACCCTGAACCTGCTCCATGGGTTATTGAGGAGTGAGGGTGGTAGCCGTCAGGAATCGCCAGTTGCGTTTGGTTGCTGTGCGACGGGCATCTCGAAACTGCATTCTCACTCCATTTTTTCATGTTCGAGCCGCCGTGGTTGGCAACTTTGACAAGGAGCACTGTGGGCGACGGTAAGGACTTTCGGCAAGACATCCAGCGGATCGGCGGGTTGGTTCAGGAAATCGAATCGATCGCCGATCCCGCGATAAGAGCCGCCACCAAGGACCTGGTGCAGTTACTCATGGATTTACACGGTGCTGCATTGGAGAAGGCGCTCGAGATCGTTGCCGAGACCGGCGAAAACGGAATGAGCATCATCGAGCGGTTGGGCCGTGATTCGCTGGTGAGCAGCGTTCTGATTCTCTACGGCCTGCATCCCGAGGATCTGGAGAGCCGCGTGGTGAAGGCGGTGGACGGGGTGCGGCAGCAGTTGCGGAAACAAGGATGTGAGGTTGAGTTGCTCGGCGTGAACGATGGCGCCATCCGGTTGAGGGCTGAAACCGGTTCGCACGTGTGCGGCTCAACTGCGAAAACCGTGCAGGCCACGCTTGAGACCGCCTTGTACGACGCAGCACCGGATTTGACTTCCCTGATAATTGAGGGTTTGGAAGAGAAGCCGGCTTCCGGATTTGTAGCCTTGGACAAGTTGATGGGCGGCCCGAGCGGATCGCCTGTGGCTCTGAGACCGCAGGGCGGGGATTAAGGAGACACCGGAACTTTGTGAGGATGTTCGAATCATGAGTTCGGAACAATTTACGGGATCGTCGGATGGCTTCGGAACGCTGCGCCAGTTGGCGCGGCGCGAGCGGCCGCTGGAACGCTGCGAGTTGTGCAGCGTGGGCCTGCGGCCCGACCATCCGCACTTAGTCGAGGTGGCGCAACGCAAGCTGCTCTGCACCTGCGATGCCTGCGCGATTCTGTTCAGCGGCCAGGGAGTGAAATTCAAACGTGTTCCCCGGCGGGTGCGCTCGCTTCCCGGCTTCAATCTCAGCGATGCCGAATGGAATGGCCTGATGGTCCCCATCAACATGGCATTCTTCTTCAGAAACAGCCTTGAGAACCGGATTGTCGCTCTATATCCAAGTCCTGCTGGCGCGACCGAGTCGCTGCTTGCGCTTGAATCCTGGAACGACATTGTGGTGCGTAATCCGATTCTGAACGAAATGGAATCCGATGTGGAAGGGTTGCTTGTAAACCGTCTGGGCTATTCCAGGGGGTACTCCGCAGCTGAATATTATCTCCTTCCGATCGATGAGTGTTACAAGCTCGTGGGCCTGATTCGCATGCACTGGAAAGGCCTTTCCGGCGGCACGGAAGTTTGGAAGGAACTGGCCGAGTTTTTCGCGAATGTGAAAGCACGATCCGTTGGGATTCGCGTCGAGAGCAGCGAGGATGGAAGAGGAATCTCATGCCTGATCTGAGCTTTCAAGTCGAGGGCGCCGAAATTGTCGCCAATGCAGCCTCGCCTCTTCTCGCCTTCAAGCTCCGACTAACCGACGCCAATCCAAAGCAGACGATTCACACCGTGGCGCTGCGTTGCCAAATCCAGATCGAAGTCAGCCGCCGCAAGTATTCACCTGAGGACCAGGAGCGGTTGCTCGACCTGTTTGGCGAGCCCAGCCGTTGGGGCCAAACTCTGCGAAGTCTTCTGTGGACCCATGCCAATCTCGTCGTGCCCTCGTTCAAAGGAACCACTCTGATCGACCTGCCGGTGCCCTGTAGTTTCGATTTCAACGTGGCGGCTACGAAGTATTTCGACGGCCTGGCGGAAGGAGAAGTTCCTGTCTGCCTGCAGTTCAGCGGAACTGTCTTCTATGCCAGCCCCGAACGCGGGTTGCAGGTTGCGCCTATTTCCTGGGATAAGGAAGCTCGATTCAAACTGCCTGTGAAACTCTGGCGCGACATGATGGGATCGTTATACCCCAACAGCGCCTGGCTGTGCTTGCATAAGGATGCCTTCGACCGTTTGCATCAATACAAAGTCCGGCACGGCATTCCGACATGGGAAGAAGCTTTGGAGAGTGTCATACCGATCGAGGAAGTCGAAGAGAAGGTAATGTGATGAATCTCGCGACGGTGGACAAGATCGCGAAGGCGGTGCTGTACGAGGGATATATGCTCTATCCCTATCGCCCGTCCTCGGTAAAAAATCAGCAGCGCTGGAACTTTGGTGTGCTCTGTCCGCAATCCTACAGCGCGATGCAAAACGGGACCGAAGCTTGGACCATG
>Ga0210395_10000910_pt1 | contig 22822 bp, 18 predicted proteins | sample IncBWH4OmetaG_FD_150861 | JGI IMG/M metagenome (GOLD analysis project Ga0210395, IMG submission 150861) | Forest soil microbial communities from Barre Woods Harvard Forest LTER site, Petersham, Massachusetts, United States - Inc-BW-H-4-O ...
ATGTGCCAGTCTCATGATGGTGCCGGGCGTGGGCTTGCTGACTGCAACCGCAATGGTCGCCTCCACCGGAGGCAGCGTCGGCCACTTCAGAGACGCTCGGCACTTCGCATCCTGGTTCGGCTTAACTCCCAAGGAGCACTCCTCCGGCAACACCAGGCACCTCGGGCGCATCAGTAAACGAGGTGATCCGTACCTGCGCACGCTGCTCACTCACGGAGCCCGAGCGGTTTTGCGCGCAGCTAAACTCACTCAGCGGCGAGGCGCACCGCTTGATCCGTTAAGACAATGGAGCGTGGCCCTGCAGGGTCGCACCCACTACAACAAGGCCGCCTGCGCGCTAGCCAACAAGCTCGCCAGGATCTGCTACGCCTCGTTGCGCGATCAGCAGCCGTATGAGCCCGTCAGGCTGAACAAAAAGATGACGCGCGAAAGCTTTGCCTTGCCTGCCTAACCGCAGGCCTCTCGCCCAAGCTTGCCCGGAGAGTAATCACCCGTCATGGCTAAAAGGGTTCGCCCGCACCGCTCGATCGTCGATAACTTTGATGGCAGATCCGCATCTGCCGTTCTGAACGTTTGGCGCCACGGTGCTCGCAGATTCCATCTCGGCACGGGACTTAAAGATCCCACTCAAACGATGCCGGATATACGACTGCAGGCTCTATCCCTTCAGGTCTCGCAATCTGATTATTCTCCCTCTTGCGGGAGGAGTCCATATACGCATGTTAGATGCTCCCGCTGGGGCCGGCATATTGCACCCACCAAAAGAGTTTCCTGAACCCCTTGCCACCGAGTATTAGCCATAAGGCAATGAGCGCCTCCGAGACCTCGTAAACAGTTGAGCGAACCATGGATGAGGAAGCATCAACGCCGGTCATATGGTTTCGAAGGTAGATGTCGATGATCAGCCGAGGGATCGTGGTCGCGAGAATCCAGAGACCTATTAGTGAGCAGCCCATGGCAAACCAAGTATCAGGTGCCGTGGAGTGCGACGATTCCGTGGCAGTAGATGGGAGTATCTTTCCGGCGATCGCTGTGGGAAAGAACCACAATGCGAGAACAACCACACCAGTTAGTGCAACCGAGAACATCGTGTAGTTATAGCCCGGAGTGACGGTTATGCCGGAGATAAAGAATGTCGGCAACGCCCTTAGGACGTCGATCCCCAGCCAAATGGCCAGCAACCTAACTGTCACGATGACTATTTGACGGGGTGTCACACAGGACCTCTAACGAAAGTAGTTGAGCGGCCGCGCGCGGTTCATGACCCGGTGCGCGACGGTGACAGAAGCTGGCACTTTATCCATGTGCGGTCCGCTCCAACGATTGTTAGATCGCCACTGGCAGTGAGGCTAGTGTACGCCACGAATGGTCGTATCGAAATATCGGCACGACGCGGACAAGAGGAGTGCTGGAAACGGGCAGTTTGCACCGCACCCGTTCAGCGATATCATCGCCGATCCCGGCGCACCAGTAAGTGCCACAAGATCAGGCATGGCAATACGAGCGGTGCACCGGCGGGCAAATCCATCTGGCACCAGGCCAGTCCCACGTCGTTGCTCGATGCCCCGGCCAAGCGATCTAACGCCAGAGTTGAGCGGCGCACCGCAGCACGACCATGGGCAGTTTATTTACGACGCGTCCGCTCGAATGCATGTTAGACGCAAACGATGAGGGATTGTCACGTCGCCGCCCGGTTGCGGCGTGACGAGAAATAGTCCCTCGTCGGAATAAGCGACAATGGGACTCTCATTGCTATGAAACTCCAAACGACGCTAAGGGCCACCAGCAATAGCATCCCGGCAAGGACCCGCAAGGTTAGGGAGTCTGGCAATCGCGGCATGATGAGGATTGCCACTGCCACCATCACAACCAATGGCAGTGCGAATACCGCCCAGCCGACCAGCAGGAGAGCAAGCCTGTGTTGCCCATTTGGCGGTGAATCCATCACGTCTAACGCCAAAGTTGAGCGGCGCGCAACGGCATTGCCACTGGCAGTTTATTCACGACGCGCCCGCTCAAACGCATGGTAGGTTCCACTGGCACCACGTAAATCCGGGCAGCGGATTGAACTTGGAAACATCGTCCTCACACTTACACCACGACGACTTGTCGTACCTCACAACCCGAATTCCCTGCGCATGCTCGAAATACCAGACGCGGGCATTTTTAATCCTACCGTCCACCCCGGGTTGATGACCAAACCGACGCCACCGGAGATACCTTTCAGCAACCAACGGAAGTCTGTAAGTACGCCGTACGAGTACTCTGTCCATCGGCGGGGCCAGTCAATCGATCGATCTATTGAGGTGAAGATCGCCAACAGAGGCGAGCCTTAGATTATGCATAGACGAGCTCGACTTCAGCCTGCATCGGAGATACCTGAACAGAAGCGTGCAATATCGACGTGTGACAAGGTGAACCCCGCGACCGGTGCTACCACCCACGCAAACACGACAAGTGTCCAACCGTTGAGACGTTGCCGTCGAAGCAAATCCGACGATCGTGCGGCGACAAATACCAGGCCGCAAAGCGCTGCAATCCATCCGGCGAGGAGCGTCGGCGCCACCACTCCCAGAAAATAAAACGAGTCTCCAACGCCGTCGCAGTCGGTGCGGGCGTGATGCCAGAGCAAACTAGTGGATTTCAACCAGCCGCACATAAGAACGAAATGGATGGCCATCCAAACTGACGTGGACCGCGGTATTGACCAAGTTGCGCGTGCTGCCAAAGCGAGTCACCTAACGCCAAAGTTGAGCGGCGCGGCACCGCATCATTGCGCACGTCGCCCGCGATGACCGATATGGCAGTTTATTCACAGCGCGTCCGCTCGAACGCATGTTAGGTTGCCCCGCGCCGATAGGCGGCCACCATCGCATTGGCGGCGTCGCGTGCGGTCACCTGGCCCACACCGGTACCCAGTCCAGGGCAAAATAGTGCTGCCCACTTGCCTCCGTGCAGCCGGGCCACATCCAATGCTGCCGCCATGGCCCGTTCACATGCGTCCGGATTCGTCGGCTCAGGCAGGAACATCGTCGGTGCAGAGATAAGGTAAGGAATTCGCGCGTGCCCCGTTTCCACCAATATCGCTCGTCCGACGGGCAGATAGGGACCTGCAACTTGCGTGATCTTGGTCTGGACGGCGTGCTCGATCTCAATTCCAAAAAAGGCGCGGTAAGCCAAATCAATTCCGCCGTTCATATACCCATAAGAGTTCGCCGGCGACACTAACGCAGTGTGTGCTACCTCAAGTATGTCGCCAAGTTCAATTATGACTTCCGGAAATTGGCTAAACGCGCGCTCCCACTCACGGACGAGGTCGGACGAGCGGTCTACAAGGTGCAGCTCCATGGAAACCTAACGCCAAAGTTGAGCGGCGCGCCGCAGCATCAAGACAGCTACTTTATTCACGGCGCGTCCGCTCGAACGAATGTTAGGCGCCATACAGCTATCCCTTGATCCAGACGATCGCGGCGATCACGAGAAATCCCAGACAAATTGGGGCAAGGATCCAGAAGCGCCAGGCGTGCGTCCTGGTGTCAGCGTCCAGAGCGATTGGAGATTGGCGCCGACCCGGCCGAAATTGCGCAATGACTGCGATGGTCAAGCGTACCAATACCTCAAGTATGGCAGAGGCAATGGCTAAGAAGGCGTCAGCGAGTGCTTCCAAGATTGCGCCCTCCGCTGCCTAACGCCAAAGTTGAGCGGCGCGGCACTGCAACACGACTGGCACTCTATTCATGGCGGCTCCGCTCAAACGCATGTTAGGCGGCATCATCGTGCTCATGCCCTTCGGCCACGCCGCCAGGAAGCCTGCCCGTGACGATGTATTCGAGTTCTCCTTCGGTTAGATCCCCAAGGACATTCGCACCACTCCAAATGTGCTGCGCGCGGCGAAGAAACTCAGCGGGTACCAATACCGCTGCCGTCGGCATTAGGTTGAAGCTCGGGGGCACCGCGAAGACACAAGCCGGACAGTCGTGCAGTGTCAAATATTCTGCGACGGGTGTAGCCGCGGCCACATCCGGGCATGCAAGGAAGACCCGCCACTCTGGCGTGTTGCCCATTGGTCAGAGGATAGTCCAACCGCGGCAAGTAGTCTCCAGAGGCCCGGAATGAAGCCTAACGCCAAAGTTGAGCGGCGCGGCACCGCATCATTGCACTTGTCGAGCACATTGACAGACCAGGCAGTTTATTCGCGGCGCGCTCCGCTCAAACGCATGTTAGGCCAAATAGCTTACGACCCCGCCGCCGTCGCCCGTCTTCGGGTCACAGCCTGCCCATACCGCGCCCCATGTGTATGTGCCGGGGGCATATCCCTTACTGACCAACCACTGCTCAGTTTTCCGCGCTCGAAGCCGCTCCGTTTCAGCGGACCAGCCTGACCAGTTGTCATTTTGCGCGGCGCCTTCCTCTGGGTCGAGTACGGCAATGCCGATATTATCCAGCTTTCCGCGATTGAACCAGAGACTGCATCCTATCCGTTGATCCCCGTCTACAAATGCCGGTAAGCGATAGCACGTCCAGCCGGTCTTCAGGTCCATCTTTTTTTCTGCTGCGTTTGAGAGTGCTTTCAGCAGATCCATCTCGGTGAGCGCCCGTGACACACATATCCCAGTTGGATGGTCAAGAGCAAACGCGTCACTGTCCATCTTTTTACTTGCCTAACGCCAAAGTTGAGCGGCGCGCCGCAACAATACGACTGGCACTTTATTCACGGCGCGTCCGCTCAAACGCATGTTAGGCGATCGGTCGCAAATCGGGCTGATACTCACGAAACTGTTCCCATTCCGAGTCTGTGAGTTCACGGCTGATGTTGCGACTAGCCCAAGCACGATTCAGGTGAGCCATCACATGTCCGAGATGAACCGCCAGCGCCGATTCATCATACGCGGGATCAGTGGTGATCTGGGAGATGGCTGACGTCAAGTGTTCACTCGCTTCGGTAAGTTCATCTACGAGGAGGGTCCACTCGACCGGGTTGTCACTTCGGTTGATCATGAGTCCGTCGCCTAACGCCAAAGTTGAGCGGCGCGGCACTGCAACAAGACAGGCACTTTATTCACGGCGCGTCCGCTCGAACGCATGTTAGACAGCTGCCATGGACGTACGCTACCCACGGTATGTCTCTGCAAGTAGTTCCACTACCACCAGGAATAGTAAGAACCAGAACAGCATACGCCATGGGGCTGTGGAATGGCCGTCTCTAAAGTATCTAGTCGGGTTGGCAAAGAGCATCGGGCCCGCCAAAAGGAAACGCCCGACACTCACGTCGGGGCGTCTCAACGACGCGAGGAATTTGAGTTGGAAGATGAGGACTGCGGCCGTGAAGGCAAACGCGGCAAGGGAGAATTCGCCACGCGTCATCTACAGCTCCAGAATCATGGGCGGTCTAACGCCAAAGTTGAGCGGCGCAGCGAGGCATCATTGCGCTTGTCGAACCCGGTGACAGACCGGGCACTTTATTCACGGCGCGTCCGCTCGAACGCATGTTAGGCGGCTCCGTGAGCGCCAACGACCCTACGCATATACCAACGGGCGCGCCGCAGCAGGCTAATCTTGGACACAACATGGGTCTTGTAGCATGAGATGCACAGTCCGACGTAGGGGTTCTGAACCGTGACATAGCAAAGGGTCATTGCAGGAATGACCTTCGTGCAACCGTCACAAGTTGTATGGTCCCATGCCTGCTTCTCTACGACGAATAGTGTGTCGTCGAATGGGCCGCCATCGTATGGAACTCTGAGGATTTGGCCACCACCTACCTCCGAATACCACCTCTGCTCGTGGGTTTTGGGCAGTCTTTCAGTCGGCACTGCAGCCCCAGCAGCGAATCTTGCCGCCAAGGCGTCGCGATTTGGAATCCGGCTAGGCATCCAATGTCGAGCGGGAAAATCCATGGCGCCGTCAGTCATGCTCTGCCTAACGCCAAAGTTGAGCGGCGCGCTGCGGCGCAGCGACTTGCGCATTATTCACGGCGCGTCCGCTCGAACGCAAGTTAGGAAGCATCGTGGTTCAAGTTGTAGGCGGCAATTCCGGAGGCAGGCCACTCGAAACCATTAGTCCCGCCCAGATTGAAGACGAGTCCATGGGCTTGGGGCAGAACGTTGAGTAGCCACGCCACCTCCACAAGAAAAGCGAAAGAGTGCGCAGGGTCTCCCTTTGAGAATGCATCGATAAGCGCCTTGCTGGTGAATGCGAGAACAAATTGGGAGCCGTCGGCCTTTTTCGTTATTGTGGCCGGCTTCCAGCGTACGACCGATGCATCATTCATGACCGGCGGATCGGCAAGAGGAACTAGCACCTGCGCGGCACCAAGCAAACGTAGCATTTGTGGCACCGAAATCCGCCCGGCCCGACCATCGCGAATGGCCACCTCCGCGGCACGCGTTCGGTCTTCGACCTTGATGCTGCGAATGCCCACGGCCATTGCTCCCTAACGCCAAAGTTGAGCGGCCGCGCACCGGCCGTCGAACTCGGCGATTTCGGCGACAGTATTTGGCAGTTTATTCACGGGCGGTCCGCTCGAACGCATGTTAGGGATCCCTCTTAAGCCGCGCCCCACATTTCGAACAGAATTCCGGAAGTTTGTAAAATCTGCCTCGACGAAGGGTGGTTCCGCATGTGCGGCAAAACGTAATGCTGAAATACATCAAAACAAGCGGAACGGGTACGATTGGAAGAAACTGGCGCCAAATCCTTGGATCAGATGCCGTCTTCGACATCATCACGAGTAAGGTACCCCACGTTGCAAGAAGCACAGCAGGCCAGACCAGCCGCTTCATCTTAATATCGCGACCCCACTGCACATAGAAAAAACCCGCCGCGGCAATCGCAAATACAACAAATACGAATGGCGGAACAGCAGGATTTGGATGGTGCGCCTCAGTCATTGGATGCCTAACGCCAAAGTTGAGCGGCCGCGCGCATCGCCGGAGCCGAGGGAGCGTCGGCGACAGAACCTAGCACTTTATTCATGGGCGGTCCGCTCGAACGATTGTTAGGGCACTAGGATAACGCCAGCACGGGAATTAGCGCCAACATGAAGGCCAGAAACTTGATTCCGAGTTGCGCCAATGAACTTCGCCAAATGGCTCGGGAGTTGTTCGGGTTGGACCAGCCACCAGCCGCGTCCTCGTCCAAAGTTACAAGATGTCCCAGGAAGGCCCAGCCAGAAACGAGCAGTCCAGGACATGCGAGATAAGTGGCGGCGGCCCGCGCGCCAATGGCAAAAGCACCAAGCGATGCAACCACGGAACAAACGTAGATACCAATGATGATGCGGGCGAAACGACCCATTGAGAGGTGGCCTAACTAATATTTAGGGTGGCAAATTGCAGGAATGAAATGGTGCATTTTCAACACATATGCAGCTTGAGTCGTCATAGGTGATTGTATTCACTAGAGCGTCTGAGTGGAATGACGTCAATACTTTAGCGACAGATGCTGCATGGCAGAACCTGCGAAACCGCGCCTCCTCGATCAGGTTCGTAATGCCGTGCGTGTGCGTCACTATAGCTACCGGACGGAGGAGCAGTACGTCTTCTGGATCAAACGGTACATTCTGTTCAACGGCAGGCGACATCCGCGGGACCTGGGGGCGGTCGAGGTCGAAACATTCCTGAGCAGCCTGGCGGTGCACGGGAACGTGGCGGCGGCCACGCAGAATCAGGCGCTGGCGGCTGTTCTGTTTCTGTACCGGCATGTGCTGAAGCAGGATCTGCCCTGGCTCAACAATATCGTCAAGGCGCGTAAGCCGCGTCGCCTGCCTCTGGTGCTGACGCGCGAGGAAACTCGGGTTCTTCTGGCTCAGCTTTCCGGCGTGCATTGGCTTGTCGGGGTGCTGTTGTATGGCAGTGGACTGCGACTGATGGAGTGCCTGCGGCTGCGTATCCAGGATATCGATTTCGAGCGCGGGCAGATCATGGTGCGCGGCGGCAAGGGCGGGAAGGACAGAGTTACCGTTTTACCCGCGCTCGTGGTGGCCCCGCTGCGGGTGCATCTGGATTCGGTTCGGGAGAGGCACTCGCATGCGCTGCAAAGTGGTTTTGGCGGGGTGGAATTACCTGCGGCGATTGAACACAAGAACCCCGGAGCAGCACTGGAATGGTCCTGGCAGTACGTCTTTCCGGCGCTGGATGCCAGTCGGGATCCACGCACGGGCACTCGGCGGCGCCACCACATAGTGGAATCATCCATGCAGCGGCAGATGCGGGCGGCCGTGCGGCGCTCGGGAATCTGCAAGCCGGCGACCTGCCACACGTTGCGCCATTGCTTTGCGACGCACATGCTGGAACGCGGCTATGACATCCGAACCGTGCAGGAGTTGTTGGGACATGCGGATGTGAGCACCACCCAGCTGTATACCCATGTGCTGCGCAAGGGGGCCAATGGCGTGTCCAGCCCAGTGGACTTCTAGCCTCAAAATTGAGCGGTGCGCCGCCACAAGGATCCGTCAGCCGGTCGCGGTGAGGAAATGGGCACTTTTCTCGCTACGCGCTTAGACTGGGCAGTGGTAATGATGGCGGTGCGTGAAATGATTTTCGGCAGAGCATTGCAGATATTGCGCGGCACAATTCTGCGTTCGCTTGGGCTCGGTGTCGCCGTTCTCCTGGTGTCCTGTGCTTCGGCTCCGGCGCCGGATGACCAATTCGGGCCGCCGCAATCAAGCGTTGATCTGGCACAGGCGACGCGATACGCGTTGCGCGCCTTCGCTACGGGGGAGGCGAAGGACGATTATTCGCGGGACTGGATTGCGGCACTGCAGATGCTCGCGCTGGACTCGCACCCGAAGGCCTACCGGCTGCTGGTGGAATTGACCAGTTCGGACCGATTCACTGCGCTGGCGCCGGATCGACAGCACGCGGGTTTGCTGCTCACGGGCCTGATCGGGCTCGAGCAGCGTGATAACTCGTATGCCCATCATATTCTGGTGCGTGCCAGTGAAATGCCAGAGGCGGGAGTGGCGGACTGGGAAGGCCGATATACCGGTGCATCGAGAGTCGCAGACATACCCGATGGCATGATTTCCGTGACGGCGCTGGCCAGGCGCTGGCCCGGGGCCCTGGGCGCCCTGAGAGCCGATATTGTGCGCAATCTGGTCCTCAGAACCCCGGATGATGAAGCGCAGAAGAACGCACGCTTCACCATGCTCAATGCCCTGTTCGACGCCTCCTGGACGCCTTTCGCGGGCACGCAGCCGCAGCCGGAATGGCTGCTGCTAGTGGATGAGTGCGTCGCGCGCAACGATCTGGCCCGCGCGGCGCAGGTCGTGATGCGCATTGATGACCCGCACACTCTGCTGGGGCTGCGCGTGGACCGCCGGGATGATGCCCTGGTACGCCTGAATCCGGCGAGCTTCGATCTGGCTGCCGCCGGCGGCAGACAGGTAGCCGAATACCTGCGCAGTGTAGAGGATTATCCGCGCAGCCTGGATGCGGTGGTGCAGCTGACCTATGTCTATCTCTGGCTGGGTCGCTACTCGGATGTGATGACGGTGACGAACGCCGTGATCGAGCGCGTCACGTTGAGCGGGGATGTGAAGAAAATCTATGACGACGGCCCCGAAAGGCTGCAGTGGATCTACGATAATCGGGTCAGGGCGCTCGCGGCGCTGGGTCAGGACGAGGAGGCCGAGGCGGAATTGCGCGCTGCGGCCGAGCGCCTTGAGAATGGCGAAAAGAATGTCAGCAATGTGCTGAACCTGGCGAACTTTCTGCTCAATCGTGATCGGCCGGAGGAGGCTCGTTCGGTAGTTTCGGAGCTTCCGAACGGCCCGCATTCCTTGTCGCCCTATGGAAAACTGGTCCAGCAGGAGGTTCTGGTCAGGCTGGCGGTCATGCTGAAGGATGCGCAGGCAACCGAGCAGGCTTTGAACTACCTGAAGGAACACGAGCAGGATGGCCCGCAGGTCCTGCAGTCCTCGCTATTCCGGGCGGGTCGAACCGATGAGGCCGCCGCCGTGCTCATCCGCAGGCTGGAAGATCCCAGCAGGCGCCGCGAAGCACTCCTGGAAATACAGGACTACGCCTCCCATGCCGAGCCTGCGCCGGTGAGGGAGCATGACCGCCGATACAATCTTTGGCTGCAGCGTCCCGACATCCAGGCAGAGATTGCCAAGGTCGGGCGCCGCGAAAAGGTTGCGTTTCCGGAGGGTCCGGAGTGATCTAACGCTGCATCTTCATCAGCTGGTCCATGGTCGGCATGGTGTTGCTGAGGTTGTTCATGATGACGATGGAGCCGAACACGACGAGGAACACGATGAAGATGCCAAACCCCAGGGCGAGGGCGGTGTTCTCGCCTTCCTCGGTGGCGTTGACGTGCATGAAGAACACCAGGTGCACGCCCATCTGCGCGATGGCGAGCACCGCCAGCAGTATCGGCAGGCCAGGGCCCCAGACCAGGTGAGTGGTGGCGGCGCCGAAGGAGGCGAGGGTGAGGATGATGGCCAGCGCCAGACCGCCGAGATAACTTTGCGGGTTGGTACTGCCGTCGTCTTCGATCTCATCGTTATGCTGCATGGACGCTACCCAGATAGACGATGGTGAACACGCCGATCCATACCAGGTCGAGCGCGTGCCAGAACAGGCTGAAGCAGAACAGGCGCCGGATGACGGTGGTGCGAAGCCCAAGGGTGGCCACCTGCGCGGTCATCACCAGCAGCCACAGCAGTCCCGAGCTCACATGGCAGCCATGGGTGCCGACCAGCGTGAAGAAGGCGGACAGGAACGCACTATGGGTCGGGCCGAAGCCGCGGGCCACGAGGTCCGAGAACTCCGTGACCTCCAGGCCAATGAAGCAGGCGCCCAGCACCCAGGTCACCGCCGCCCACAGATAGAACTTCTGCAGTTCGCGTCGTTCCGCGGCGATCAGCATCAGACCGCAGGTGAAGCTCGAGGCCAGCAGACAGCAGGTCTCGATGAAGACGTTCTTCAAATCGAAGATATCGCTCCCCGACGGTCCGCCGGCGGTGGCCTTGGACAGCACCGCATACGTGGCGAAAAGAGCGGAGAAGATGACGATGTCACTGAGCAGGAACAGCCAGAAACCGAAGCTGATCATCGACCAGGTGGAGGCCGGCCCGCGCTCCGAGAGTGGAAGCGGCTTGCCGTGTGCATCCAGGGCGAGATTCGCGGCGTTCATAGCTGCGCCCCAAGGCTGGGATGACGCCGGTCGAAGTCCTCGAGTTCCTCGGCGGTGATGTACAGGTCGCGGTCGGTGTCCCAGGCCTGCCGCAGCAGCACGCCGATGCAGCAGATGACCGCCACGATCACCAGCCACCAGATATGCCAGATCAGGCCGAACCCCAGGAACACGGCGAAGAATGCACTGACGAAGCCGGTGCCACTGCGCTTGGGCATGTGGATGGTCTCGTAATGGGGCTTGTGGTCGGCCTCGTAGCGGCTCTCGGCCACCTTGTGCAGTTCCTTGTTCTTGGTCTTGACAGCCCAGAAGGCATCGATGCCGTGCACATGCGGCTCGACGGAAAAATTCCAGGACGGCGGCGGTGAGGCGGTGCCCCACTCGAGGGTGCGGCCGTTCCAGGGGTCACCTGTCAGATCGCGGCGCCGTTCGCGTGTGCGGATGCTCCACGCCAGCTGCACCACCATCAGGCCTATGCCGGCAAAGATCAGCGCCGCGCCGCAGAAGGCCGCGATCATGTAGGGCTGCCAGGAAGGGTCGGCGTAGTGCTGCATGCGACGCGTCGCGCCCATCAGCCCCAGCGCATACAGTGGCATGAAGGCGAGATAGAAGCCGATGAACCAGCACCAGAAGATCACCTTGCCCAGGGTCTCATCCAGAGTGAAGCCGAAGGCCTTCGGGAACCAGTAGTTGTAGCCGGCCATGAAGCCGAAGACCACGCCGCCGATGATCACATTGTGGAAGTGAGCGATCAGGAACAGGCTGTTGTGCAGCACGAAGTCGGCCGGCGGAATGGACAGCAGCACGCCGGTCAGGCCGCCCAGCGTGAACGTCACCATGAAGCCGATGGTCCAGTAGATGGGCACCGTGAAGCGGATCGAACCACCGTACATCGTGAACAGCCAATTGAACACTTTGACGCCGGTCGGCACCGCGATGATCATGGTCATGACACCGAAGAAGCCGTTCACATCGGCACTGGCGCCCATGGTGAAGAAATGGTGCAGCCACACCAGAAAGGACAGCACGCAGATCGCCATGGTTGCGACCACCATCGAGTGATAGCCGAACAATGGTTTGCCGGAGAAGGTGGCGATGACCTCGGAGAACACCCCGAAGCAGGGCAGGATGAGGATATAGACTTCCGGATGTCCCCAGCACCAGATGAGGTTGATGTACATGACGGCGTTGCCGCCGAGGTTATCGGTGAAGAAATGGAAGCCGGCATAGCGGTCCAGCAGCAGCAGTGCGAAGGTGGCCGTGAGAATCGGGAAGGCGGCGACGATCAGCAGATTCGAGGCCAGCGCCGTCCAGCAGAATATCGGCATGCGCATGTAGCTCATGCCGAATGTGCGCATCTTGAGGATGGTGGTGGTGAAATTGATGCCGGCGAGGAGGGTGCCAAGACCCGAGATCTGCAGGCTCCACAGGTAGTAGTCGACGCCGACCCCCGGGGAATAGGCAAGCTCGGACAGCGGCGGATAGGCGAGCCAACCGGTCTTGGCGAACTCGCCGATGAACAATGACAGGTTGACCAGCAGCACTCCCGAGGCGGTCAGCCAGAAGCTTACGGAATTCAGAACCGGAAAGGCCACGTCGCGCACGCCCAGCTGCAGTGGCACCACGAAGTTCATCAGGCCGATCACGAACGGCATGGCCACGAAGAAGATCATGATCGTGCCATGCGCCGAGAAGATCTGATCGTAGTGCTCCGGCGGCAGGAAACCGGTCGCGCCGCCCTGCGCCAGGGCCAGCTGCGCGCGCATCATGAGGGCGTCGGCAAACCCGCGGATCAGCATCACCAGGCCCAGCGCCACGTACATCACGCCGATGCGCTTGTGATCGGTGCTCGCGAACCATTCATTCCAGAGGTACGGCCACCAGCCCTTGAGGGTGATCAGCGCCAGGATGGCCAGGATCCCGCACACCATGACGATCGAGGTCACCAGCGGAATCGGCTGGTTGAAGGGGATTGCGGCCCAGGTCAGTTTGCCCAGCATTTGCTAAAAACTCACTCAGCCGAATCGCTGTGTTCAATCTGCGCCGCGCTGGGCGCGGCGCCGGGATGCATGAGGATGGCATCGAAGAGGTCACCGCTCACGGTGCCATAGGTATGCTGCGGATCCTTGGCGCTCGGATGCGTGAGCGCCTCGTAGGCGCTGGCATCCAGGATGCCCCCGCCGGTGCGGGTGCCGTCCAGCCATTGCTCGAAATCCTGGCGCGACAGGGCGCTGACATCGAAGGTCATGTCGGAGAACCCCTCGCCGCTGAACTGCGCGGAGAGGCCGTGATAGTCACCCGGGTCATCCACCATCAGGTTCAGCTGCGTCGCCATTCCGGCCATGGTGTAGACCTGGCTGCCCAGCTGGGGAATGAAGAAGCTGTTCATCACGGTGGCGGAGGTCATGTGGAAGCGCACCGGTGTGCCCACCGGCAACACCAGCTTGTTGACGCTGGCGACACCGGCGTCCGGATAGATGAACAGCCACTTCCAGTCCAGCGAGACCACATCGATGTCCAGCGGCGTGACACTGGACTCCAGGGGTTTGGGCGGGTCCAGGTCATGAGAGCTCAACCAGGCGATGCCGCCGAGGAACAGGATCACCAGCGCCGGAATGGCCCACACCACGAATTCGATACGCCCGGAATAGTCCCAGTCCGGAAGGCGCTTGGCCTTGGAGTTGCCGGCGCGAAACCACCAGGCGAACGCCAGCGTCGCGATGATCACCGGGATCACGATCGCGAGCATGATCACGGTCGAGTCGATCAGTATCAGTTTTTCCTGGCGGCCGATGGGACCGTGAGGGTCCAGCACCGCGGCGCTGCAGCCGGTCAGGGTCGCAGCCAGCAACGCAATACCGCAAATTCTCAATGGTTCAATCTCAGCAGATTTAAAACCTAGATTACGATTTTCAGGCCCGGATCGCCAGGCGTCTTGAGCGCGGCAGCAATCGATTCGGCGCATGACAGGTATTAAAAGGGCGATGAATTTCCCGTAATGAAAACGCGCGGCGCCGCCGTTTGAAGGTCGGATTTCGCCAAAATCCAATAGTGAAAAGAGCTGTTTTACGTGATCCAGCGCACGGTTGGGAAAATTGCCTCGCCGCGGGGTCCCGGACCCCTGCTGCGCCGGCCAACGAATTCTTGCCATAAGTGACTTTGGTCTCGGTGCCGCCGCCCCTGCGATCCTAGACTTTCAAGACTAAATCTAGCTTAGAGATCTGGTTACGGCCGAAGGCGATGTTCCAGGGCGATCCGGTGACTGAGGGGCGCGTCGATTGCCATACGGCAAGCGATTGGCCGCGTGTTGTCCGGCATTTGCCGATGGCCCTGGTGGTGCTGCTGGTGACGGCCCTGCTGCAGACGGCGCCGGTCGCCGCCCAGGAGTTCAGCTTCAGTCGCTACACCCAGGTGTCCGGACTGCGCAACTTGGGCATCGAGCAGTTGCTGGTGGATCGCAACGCCGATCTATGGGTGGCGACCGACGGTGGCATCTACCGCTATGACGGCACCACCTTCACCCCGTATGACAAGTCGCGCGGCATCCCCGCGGATGCGGTGCTGGCACTGGCCGCCAGTCCCACCGGCCGGATCTTCGCCCGCGTCGATGCGGGTCTGTATTCGGGCAATGCCGATCACTTCGAACCGCTGCTGAGCGCCGAGGGTCCGGTGACCGCGGATGCGGCCACCATACTGGTCGTGCCGGCCGATGACAGCGTGCTGTTCCTCAAGGGCCACCAGATCATGGAGGCGCAGCGCAGCGGCGCACCCGGCTCGCTGTGGACCACGCGCGCGCTGTTCAGCCCCGCGCGGGTCGCGGCGCATCCCGAACTCGCATCGGTGCAGAGCGCCGTCGATGTGGGTGGCGGGCGGCTGTGGTTCGGGTGTGGCCTGCGTCTGTGCAACCTCGATGGCCAGAAGCTCACCATATACGGCACTGCAGAAGGCGTGCCCGAAGGGGAGTACGTCTCGCTGCTCCAGGACCGGCGCGGCGGTATCTGGGCGCGCAGCCTGGATCGGTTGATCGCCTTGGATCACGGTGCCAGCCGCTTTGCGGTCATCGACCCGCCGCATGTGGTGCTCGCCAGTCGCGTGCGACGCCTGACTCTGACCCTGGATCCCATGGGACGCGTGATCACACGCACCAGCCTGGGGCTCGCCCGCTGGGACGGAAGTTCGTGGCAGGAATTCGGGACGCAGAATGGTCTGCCGGATCATCCCATCACCTCGGCGCTGGCGGATCCGGATGGCAATTTCTGGCTGGCGGCGACCGGCATCGGCCTGTACCGCTGGCATGGGTATGACAATGTCGAGTCCTGGACCAAGAACCAGGGTCTGGACCCTGAATCGGTGTGGAACATCGTCCGTGACCATCAGCATCGACTGATCCTGGGCACCGACCTGGGCTGCCGGGCATTGGATGAGAAGACCCACATGGTCGTGGCCTGTCCCTTCCAGGGACTGCCCGAACAGGAGACCAACGACAGCGCCGTGGACCCAACCGGCGCCTTCTGGTTGTCCTATCAGACCTCGCAGCTGTGGCGGGTGCCCCCGGGTGCCTCCAAGGCTGAGCGCGTGACCACGGTGCCGGACAAGTTCGATGCCTCAACGATTCTCTTCGACCGATCAGGCATGGGTTGGATCGCCGCCTGGGAGTATGGGGTGGCCAAGATCGACAGCAGGACGCTCGCCGTCACCCGCCTGCAGCCCCCCGGCAATCCGCGCGTGGACGATATAACCCAGGCCGTCGACGGCACGCTGTGGGTCGGGACCACCAGCGGCCTGTATCGCATCGAGAATGATCAGTTCATCAAGGTGCCGACCAGCGTCGACGGCCAGCAGATCGGCATCCAGACGGTCACCGCCAATACCGATGGCTCGGTGTGGGGCACGCGCATCGGCGAGAAGATCCTGCACCTGACGCCGCCGCCGCGGTCGGTGGCCGACTGGCAGAACCCGGCGACCCTGAACGGCTCGACGGTGTACTCGCTGCGGGCGGATTCGCGCGGCTGGATCTGGGCCAATACCGGTGAGGGCCTCGGCGTCTACGATGGCCATGTCTGGCGCCGCATAGAAATCCAGGACGGCCTGGTCTGGGCCGATACCGAACAGTTTTCCCTGTTCGCCGATGATGACGGATCCATCTGGGTGGGCACCGGACGGGGCATCACCCACATCAAGGATCCGGTGCGCTGGGTACAGATGATCTCGCGTCCGCTGCGGCTGGGGGCAACCCGGGCGCAGCTGGGCGCGCAGAGCCTGTTGACGGGCCTCATGCCCAAGGTGCCCTGGCACGACAACGCGGCGCTGGATGTGTCCTTCGGTTCACACACCTTCGATCGCTCGCCCAGCACAGTGCTGCGCTACCGGCTGCTGGGCTTGTCCACCGAGTGGTACTCCTCGCGCACCTACGACATACACATTCCGGCCCTGGCCCCCGGGCACTACCAGCTGGAGGCCATGGCGGTCGATACGCCGCATGCGCGCACCTCACCCACCGTGAGTCTCGCCTTCGATGTGCAGCCGCCCTGGTGGGAGACGACGGCCTTCAGGGTATTGGCGGTACTCATGACCGCTGCCCTCATCGCCGCCGCCTGGCGCTGGCAGAACCACCGCGTGCAGCAGCGCCAGCGCAACTTGGAGCAGGCACATCGTGAACGCGAGGCGTTGCTGGAGCGTGCGACGCGCGATGCGCTCACCGGCCTGTGGAACCGGGCGACCATCCTGGATTTCCTGAACCGCGAAATGGACGAGGCCCGCAGGAGCGGCAACACCCTGGCGGTGGCGGTCATCGACGTGGACTTCTTCAAGCGCATCAACGACACCTTCGGCCATGCCGGCGGCGATGAGGTGCTCAAGGAGCTGGCGCGCCGGCTGCGGGCGACGCTGCGGCAGCGCGATTGCCTGGGTCGCTACGGCGGCGAGGAGCTGCTGGTCGTGATGCCCGGATTGGCGCACGAGGATCGGGGCAACCTGATGGACGCGCTGCGCGCGGCCATCTGCGCCACGCAGTTCCTGGTCGGTGCGGCGGAACTGAACGTCACGGTCAGCATCGGCGTAGCCTGGATGGAAGCCAATACCGAGCTGCCCGATGACCTGATACGACGCGCCGATGCCGCCCTGTATGAAGCGAAGGCGGCCGGCCGCAACCGCGTGGTGTGCAGCACCGGCAGCTATGACGGTTCAATGGTCGAGATCACCGCCTCGAGACGCTACCTGCAGGACTTCATCGAGCGCGTCAAGCGCGAAGCCGGCAAGCGCGGCATCGAGACTGAGTCGAAATAGCCTCAGTTCGCGATGTAGTAGTGGAACACGACCTCGCGCTGGTCGGCGGACTCCTGGGCGGTGACCACGAAGGTGGTGTTGTTCATCCACTCGTACTTGCCCTTCAGATCCGTCTCCACATAGGCGATCGCCCGGTAGTAGCCATCCGTGCGCCGATAGCCCACATGCTCCATGTAGATCCACTCGCCGTTGTCGCACTTGAGCATGAAGTGCGCATCCACGTCCCGGACATGATCGGCGCGGATGGTGTCGTACTGTCCGCCGCTGTCAGGATAGACGGTGGCGCTGATGCGCTCGCCCGTGACCTCGCCACTGAGGATGTCCTGGTAGCGGAAGGTGCCGCGCGGGGTGTGGGACTCCTGCGGCGGATCATAGTGAGCGGTGAGCCTGAAGGCGTACTGGAGCTGGATCTTGCCGAGGATTTTGGTGTCGGCCTTGGGTACGACAAAGTCGCGCATGGCTTGGGCTCCCTACAGCACTTCGTAGTAGTTGAAGACCGTATGGTCGGGATTGGCCTGGCGCTGGGAACTGGCGACGAACACCGTGCGGTTCATCCAGTCGTGAGGCCCCAGTGGTGCGCTGAACACCGGGGTCGCCCGGAAGCGCGTCCACACCCCTTCCTGGCTCGCGGGGGGCGGCGGCGCCGGCAACAGCGGTTTGCCGGGTTCGTATTGACCGGCAAAACGCCGCATGGTGCCGCGATTGTGGATGAAGATCAGGGCGCCATCGCTGGCCTGCAGCATGTAGTAGGTGGTGAAGGTGGTCTTGTAGTAGTCCGCGCCGCTGTGCGGCAGGACGCGCCCCTGCAGCCGCGGGCCCCAGATATCACCGCCACCCACCGAGGTGTAGCCACGACCCGCAGGCGAGTCCATGGTGTTGATCATCACCCGGTCGGCGAAGAACACCCGGGCCGAGAAGGCCCAGCGCAGCCCGGCCTTGGGCATGCTGGGGTCAGGGCCCTCGAACCACTGTGCTGGCAGCGCTTCATTGTTGCTGCCGGGGGCAGACTGGGCCGCGGCCGCCTGCGCAAGGCTGAGGCCGCTCAGTGCGACCGCGCCGGTCGCACCGCCCAGGAAGGTGCGGCGGCTGATTGATTCGTCCTGCGTCGACATGCGAACCCCCTCTTGAGTCTCACAATGACGGATAGTCGGTGTAACCCTGCGCCCCGCCGGCATAGAACCCGGGCACGTCGGGCTCATTGTAGACCGCCCCCTGGAGCATGCGCCGCGGCAGGTCAGGATTGGCGATGAACAGCTTGCCGAAGGCCACCGCGTCGGCTTCACCCGCGGCCAGCGCCTGCGAGGCCGTCTCGAAGGTGAAACGCTCGTTGGCAATGTACGCGCCGCCAAACGCCGCTTTCAACTGCGGTCCCAGCCGCCCGGGGCCGGTATGCTCGCGAACACACAGGAACGCAAGCCCCCGGCTGCCAAGCTCGCGCGCCACATGGCCGAACAGTGCCGCCGGATCCGAATCCCCCATGCTGTGCGCATCCCCGCGCGGCGCCAGGTGCATGCCGACCCTTCCGGCGCCCCATACCGAAATTACCGCATCGGTCACCTCCAGCATCAGGCGCGCGCGGTTGGCGATGCTGCCGCCATACTCGTCGCGGCGCTGGTTGGCCCGATCCTGCAGGAACTGATCCAGCAGATAGCCGTTGGCGCCGTGGATCTCCACCCCATCAAAGCCCGCGGCCTGGGCATTGCGGGCACCGCGGCGGTAGTCCTCGATGACTCCCGGGATCTGCGCCGGTTCAAGTGCGCGCGGCACCACGAACGGGATCGGCGGCCGCACCAGGCTCACATTGCCGGCAGGGGCGATGGCGCTGGGGGCCACCGGCAGCCGGCCCTCGAGGAACATGGGGTGCGAGATGCGGCCCACGTGCCATAGCTGCAGGAAGACCCGCCCGCCGGCCTCGTGCACCGCGCGGGTGGTGAGTTTCCACCCCTGAATGTGTTGGTCCGACCAGATCCCAGGCGTGTCGGCGTAGCCCACCCCCATCGCCGTGACCGAGGTGGCCTCGCTGAGGATCAGCCCGGCGCCGGCGCGCTGCCGGTAGTACTGCGCCATGAGCTCGTTGGGTGTACGGCTGGCGCCGGCGCGGCTGCGGGTGAGCGGGGCCATCAGGATGCGATTGGGCAGCCGCAGCTCCCCGACCTGCAGCGGGTCGAACAGGGAACTCATGTCGCTCAGTGCTTGTAGGTGAAGGTCACACCGAAAGTGCGCGGCCGGAAGGTGAACTCGCGCAGCAGCCGGGAATCCCCCGTCCCCGGATCGATGGACCAGTTGTAGTTGATCGGCACGTGGGTGTCGGTGACATTGTCGATGAAGGGCTCGATGCTGAAGTCACCGACGCTCATGCCCGCGCGCAGGCTCAGGAAGGAGGTGGACGGCAGCGTGAAATTATCCGCATCGTATTGCGCCGTGTTGGGATCCTGGGTCGGCGGCAGCCACTTGTCGTGCGCCTCGTATTCGTAGTCCACGCGCGCGAATGAGTCATGACCGGAGAGATTGAAGTGATACTCCAGACCCACTGAGAGCGTGAAGGGCGGATTGGAGGGATTGCTGTCGCCGGAGATCGAGCCCAGGATGCCATCCCCCGCCGCGGCAACGGGCGCGGGAAGATTGCCGTTGGCATCCGGGACGGCGGTGGAGAAGGAGGCGTTCTTGGTGTACTGGGCATCGGTATAGCCGGTGGTCAGGTCCAGATTGAGGGAATCCGTGGCGGCCCACTCGATCTGGATGTCCCCGCCCTTGGCCACTGCCTCACCCAGGTTGGTGATGAAGGTGATCTGGCAGATGGGCGGCAACACCACCTGCTGGATGTTGTTCCACTTGATGTAGTAGATGCTGGAGGAGATGCGCAGCCGGCCGCCCAGGTTGTCCTTGGCGCCCACCTCGAAACTGTTGACGGTATCGGAGTTGTAGGAAGTCGGGCTGCTGGCGATGCCGAAGTTCTGCAGGTCCTGCGCGCAGGCGGCCTGTGGCAGGGGATTGTTGCCGCCACCGGGCCGGAAGCCCTTGGCATAGGTCGCGTACAGCATATTGGCGGGATCCAGCTGGTAGGCGAGATTGACCTTGGGAGTAAAGGAGTTCTCGGCCTTGCTCTCCGCCAGGCTGATATTGGTGTTGTAGAGCTGTGGTCCGCCGGTCAGCGAGGTGAAGGCGAACTTCACATGCGACTCGCGCAGGCCCACGGTGGCCTTCAGCGCATCTGTGATGGCGAAGGTGGCCTCGCCATACCACGCCACCTGTGTGTCCTGGGCATGGGTGGACAGGAAGTAGGAGTCAGTGGGGTATGCCGGATCATAGGTCAGCGGATTGCCGTTCTGGTCCGTGAACACATCCGTGTAGTCAAGCCCCGCCACCGCCTGCCAGAACTGCTCCAGCATGGGGTCGTGGATCTGTTCCAGGTAGGTCTGACGATCGTCGCTGAAGAACAGGCCCGTGGTCCACACCAGCCGCGCATCCGGATTGCTGGAAACCAGGCGCACCTCCTGCACGAAGTTCTCCTGGCCGTTGTCCACGGAGGCGGGCGAGCGGTAGTCGGCAATGCTGGCCGGAAGGTGCAGCCCGGCACCATCCAGCAGCGGGAAGTTCGCGAACTGGTCGGGCGGCAGCAGCGTCTGGTAGAACCCGAGGTTGTACAGGGTACCGTCGTACCCGTTCTGTTCCTCGCGGTGATAGAACGAGGTGTTGGAGATCACGTGGAAGGCATCGAAGCTGCCTTCGATCTTCAAGGCCGGCAGATAGAACTTGTCGGGCTCCGATCGCGGACTGGGGTCGCCGTTGATGTAGCTGTTGCTGCCGGGGTTTGAATAGATGGGCCAGTAGGCCGAGTCATCGTGCAGATCATGCTTCTGGAAATAGATGCTGGGTGTGATGGCCCAGGTGTCATTGGGCGCCCACAGTCCGGCGACCCGCATCAGATAGCTTTGGCCATAGTTGGCGTTGTGGTCGATCACCGTCGACTGTGGATCAGCGGCGGTCGGATCGACCGAGTCGATCCAGCCCCCGTCCTTGCGATACCACACCGTCACGCGCGCGCCGAACTTGCCATCGATCAAAGGGCCGCCGGCGGCGGCACCGAGCTCGAAGCTGGGCGCGCCGCCTTCGGTATATGAAACCTCGCTGCGGGCGGACACACTGTCGGTGGTGAGACTGGGCTGGGTGGTGATGTAGCGCACGGTGCCGCCTTCGGATCCGGCCCCGAACAGCGTGCCCTGAGGACCGCGCAGCACTTCCACGCGGGCGATGTCGAAGGTCTTCGGCAACTCCTCGTCCGGACTGAACGCCAGGGAGCGCATCTGGATGGGCGTGTCGTCTATATAGATGCCGGTGGTCCCCGAGCCGCCCGAGGAGGAAATGCCGCGGATGGAGATCTTGTCGGTGCCGGCGGTATCCACATTGATGCCGGGGGTGAATCGGGCAACATCCCCGATGTCCTTGATGCCGCGGGCTTCCATGTCGTCCGCGGACAATGCCGTGACGCTGATAGGCACCTTGCTCAAGGACTGCTCGCGGCGCGTGGCCGTGACCACGACCTCCTGCAATCCCGGGGATTCAGCCGCGTTGGCATCCGCGGGCGCCGCTGTCGGCGCGCCCGTCGCAGGGTCCGCATCAGTGGCGAGCGCCATCACCGGCAGGCAGCAGGCCAGCAGAAGGGCTAAGCGTATGGATCCCTGCATCGAATATCTCCTAGCAAGACCGGTGCCACGCGTTTTTCGCGTTTAATGTACTTTTCGGGCACTGACAGAAGGCGCCAGGGCCGAACCCGCCCTAGCTTGGTGCGGATTCTAATAGCCCCGCGCCTGGTCCACCACATTGAGCATAGGCGCTCCTTGTGCATAGCGGCGCAGATTCTCCACCGCCACGATCCAGCGGCCCTCGCCGGGCAGGTCGGAGCGCGAGGAAATATGCGGCGTGATCAGCACATGGGGCGCACGCCACAGCGGATTGTCGGGCGGCAGCGGCTCAGGATCCGCGACATCAAGGCCCGCGCCCGCCAGACGCCGATCCACCAGGGCCTGGGTCAGATCCGCCATCACCATGCTGCCGCCGCGGGCGATGTTGATGAACAGGGCGGTGGGCTTGAGCAGCGCAAAGAATTTCGCGTCATACATGCCCTGGGTGACCGGCGTCAGCGGCACGCAGCTCACGATGACATCAGCGCGCCGTGCCAGCGCCGGCAGTTCGGCCGGTGTACCGATATGGCTGACGAAAGTCGGCCCGCGGGTGTCCCCGTCCCGGGTCGCCACCACGGTCATGCCCAATGCATGCCCGCGCCGCGCCACTTCCGTGCCGATGCCTCCGAGCCCGACCACCAGCAGCGTCTTGCCGTCCAGGGACTGCATGGGCGTGGTGGCCCCGTGGATGGCATTCCATTGGCCTTTGGCGGTAT
>Ga0210395_10000911_pt1 | contig 22817 bp, 43 predicted proteins | sample IncBWH4OmetaG_FD_150861 | JGI IMG/M metagenome (GOLD analysis project Ga0210395, IMG submission 150861) | Forest soil microbial communities from Barre Woods Harvard Forest LTER site, Petersham, Massachusetts, United States - Inc-BW-H-4-O ...
CGCAGTGACACTTATGCTTTCCTCTGTGCGTTGGCTTGCTTCTCGGTACCATTATATCGCACAGATGCCCTTTCCTTTGCCGATAGATATTATACGTAAACCACCCATACGCACATACCCTTTTGGTCTCTCCATTCATCTCTCTCATCGGTATTTGTCCGCCGATTCTTGCTGTGTCTTGTACGGCTTATCACATACACCTTTCCCAGTGCAGTGGTATTTAACGATTACCATTCCTCTCTTTTCAGCTCTACGTACGGTTACGACTTTATAGTCGTGCTTGTGCGCTCTCATAACACGTATCCGAGGAATGCGTTACACCTAGAGCATTCCTTGAATTTCCGCCCCTTCCTATTCGTCTCTGTGACGATTTTGACCTTAGGGTGCCTACAGGGCATCCCTTTTAGCTCGTCTTTGATTGGGCGAGGCTTATGCTTTAGCCCCATTACGCGTGACCGTGATAGTTCTGGCCGACTTTGCCGCAGTGATCGCAGTGAGTGCCTAGGACTACTTTCTTACCCGCTCTATTCGTGCCTGTCCAGGCGACGAATTGATGCCTGCCCGTTGGGCTTTTCTTGCACTCGCGGAATATTTTGGCTTTCTTGGGCTTGTGCTCTTTGAACGGCATTGTCTGTTACCTTTCGGATTGGCGTTGGTTCATGGAATGCCCTGATTTGGTCGCGCGCTTCATCGATGGATTGTGCGCGCCGGTAATACCATGTGCCTTTCTTGTATGTGCAGCATTGCGCTGCACTGGCATTGTAGTATCCGGTCACCTTATGACCGTTGACGGTTATGGTGAATTTCCGTCCTACGTCGATTGGTATTATCACGTGTCTCCGCTAACGCGAAAAGGCCCCGTAGGGCCTTGACGCTTATTCTGTTACTGGGTTGAATTCGTTTCGGTCTGACATTGTGTAGCGAAGTATCCGCTTGATTAGCTTTATCACTGTCCTAGCCATCCCTTGCGAACGGTGGCCACGACTACGGCCAGTATGGTTAGTGCGATGAACAGACAGAAGAATATGGCGACGGTGGGAGACATTGACCTCAGATCCTTTCGTACCGAGCGAATTTGGCTTGATAGGTGGCGACGATTTGCGCGTTGCCTTTGTGCGCGAACACATAGTCTTTTGTGTCGCCCAGGTCAAAGAAATCGTCGATGTAAAGGAATCGCTGTGACGTTGGGTCTATGTCGCCCAGAGGGATCATGAGCGAGATTGTCTCTGCGGAGTGAGCTGAGACGACGAGTAGCGGCTTGTCTAGTGCAGCGGCGGCAACGCCGCCTATGACGCTAGCGTGGAGGTCTAGGCCGCAGATTACGGCGTCGAATTCGTCGGTGTGTGGGCCGAGGTCACGGACGATTTGCTTTGCGTATTCGGCTGGTGTATTAGGCATCCTAATCACACTTTCTTGATTCGGTCGAAAATCTCGGTGAGGAAGTTGGGCACGAAACCCGTTATTGCGCTTGCTGTTTCGTTTAGGCAGTGTGTGGAGATGATGATTGCGATAATCGTCATGCTCGCGGCGAGGATAATGCAGTGAAGGTGAAACTTCACGATTGGCTTGCGCTTGTCGGGGGCTGGCTTGACTAGCGGCTTGACAGCTTTGGGAATTTCCATTGTCTTACCTCCGGTGTCCGAATCGGTAAGCACGGCCTTTGTGGCTGTCCCCTCTATGGATTTATGCGAGCGGGCCTTACAGAGTAATGATTCCCCGGAGGTCTAGCCTCCTCAGGTCCGCTTCGCTGTGCTGTTTTCCCTTGCAAGACCCACTTTGCCCTACGTAGCTAGGGCTGTCAAGAGGTTTCCGCCAACTTTCTTTGATAACTTTGTGTCACCGGCTTGGCTACTGACTGTAGTCTTTCCGTAGACCTTTGTCAGTCCAGCGTTCACGGGATGCAACGCCGCTAGCACCCCTGCAATGGACGTAGCGGCCACGTGAGCCCATCCGTAGGGGAGTATGGCCAATGCGGCGGCAGCCGCGCCTAGGATCGTTGTGACGGTCGCGAGAATCTTACTGCTCATTGCCGAGACTCCTTGGATGTTTGGGGCATATGCCCGTATCTTCCCGCATGTCCTGATTGTAGGTAACCGGGCGAGGTAGCGCTAGCCGAATTGCTGTGTTCCCTACGACCATGAATACCTCCCCACATTTCTCGCATAGGGGACGCTTAATATTCTTACGTTCTACGTTCATTTACCCTCCCCATACGTTGACCCATTCGATATCGTCCAGGGGTAGGTCGTAATTCGCTGGCTTAGTGCGGAGAATTTCGGCAGCTTCCAATGCCCCGTCCCTAGGCGAGCCATCGATGCCATAGCCGAGGTCTTTAGTCCGTGGAGTTTTGCATTCTCCGTAGTATTTGGTTTCGGTGGCGAAAATAGATAGATCGTGAATGACCGTATCGATGCGTCGTTTTCCAAGGTTATATCGTGGGTTGCGACGCTTATTTTGCGGGTTCGAATCTTGCAAGAGCCGAACCAATTCTTGGACTTCACCAGCACCATTCCACTTTCTCTCATTAAGCGCTTGGGTACATGATTTCATACGGAAATTAACGGGCACATAGAAGAATGGCCACATGACCCTAATATCCGTACTAAAGCCGTCGTCATTTCTCTGTTCTATTAGCCCTCCGGGGACTATGCCGTAATCGAGAAATCCTCTAAAGCATCCCTCTACGTCATTGATTCCTTCCATGAATTCTTGCTTAGGTACGCCCCGTGATTTGACCTTTAGCAGCGCTTCCTTTCCTTCCCTATGCCAGTATACACCCGGCTTGAATAGGCACAAGTCGAGATAGGGGGTTTCTTCCCATTCGCCTAGTTGTGCAGAGATTGGTAGTCCAGTATGCGGAGAGTCGAAACACACTCCGTCCGTGGCGACCATGAGAACACTATCAGCTTTCCCGGTATGTGTGGCGATAGCGTCGAGGATTTGTACGCGACAATGAGCCGTGATGAGGGAGGCGTAAAGCCAGTTATTGAACGGCTGGCTTCCGGTATTTTGCGCGTGTTTCCCGTAGACGGAATTGATGACATTTTTGATAGCCAGGCCGAGAGCTGACCTTTTGCCCACGGAATTACGCTTGTTATACAGGTCTCGGATATCTGTATAAGGTGCCGGATGCTGGCATGGTATGAATTCGACCCATTCATCGGTGAAACTCCTTTTGATAAGTCCGGCCCGTCTGGCAGCGTCCAATTCATGCTTCCAATACCAGCCTTTAGCGATAGCAGGTCGCAATATACTACCTGTTTTATCGCGGTACGGCACTGGCCCGATTCGCGCATTTGCGGCGTGCACAGTTCCGTACAAGAGCACGTAACTGCCAGTACCCGTATACGCCCCTTCCCCTCGCCGGTATTGAGAATCTCCACATATATGTGGTAGCTTTGACGTGGCGTGAGGGTAAGCGCTATTGATGTCATAATTCCATGACTTTCCTTGAATGATCCCATGCGAGAATATTTCAAACCATCCACCGAAATAGGACCTACGACAGATGGTCTCGAAATAGTCCGGCATGAAATCAGATAGGTTAGTGTGCTTTATAGCACCCTTTTTCTGTAGCCATTTAGCGGCGGCAGCTCCAGGCCCGTACCATTGATCTTTGGCTAGCCGTATGCCGATAGACACGAATCCTTTTGCTAGCCGGACCATACAACGCGCCAATAGCTCATTTTCTAGCGCGTTATACTCCATCATTTCATTGTCTAGTCTAGCCGTAGCGCGACGCTCTTTACCAGCGAATAGCTTATCCCATTCCTCTTGGGTACAGATAGGCCCGTCGGGGTCATCTTTCCACGAGGCGGGATCGCACGTCGTAGAGAATTTCTGCTGATAGAATGGCCCGGCATCGCATATGTGCATCCATGCCTTTTGCTCATGTTGACAGGGGGAGGCTTTCTCATAGCAATCGCATACGCGCGGGCGTATGGACAGACGCTTAAATCCGAGCATGTCAATATCCCAATTGTCCAGATGGACGGGATACATCATGCGCTGCCTAGGCCCGTCAGGTTTCGGCATTAGTCGCTTAGCCTTACCGGCTTTAGACATGAGCAGCCATGCGGCAGACCGGGGCAATGACCGTAGCCATTGATTAAAGTCGTAGGCAAGATAAAAGCCTACAAACGCGGCGTGCGGCTTTCGCTCGAATTGCGAATAAAGAAACTCAAAGACTTCCGCGTACTGTAGACCTTTATCCAGGTCTCGCGCCACAAACTGTTGACTTCCGACCCCAAGCAGAACAGCGCGATGGTGCGATCCTTTACCAATACCTTCGCTGTCCACCCCCACGAATTCGGGAATTGCGGCAGCTCGCGTTCTACGCATACGTGTAGCGTTCTTTTCACGGTATTCCTTCCCATGCCTTGCACGGTAATTAGCCTGCCGCACGGCGTTACTGTCATTCTTCGCTATCAGTATCTTCATCGTCGGTTTCTTCGCTTTCCTCGTATTCTTCTTCGGCCGGGGTTTGCGCTTCTCTAAAGTGATACCAATAGCGGCTGAATGCCGCCTCAAATCGGGGATCGGCTTGACCATGAGCTGAATAGCTAGCCAATGACGCGAGGTTTTTAGCTTCCGCACTACCCGGCGCGGGCATTGGTTCCCGGCCGGACATTACGTCGTTAGCCCAGTTTACCCGCGCATTCCATACGGCTTGGCGTACGTTAGTATCAATGATGCGGGTTTGCTGTTCCCGTCGTAGCCCTCTATTAGCGGCTTGAATGCGGGCATTTCTCCGTTGGGCGGCACGCCTCTCTCGTGCGGACTGTGCCATGTCTAAAACATCGGGTTATCAGGTAGGGGGGACCTTTTTGGAGGTTTTGCGATCTTCATTGGTTTCTCGCATTGCTCGCAATAGGTGGTACCGCTTTTAGCGGCGAATCGGTAGACCTGAAACGTTTCGTATGTCTGCAAATGCCCACAAGAAAGGTGCAGGTATTTCGACAATTGCCTTTCTATGGCAGCCTGACGGGCGAGGGCACGCTGCATTTCAGCGCGACCCTCGCCCGTCTGACTAGAGTAATTAGCTCTTTTGACTACGCGCATTGCGCGGCGTAGCCTTGTCTACCCGGAAGGATAGCATTGGGTTCTTGCTCTTGCCCATGTCCACCTTATTCGCCAGCATAAGCCGAACGATTGTGTGGACTGGAATGTCGCCGGAGGTAAAGAGCTTTTCCAGCTCATATCCGGCGTTGATTACCTTGGGTCCGCTTGGGTCCTTAAAGCGGATTTGGAGGAATGATTCCTCCTGAGGTACGCCGTTCTCATCCGGCTTCATGAAGGTGATGGTCTCGGTGCCGAGGAATTCCCCGGTGTATTCGTCACCCTTTTCCTCAAAAACGAGTTGGTCGCCCGCCTCATCCTTGATTGTCTCGAAGGTGAAATCGTCGGGATTATACCCAACACGGTCAGCCATTTGTTTGGCCTCTCTGTTGACTAGCTCTAGTATACGCCTATCAGACCCTAAGCGTAATTATGTTCGCTTAGGGCAGACATTTACTTTGCCTCGCCCGGTCCCGTGGGGGTAAAGGTGACGCCCTGATCGGTGCTTTCGATGGGGACTACCCAATACTTTCCCTCGCCCGCGACCGTTCCATCGCGCATTACGACGGCTACGCCGTGCCATACATCTGTCGTTACAGGTGCCGTTCCGGCCATTGTGCTTACCCAATCTTGAGAGAATATATCGAAATCCACCCTGCCATCGGTGGCGTATTGGCAGCCGATACAGGGATAAGGCCCGGTAGCGGTCTGCACCCGGTTAATTGCGAACGCTTTCGTGTTACCCGGCTGCGCGGTCCAGAATGGAACATTGGTCAGCTTATTGCTCGTGCATATGGCGATAGCTGGATCTAGGTTATTCATGCTGCAATAGATACCCGGCCACCGCTGCGCGGGGCGCACGTGCTTATGGTAGTTAGCGCGTGCCCTATTCAGCCAGCCGGGGATATCCGAAATTGTCGCCGCTAGCGACTCCACGTCGAGAATATCGGCGGTAGCATCGGTGGCTAGCGGGTCCTGATCAATTCGGATAGCCGGGTAAGGAGTATTGTGCGCCGCAAAGGTCGCCTCACTCCACGGCACATCACCCACACCCGTCGTATACCCGGCTGCCTGAGTACCAGCCGGTATATGCACGGCATTAGTGGCCGTGGCATCCTGAGCTGCAATATAAGGAATTGTCGTCACTATGGGGCTTCTTTCCAAAGACTTGATATTCGAGTATGGTTATCCGCGTGTCCAGCCGGGCTATTACGTCTATCCTGAATTTGTCTATTGAGCCAGTGATGCGACCTGATACGTACCGTGCGAACAATCCTAGCACAAAAGTCAGTGATGCCACAACCGCCGCGATAATTGTTCCAACCGACTCCCAGTTAATACCAGAGGTACGGACGGTTGATTCAGCTAGCCACGCCATATCGCCCACCAAATATGGCCAGTGAGCCAAATAGCAACCCCTAGCCAGAGAATTAGAGACAGGAACCATTCCCACGAATACGTAGGCGGTTCCGTACTCCACGTCCAGCCCGACAGCGTATTATCGGTATGCGTACTCGTCTGGGTAAACAGCGCGAATAGCTCCGGTATAATAAACGCAAGGAACGTACCAATAAGGAACGCAGGCCACCACCAATTACCCCACGTCACCATTAGTATTGCTCCGTACCGGGTCCGCCGTTCTTTAGACCGGCGGCTTTCGCGTGCGCGTAGCTTGTCCACATCATGACGCCAGCCAATCCGCCACCCAAAAGGGACGGCCATTTGTCCTCGTCCATCATGGTTGCAATAAGCACGAATACGGCTGCCTGAGCCATGCCGATAATTACCCACTTCATTAGCGTATCGGCGCGAACGTCAGCGTTAATCTCGGTGGTTTGCGGCGAGCTACAAGCGGCTGCAATGATTTCGTATACAAGTCCAGCCGCGACCATAAAGGTAATAGCGCGGCTGGACCCTACTAGGCTGACACCTTCCATAACGACGTGATCGGAATCTTGATTTTCTGGCCTGTCATGAGACCAGCACCGGACCCCAATTGCTGTCCGACTTTCTTATTGCCGGGCACTTCACCCTTGACATACACGTTACCGGGTACGTCCGCTATTTGGTCGGGCGTAGTGTGGTATTGCGCGGCGAGGGTTTGCAATGTCTGTCCCGGCTGCACCGTAATAGTCTTATAGGTGACCTTTTTAGGCGGGGCAGGCTTAGACGGGGTAGGCTTAGGCGACTTAGCAGGGGGTGTTCCTCCACCCGGCGAACTGCCCGTATTACCCGTGTCATTATCCGGTGGTGAAGCGGGAGGCGGTATCGTGTTATTGACAGTGACATTCGGAGCAACGGGGGGTGTCTCCTGATTGTAGACCTGATTCACGAATTGCGGCACTAGGCTAGCGTCTACCCCTCCGGGTGTGTTAACGCTCGAATTCTGCGCGCTATTCTGTGAGCTGGTGCTAGACGATGTATGCTTCTTATAGAGATAGAATACGATCGCAATAGCGAGAGCAATACCCATCCATGCCCACATGGGCAATGGCCCGAGCTTGCGCGTAAAGACATTTCCGCCACCTTGCGGCGCGGTGCTTTCCGGCTGCATTTGCGACATTTACAATACCGCCACTTCCGGTGGATTCATTCGCCAGTCATTATCGGCGGGTGCATCCTGAGTAAATGCAGACCAGCCCTTATGCATAACGGTGGACGTATTACCGCCGGGAATAGCCGGATAACGGTGGGGAGTTACGATCGTTGCTGTACTCCCTCCGTCCGGGTCAAATCCGGGGGTCCAGAAATGGGTTTGCGGGTGACAATCCAGCGGGGTACCCGCGTTTACGCGCATCCCTGCCTGTACGCCCATTCCCATTACCTGATCTTCCGTCTGCGTTGACGGAATAGGACGACTATTGTCGGGGGTATTCGTCGTGGCGATATAGATCGCTACACCGATAGCGAATACGAACGCTCCGCACACCCCTATTTCTTTGCTAGACAGAGGCATTACCCCTCCACCCGTTACCCTTTGCCCGCTGGTTATAGTTAGCCGTACCCCATGCGACCGGCTGCGCGACATTCGTGCCCGTCTGTCCCTGCGGAATAACAGTCTGAGAATACGACTGCCCAGCGATCGGCGAATTACTAGGCCGGTCGATGCGCGGGTTAGCCATCTGCGGGATAGCCATATAGCGGCCAATTGTCTGCGCGTACGCGGGTAGCGTAGGCGAATGCAAACCGTGAGGAGGTCCCGACCAAACATCGTGGGGACCGTCGCCTGGTGCACCTTGCGGCACGGGGGAATTAATACCCTGAGTCGCGCCCGTAATAGGGTCATATCCCGGCGTAGTCGGTGCAATACCCTGATAAGAGCCGTACTCCTGATAGAGACCGGGGGTGCCACCGTAAACGTGCGACCATCCGGTACCCTGCTCACCGATATACATTCCCGTTGAATTGCGGGTGTAGTCTCGCGTGAGATCATCAGTTGCCGCGCTACGATCCGAGCCGGATTGGTAGTTAATTGTCCGCTGAACGAGCCAGAGGGACGGACGTGCGGGTCCGTCCATTGGCGGGTCCGTCTGCCCGGAATTACGGCCAGAATTTTCATAGCCGGACTTGAACATGCCGTGACGGTCGTACGCCACTAGCTTGTCATTGGAATAGCCGACCGGCGCGTTACCCGGTGCCCGTACGGCTGTTTCCTGAGATTGAGTAAGGACACGAGCCCAGCCGCCGAACTGCGGAATTTCCGTCTCGATTTGAGTTGGGTTCTGGTCATCACCGTACGGCAATTGACCCGGAGGGTTACCGCGCATAAAGCGGTCGTTTGTACCGCTACCGCCATACGGTGCCTTAGATTGTACCGTCTGAGCTGTGACAGTCGCGGGGTTACCGGATGCCCTTTGAATGACAGTACCGGGAACGCCACCCGAGGTTACGCCCGGCTGGCTACCGCCAGCGTGCCAGGTTGATAGACGGGTAATAGGAATGCCAAAAGGCGAGGTAAACGGGACAGGCCCGGTAGGCGCATTAGCCAAATCCGCGCCCGCTACGCCCGCGTATCCTCGCTTGGGTGCGCCGCTAGACGGACCTCGAAATCCTGCCATTCTTTAACCTCTCAAATAGTGGGATGCGCGGGCAAGTCCCCATGAAATCCCGCGCATCCCACGCTTATTACTTGGCTGCCCAGCCCCCGCCACCTGTACCGGAATTAACGAGGTTAGACAGACCATCGGCAACGTTAGTTACCAGCGTAGGCCCTTGCGAGCCTGGCCGGACCAATACGAACAGTACGGCTAGGTAAATGATGCCAACGAGAAAGGTTCCAAAGGCTGTACTCATGCCCCGCCCGGTCCCTTCTTAATGTGGTTGGAGTAGACGTAATAGGCGAGCACGCCCAGCGCTACGCCAACCCAAAAGTCACGCCTGGTCAGCATTATCGGCTTCCTCCTCCGGTGCCTTTTCAGTGTTGACAAGTGCGTCGGCGTCGTCCTTGAGGTCAACGTGGTTGCCCGCATGGACTAGCTCGCGCACGATTTCAGCAAGACTACGATGGCTCATTAGATCCTCTTTGCGATCATGGCGAACACGAACATTTCGATGAGGATGAGCACGAACAGATAGAGAATAGTCGGCGACCATGCGCTACCGGCAGCCGTGTTATTCCCCTGCCCGGAGCTGAAAATTCCTGTACCGCTCACATTAGGCCCCTGATTTGATCCGTCTCCGTTGTAAATAGGGTTACCCCGGTAGTATCCAAATGAGGAAGTCGGCTTAGCGAATCCCACTTCACCTTTCCCCCTCCTTTTAGATGTCTACTAGGGTAGGGTCAACATTGCCTACCGGGTAGACTTCTTCGACAATCAATTCGTACTGATTGGCGAGGTTTGCCGCGACAGTTTCCCAAGCAAGCTTGGTGGAGTTGGCGGTGTAAAGCCAGCCCTGGCCGTACAGCTCCCCCGGCTCAATAAAACGCGGGAATGTGGCAACGCCGAAGTCGTACGACGGTGCGCCACCGTAGTTAGCCGTACCCTGCGCGGGTGCGTCTGTCGCGTTAGAAACGACGGTATAGAAGTTGGAACCGGCCGTGCTATTCTGGCCGTATAGACCGTACGTGTTGTACTGGTCTTCCGCCCAGTCCCGCAGAATGTCGGGGTTAAGACGACCCAATGAACGGTTGTCCAGGTACCAATAGAACGGGTCAGAGAAACCGTCAACTCGCACGGACTGTGCGCCGGTATTACGCGCCACGAGACCAGCCCAGCGAATCGCATTACCTGTCAAGGTGGAGAGGATTGTGTTGTCCGCGCCAGCGTTAATAGAGAATAGCTGGTGACGCCTCTTTACCTGGAGGTTTACGCCCGGAGGGACCGGCTGATTTGGCGTACCCTGGAGGTCCGTCGCGTCCGGCTGTGCCCATGCGTCCATATACGGCGTAATGTTGTACGTCGGGAACGTGGTTGCCGCAAAGGCCGAAACGGTGTAATCGAAACGGTATTGCGACCGTGTGTCCGTGTTAGCAAGTACGCCAGCCGTCCAGCGAATTTCCGGCTGTAGGAACGCCGTGAAAGACCCGCCGTCTGCGGCGGCCGGTGGCCGGTAATCGTACTTGTAAACCCAATCCTTTAGCCAGGGCTTCGCGTACTTCTGAGCGAGGTAATGCGAATAGCACGGCATATTGTAAAGGATTTCCGAACCGTCAACGTTAATCAGGTCCATGTTAGCGAGAATGTCCATCGCGCCATCGGCCTGAGTTGTCACCGTACGACCGTTCACCGTTGTAATAGCAGACGGGGTGTTAGTGTTACGCACAATCATGTGAACGCCACGCAGGAATTGACCCGCGTTCACCTGCCCACCAAACTGCTGAGAGTTAACCGTAGCTGCAAGGTTTGTCTGCAACCCCTGTAGGTTCTTTTCAGCGTAAAGGTTGGTGCAAATTTGGAATGGGTTTTGCCCTACTCCCCCGCCCGCCTGAGGACCTCCGGGGTTTGGTGCGCCACCGCTAGCGGCTGCCGCCATTTACCTACTCCTTAGTATTGCAGCGCCATGGCGCGGCCTAGGTGCTGCCAAGTGGAATTGTCACTAGCAACAAGATGGTATTGGAGGAGACGCCACATGGTACCCATGATGAGCACGGAAACCCAAATGTGGACCCCTAGACGAACATATTCCATTCTTTTTACCGTCGCCCTCTAAGCGATTTATACCGCTTATTTCGCGGATAGTAGAAAGGGCCAGTGTCCGTATACCCCACACCCTCCACGGGTGTAGCGTATAGGGCACTGGCCCTAGCGGTATCTCACAACCACTACCAGAATCATACCACTTGACAAGCCGGAAGCAAGCCGGTTAGCGTGTCGAGCATGTATCTTTTCTGGCTTTTGAGCATCCTAATGGCAAACGGAATGCGGCACAATGCCGCCCTAATTAGCGTGGAGCATACACAGCACGTAGCGCACGTCAAGCACGTACAGCACGAGGATTATCTAGCATTTCTCACTAAATTGGAAGCGTCCAGATCCACCATAGCAACGCCGCCAGCGCTGCCAATTCCAGTACAGGCACAGCCCAGTACAGCACCCGTCCATACCAGCGTCCCCGTCGTGCCCGTATCCGCGCCCGCTGGCGACTATTCATGTTCGGCCCTCGAATCTCTCTGGGTATCAGTTGGCGGAAATCCCGCTGACGAATTCATTGCAGCTCAGATAGCAACCGCAGAATCGGGCGGAAATCCCAACGCAATTTCGCCCACCGACGATTACGGCCTCTGGCAAATTAACGCCTCCCACGGAGCACAAGCAACGTTGAATCCAACGCTAAATGCCGAGGCTGCCGTGTCGATTAGCGGCGACGGTACCAATTGGTCTCCGTGGACAACCTACACGAGCGGAATTTACGCCAGCGAATGCTAGCGGTAGCGAGGATTAACGCCAGGCGGTAGGTTATTATTACTACCCGGCCGGACATTAGCTAGCCAAAATTGCTTGTGAGTTTCACAGCAAAAGGTATAGTTCATGTAACGCGGTTCATAGCCAGGACCGGCCGTATTAGTGCGGACTTTATAGTTCTCATATGCATCACGTTCGCACGTGTCCCACGCGCACATAACGTGCGTACCGCCGCGATCCATATTGATCACCTTTTTGCTTAGGATCGCGTGACGCCATTCGGAGCTATCCCTCACTGGCATTATGCTTCCGCCTTTCCTCGTGTTCCCACGCGCTTATTTCCGCCCGGAATTGCTCAATCTGTGTCCGATGGTAGGATAGTCCGCTTCCGCGCACGCTTGTTAGCCGGGTCCGAAGTTCCGTTAGCAGCATTTCCCGCTTCCATTCCGGCATTGTCTGTACCCAGTACATCGCCAGAAAGACCAGCGTCGAAACGACCGTTAGCACTATTTCTTTCGTCAGCTCGTCCGCTTGTTTTTTGTCCATTACGGACCTCCCATTCCTCCATACGGAGCTTCATTTCATTCGACTCCGCGAGGATAGATGCCTTAATTCCCAGGTCAATCAGCGTCACCGTGACCGCTACCGCTAGTAGCATCATCAGGAGAATTGCCCAGAATTTCGTTGTGTCGTTGGCCTTATCCATTTGCTATCTCCTCGTGGCATTGACGTAGATGGGCGACCGTCACGGCTATAATCTCCTCATAGCTGTAATGGAATTCACGTCCTACCGGGTCTTTACTAAACCATATATTCTGGTGACATTCGTGGCAGCGGTTACATCTACCGTCAGTATATGTTTCCCACGCGATTGCTACCACCCGCCAGCTTTCCAGCTCCGCGAGTGCGATCGGTGCTATCTCACCTTTCGGCCTGTCATTGTAGGGAATGTTAACGTTCGGTGTCTGGTAATAGCCTTCCATTAATATTCCTCCACCATCGCGTATATCTGGTTAATTACAAAAGAGTCACCAGCCGTACCCTCGGCAGCCGTAACCGTTAGCGTACCCGGAGTATTAATGTTAACATAGATTTCCCATTCATACAGCCAGTTTGTCGTATTCGCCGCGAATGCAGGCCCGGTTACCGCGCCTAGTGCACCGTTGTTATTGTGGATAATAGGCGACACGCCGCCACCCGTGAATTTCTGCCATCCGTTCTGCTGTGTACTCAAAACGAGACCACCGCTTGCACCCCACGAAAATACCGGAGCACCGGCCGCCTGATTACCGATATAGATGGCGAATCCACGAACCCGATATCCTTTAGCAGCGCCACCCGTACCGCCTAGGGGAATTGACAAGACATTAGCCGCAGTAGCAGAGCTGACCGTTACAGGCACTCCGTTATTACGTACCGCAAAATGCCCTATATGGTAAGTTTGCTGGTCTCCGGTTGTTTCGGTTACCAGCGGCGAGCCGGTGGCATTACTCACATAGTCTATTAGATTACCATTAATGTCGTGCTGTATATCGCCCGCTTGCAAGACGATTTGTCCGCCAACTACGGAGGATTGCAGTTGTGACAATACGGAGATAAATGTAGCCACGTCGGCGGCTGTTGCCTGCCCGGAGGTAATGGCCGCGAACGCTTGCGGGGTAGAGACATTAGAGCTAGACTCACCGAAGAATCCAGCGGGTGACGTTGGCAAATTCGTTATGTCTTGCAGTGACAATCCGGGCAGGCCCGTTCCCGACAATGTGTTAAGTCCGACCGCGAACGTTTTACCGGATATTGTCAGGTATTCGGTCATGCCTTGCTGGAATACGTTCCCGTATGGGTCGGTGCCAGCTTGGGGCGCAATTGAGGCTATCAGGTTGCCGGGTCCCGGCGTAGAGCTGTAGACGAATAGACCAAACGTGTCGATGATCGTATCGCCCGCAAATAGGAACGGGACATAGACAACCTGCCAGCCCATTATGATCCCGTGCTTAGTACAGCTATAGCCGGGTCATATCTGAGCCATACCGTCACCACGGGCGGGAAACCGTCCGTTGACGGATTAGAATAGGGAAAGGCCAGTGTTTGCCCCGGCCGCAGAATGAGCGGCTGGCTAGGGTCCCAGGAATTACGATTGCCGTAAATGCCAGTGTCCCACTTGAAATTGTCTACGTACACGTCAAAGGTCACGAGCGTCGCTTTCGCGCAGAATACGACCATCTTGTAGACCTCGAATTGTGAGAGGTTTACGTTGATTATATCCGGCGTAAAAGAGACCGTCCAGTTACCGGGATTCAAGACAGACGTATCTGGCTTCCCGGTAGTCGGCCCACGCGACCCAAGCGTTACAAAGCTCAATGTCTCATTTCCCTCATGAGTTTCATCATGCGTTGCATCAGCTCAATTGGCGACATGTTGCCCTCTGCGGCTGCCTTACCGAGCGCAACAATTGGACCGGGTAGCTGGACGAAATCATCCTCGTCTTTCCCGTCCCTCCGGTATTGAATTCTCAAACCACCATCGGGGTTTTCGTACAGCCGATACCGTCCCTCGTGCACTACCTTTGGCGCGGTCAGAACTTCGACCGTCATTTCACCCAACTTTTCCAGACCTTCGCTCATTATACGAGAACCTTACCCTTCATTTCTGCGGGAACTCGGATTGATTCTCCGTCTAGGTAATACTGATTGCCTACTGTACCGGCGAGGACTTGCGCGTAAATCTGTTCACCAGGATACACGAACATGGCTTTGGTCGCCGGGAAATAGGCGACGTTAACCGAGATACCCGGTGTTGCGCCGCCGACGCCTACGTCTAGGAGATTCCTAGGCCCGTAGGCGTTGGCAATGTCAGACGGCGTGCTACCCCTATACAAGACATATTTAGCGGTATCTGTCAGCACACTAGACTTGACAATTATGCGGCGTACCATCCAAACGTCACCCTCTGCCGGGCCAATTGGCGGGTCCATTGTCCCGCCCGTACCCAGGAACACATTAGCGGCGTTAGCCGTGACCACAATGTCAGGGAAGCGTACCGCGTCAACGCCAATATAGCGTGCGCGTACCGCCGCGTCCAGCTCCTTATGGGTTACTTCCTCTAGTTCCAATCGGGTCAGTACGTCAATTGGCGCCATCGCGGCGTGTAGTCTTTGCTGTGCCATTTAGCTCGCAGCGCTCCATTTATTAGTTGAGCTATCGTACGTTTCTCCTGAGACGCCGCGAACTAGATCGGCGAACGTACTAAATAGATTGTTAATGATGTTAGGGCCATTGGAGTTAGGCCGGACCAATACGTAGACAGTCGAGAGATAGAGTATCCCGACGAGGAAGAATCCAATATTTTCTCTCATAGGTGCAACTTACTTATCACGCCCTGTAGGGCATTGGCGATAGGGCCGGGTCCAACCTGATTGAGAATTGACTTGATATTGCTAACGCTAATGTGCTGTAGCGCGTTCGCAATCGGCCCCGGTCCAACTTCATTCAAGATTGATTCAATACCGCTAGTCGAGGTACCGCCGCTCGTGCCCGTGTCCGCGCTAGCGGCTGTATCCCCGCCCGTTTCAGAGCTGCCAACCCAGTCGTTTTTAATGAGACTGTCAACGTCGGTAACCACCGTGTTAACCGGCGTCGTAATCAGGATCGCTACGATAATCAGACCCCCGAACGCTTTCGCTACCTTCTCCGCGTTTGGTCCAATATTGGATATAATGGCCAATAGGAAGAATAGCAGGCATATAAGCGTACCCCGCTTCATAAGTGACATGACCTTTTCGCCATATGAAGATGTGGTATTCGCGAACATCAGTAGCACGAGGAGACCAAGGCATAGCAGGAATTCTCCTTCCAGCATTCCGGCAGAACCGGACACCGTATCGCCCGCATTAGCCGGATTATACTTCCTGAGACTAGGCGACGATTGCCGCCCCTGCCCGCTAGTAGCCGGTGCAGCGTAATGCGTCGTGACCGTACGCGAACCGCCCTCCGGGGTTTTTGTCCGCGTTCTGATATATTGATTCTTCACTTGCGGCTGTGTCGATTGCCGCCGGAATGCGCTAGGCCCCCGGAGTTTACTCCCCCAAGGTACGCCTTGCTGTTGCGGGGTTACTGTTGCCATTATTCCGCCAATGACTTTCCGCCACCACCGCCACCGCCAGTTATATCGGCGGCATTAGTGACGACAGGATTAGTAGTATTCTCAAACTCGCCCATGAGCCATTGCAGCATCGTATCTGGGTCGGATACTCCCTGTACCCCGCCCGGATGAAAAGCGAAGAAAAAACATACCATCGCTAGGAACAGAATGAGGATGGCAATTGCGAGTCTTGTGCCGTTACCCATTTTCCGTGGACCATTCTCCAACCTCTGCCAATACGATTCCGCCGATACTTCCGTACATCAGCGGCCTTCCAATCCTTACATTCCTGACACTTACAGCCTTTAATTCGGTACGCATATTGTGTCCCGTGCTGGTAGCTCATACCGGCACCGGAACTGTACTAGGCATCGAGACCAATGGCTGGCCCTGTCCTGCTCTTACCAAAGCGTATATGGCGAATAGAAGTAGCGCAGCCCCCGCTAGGAACGCGCCAATTCGCAGCCATGAGCTAGGCATTGCCAGCCACATTAGCTTGTCTACAAACGCCGTAGAGTCACTGAAAAACGAGGTTATTTCGCTTGGCCACGAAAAGCCTGGTAGGCCGCTCGCACTCGTGAGAGTTGCGGATTGTGCTCCTCCGCCGCTAGACGTTGGAACTCTGCCATATCCGACGATATTACTTCCCCACGATGCAAGAGACGAATAGCCCACACCCGACTGCGGGTCCTCGGCAGATAGGATCTGTCCATTTCCAGTATATACGCCGACGTGCCCAGGTGAAGCGTTATCGCCTGGGAATTGGGCGAATACCAAGTCTCCCGGTTGTAGCTGAGACGCGGAGATTTTAGTGACCCAATTCCACTGATCTTCACTAGTCCTCGGAACGTTAGAAACTCCGAGTTTCGTGAGTACGTATTGCACAAGGCCCGAACAGTCGAAAGCGCTAGGACCCGCGTCGCCATAGACGTACTTATATCCAGCGAATTTCTTGACTTCATCGACTATTTCCGTTCCCGTGATCGCTGTCATACTGGCACCGGCACAACGTTAGGAGCTTTGAATATCGGGGCACCTTCCCCAGCCGCGACTAGCGCGTGAATAGCGAATAGCAGGAGACCAATGCCGATGAGGAACGCGCCAATGCGGACCCATGAGCTAGGCATTGCCAGCCACATTATCTTTTCCGTGAACGCGCTTGCATCACTGAAAAACGAGGTTATTTCCGATGGGAATGAGAAGCCAGGGAGACCGCCACTAGCTGCCGTGGTAGTAGTCCCAGTGTTACTAGCTGGGACATTTCCCTGTAGAAACTGGAGATATTTCCCGCTGGTGAAGGTAGTCCATGGGGAGAATGACTCGCCAGCGGCTTTCCATTTGGCGACGGCTGCCTTTGCATTTGTCTGCGGATTGAGAAGCGCATTGTCCGTCCCGATGCTAGGTTCGCTATCGCCGGGTGTAATCTGCCATAGACCCCACCCGGTCGTAGCGTACGGCTGACCTTGCTGTATGACGTTCTCTCCGCTAGACTCTGCCATCGCAATAGCAGCAGCAATTCCGGCAGTCGCGGACGATCCGCCCGCACCCGTCCAGAATCCCTCTAGTTGAGAGTACGTATACGCAGCCATTACTTACCTGTAAAATACTTTCGGACGGATTGGGCTTGGGCGGGAGTAGCCGTTCTAGTATTTGTTTTCTTAGTCTTAGTCTGGTCTCCCACGTCATTAGTTCCGCCCTTGGCAGGTGGATCAACGTCGATTCCGAGGGAATTGAGGAAAGGCTTCGCGTGAGACCGGCGGGTACGTACACCACGTCCCTTTTCGTCCCAGATTTCAACGTCGAAATCTTCCGACTCTGCGGTCTCCTTTTCTTTGGCACGCTTAGCCTCCAAGAATTCAGCGAATTCGGCCATCAATTCGTCGTTATTACCAGCGTCATTTTCAGCCATTACGACTCCAGGTATAGGGTATACGGCTATAGCGGACTGTCATGATACGATTGTAGCACGCGGACCATTGGAGACAACATGGCAGATAAGCAACTTATTAGGCACGGTACCGACGCCGGATATAGAGCTGAACTGAAAGTCAGTACGCCGTGCGAGCGTTGCCGGAATGCTCACCGTGTATACTCGACTCAATTCGGCCCAAGAGCCAAGAAAGCGGGAGTTAAATACGCGACCGACGAGGTAATCGACCATCTCTACAAGCCAGGGCGGCGAGCGAGCACGAGCAGCGCGAACTTGAGCAAGGCTTCCTACCGTCCGCCCGTAGTGCCTATACAGACGGACGTACAGGCCCCTCCCGAGCCTAGCGAGAGCGAGCCAGGCCCGAGCCTGGGCGACCGGCTTAGCGAGCGTATACGCGGCCTGGTAGTGGGCGGGGATGCGGACAATCCCACCTATGTCACCGAGGATGACATCGGATATGTCCATGAAATAGACGACGTAGACAAGCCGGGTCCAGAATGGGAGCCGGTAAAAGACGAAGAATTCATTATCAATGCGCAAGGTCTCGCCAAAATTCAGGAGAATCTAGGCACCTATCTCTCTATTGTCGGAATGACAGTAGAAATGATCGACCCATTTTGCGGTCCTATCCTTGCGCAAAACTTCGACAATATTGTCTCGCACTGGTCTAAGGTCATCGCACATTATCCCAAGGCTGCCCAGCTATTCCTAGACGGTGCGGGTGGAATTATCTTCACATGGATCGGCGCATTGCAAGCAACGTGGCCCTTCCTTTACGCGATCTATCAGCACCACCTTGCCCGAACAATTACTGTCGGCCCAGACGGGCGGATTTACCGTAGGGGCGAACAGCCTAATCCCAGCAATAACGGTCAAATGACAGACCCGCTACAACCGCAATTCCAATACTCGGCAACGTGAGGTCCCCATGCCAATCGAAGGTGAGAGAGTAAATCCGCAAGAATTCGCCCGTGAAAAGGCAATGGCACAAGCTATTGTCACGGCACTAGGCGAGTTTATTACTGCGCGGACTAGCGACATTCCCCATCGGTTTAAAGCACCCGCCGCTATGAGAGAATATATGGATGATTGGGGAACCAATAGCACCTATCAATTTTATCCTCTACACGGCTCTAATCCGGCTAATCAGATGACTATTCAGGTCACAACTCGCCCAACTCAAAAAATCCTAGAAATGGTATTCCAAGCCGCTGACGGAATGCGTCTCTTTACACTGGAGATTGAATACGGATGACAGAAACAGACACCCGACAGGAATTCGATATCCAGATACCCGAGCGCATTCCCTGGTCTCAATTGGCGCAAGATTTCGCCGAAACATGGGGACGTTCTGACCCTAAAGACCCGCAACCCGAATCAGTCGAGGTATTGGGAATCCAGGGATCAGGTAAAACGTTCTGGGTTTGCAAGGCCGTACAAGAGCGCATGATTGTGCGGCATACTCCGTGTATTATTCTCCAATCAAAGCCGGATGACGAGACCATAACTCATCTCGGCTGGCCGATCTATACCAAAGGTGAATATCAAAAAGCGCTCAAAGACCCGTGGTGCGTTTACTGGCCGCAAACAAACGCATTGGGGCGCGAACGTCGCCAATACCAGGCCGACCAATTCCAGAAACTATTGGATAGGCTCTGGCGTCCCCAAGCTAATACGATCGTCGTATGGGACGACATTGGCTACATTCAATCGCTCTTTACTTCCAACGGTGAGAGTCTCAATTCATACATCGAAATGTTTCTCCGTGAGGGACGCTCTGTCGGCCTGACTAATGTCCTCGTAAAGCAGCGTCCCCAAGGTGCGAAGCGCGAGATGCATTCCGAGACTAAATGGACCGTTGCCTACAAGCCTAAAGATGAAGATGACCAGGAACGTTTCGCGCAAATTATGGGCAATAAGAAGCGCTATTTGCCTATTTTCCAGCAAATGGACTTGAAGAAACACGAGTTTCTAATCAAACATTTTGTAGACGATATCGAGTACATTTCATGGGTCGATACCCCGCTACGCCCGATCACCCCGCCCAAGCGCGACACCGCACAGCGCCAGCAAGTGTGACCAAGGTCACATTGGTAATGGGATGAAGCACGCCGCGAGGTATGTTACAGTAGGCGTATCACCAAAACCACCACGAAAGGCCCGTAATGTCTGAGCAGGAATTCGAATTCACCATCGCGGTCGCGGCCAAGCCGGTACCCGGTGTCAGCATCCTACCCGTGCCCGCGAACCTCGCCAAGCACCTAGGCGAGCTAGTGCCCAAGGTCATCAAGGATGAGGACCACGAGCTGACCATTACCGCCGCGAATAAGGCCGACGCTGCCAAGCTCGCCGCGCACGCGAAGCGGTGGGGTAGCCAGCAAAAGCCGGAAATCTATATCAATAAGGTGCCGAACGGCAACCGCTACCCCGAGAACGTGGCGCGGTTGAATGTCCGCCTTATGTCCGACGTACCCGTTGAGAATCGGCCAGGCCGCAAGGGCTGATGACTCCGGGTCGGCCCGCCCGTTGACGAATCGCCTCTCAGCTCCCGTCCGGGCGGGTAATACCCCCGGTCCTAGCTCATATTTCGGGTGAGCTAGGACCGGGGGATTCTACGTGAAAAGGAGGTTACCCAAATTGTCCATGAGCGTCGTGCGAATGCGCGGGATAATTCGCGTCAATGGACACCTAGTAATGGAAGGGGACGAAAGCAAGGCCGAGCTGACGGAAGCGCTCTTGCACTTGCGGAAGCACACATACGACAAATGCCAGCGAGTCGGCCTAGGCACTCCCATAGACTCCCTCCTGCCGGATATAGCCGAACTAACGGAACGGTCTATGTCACCACGACGGAGTGTCCGCAATGTGGATATGTCGGGCGAAAGCCTCTGACATGAGCGGGTGGCGCGGACAGATATACGACGGACAATACCCGACAAGAGAGCATTTCGAAAGAGGATCAATGTCAGGCGTACTCTGGTGCGATAAGGGCGAACATGCGTTCTCTCGGAAAGACAAGTTTAAGCGTCATTTCGAGGATACGCACGAGGTCGAGGTTTACACCGGCAATAGCTACGGGAATCCGACCTATCAGCCTCGCCAAGAGGTCCACGAGGAAATCGATATCTGCGGCGTATGCTGGGCGGCAGATAATCCCTTTACCTCGCCCGAGCCTACCGCTATCGAGGCGGTAGAGGCGGAAGCCGCAGAAAGCGAAGCCGATATGTGGCGCGCAAAGTATGAGGCGGAAGCCGCAAAGAATACGCGCAAGACAGCGCGATAGAAAGGTATCTCACAACCATGCCACCACGCAAGCCAAAAGCTGCACCGGCCACCACGACTATTCTCCGTGATGAGCTAAAGGCATACCAAAGGGAATACGGAACTGATCTCGTAGAGATCGTCAATTCCACCACGATTATCGTGTGGAATTCCAGAGAACAGCGGGACCGTCTTAGCAAGGTCACCCGGAGAAAGGTAAGGTAATGGCCGATCAGGACCTTACAAAAGTCGCGGGCGGATGGCTCACCCCCGACCGTGCCGTGAAGGTGAAGCAAGAGGACATCGACCACGGCGTACGACGTAACCAATGGGCGTGCGCTATCGTCCGCGCAATTCAGCGGCAGTACCCCGAAGCAATTCGCGTGCGCGTAAATGCGAAGCTAGTCGGCTTCACGGTCGGCGAAACCCGCTATACGTATCCCACGCCACCCGCCGCAGTCGAGGCGATCATTAAGCCATTCGATCAGGGCAAGCCAGAGGAAGTGCAGCCTACAACCGTTCGGCTGACCGCTGGTAAAGAGCGCGACGTGGAACACGCCGACGATCGCATCCTGGCACAGCACCGGCAATACAACCGAGACTACCGCGCACGTCGGGCGACGGAAACAACCGAACGGCAGTCGCAAATGTCGCCCAATTACAGCGAATACGAGAGGCTATGACGATGCCCGAGCGTCGATCCAACTCAGAACTAGCCGGAACAATGTGCGTCGAAAAGTCGCACAATAAGCCGTGCAAGCAATTCGCACGATACGCGGTAGGGGACGGACTATCCACCTTCCCCAACGGATACTGCGGCACACACCTAGGCGAAGGTATCCGCCACGTATGGCGTGACAAGAAGTCCGGCGCAGTCGTACAGGAAATCCCCGGAATGTGGCGAGTGTAATGGGCTGGGAATGGGTAGTCGCCCAGTGGAATAAATTCCTCGCCTGGCTAGGCCGGGGCGGAAGCGACGATCAGGGAAAGGGCGGCAATGCTACACCCGGAAACTGACACTGCCTTTGCCGTATGGCAGATCATCGCCTATGTCCTCGCGGGCATATGTGTCCTCGCCGGAATCCTGCTAGCATTCCTACCCGAATACGTGCTAGGAAAGATCGCATGTGTAATCGGCGGGCTATTCGTCGCCGGTGTCATATTCGGTGTGTGGGCATGGGCAACCTGGCCACCATTCGACACGCAATACCACACGTACTATCCCACGACAATAACCGTCGCGCAAACAAACGAACGCATCCTAAGCGACGGACAAGGAAATGTCTCGCAAAGAATCGCAATCCTCGCAACCAACGGCAATACCTACGGATGCGACGATACCCGATGCACTGTTCTCACAAAGGGCGAAACAATTACCCTCATGTGTGAGCAGGAATGGGAAACCAATGGCGTACCCGGAGAGGTATGCAATTGGGGCAAGGTAGGCACCAATGGGAGTGCCTAAAATCAACAGCCTCCAATGGTGGGCAAAACAACTCTATGGTAAACTCTACATAGACCTCACAGACGAGGAAGCCGCCGCCGTATTCAACGCACGAGAGGAAGCGGATGGGGAGAAGCGAGAACCG
>Ga0210395_10000912_pt1 | contig 22814 bp, 22 predicted proteins | sample IncBWH4OmetaG_FD_150861 | JGI IMG/M metagenome (GOLD analysis project Ga0210395, IMG submission 150861) | Forest soil microbial communities from Barre Woods Harvard Forest LTER site, Petersham, Massachusetts, United States - Inc-BW-H-4-O ...
TGGCCCGATCAGAGTCGTCAGCCGGTGCTCCGCGACGAGCTCGCGGACCACGGCGACATCCGCGTCCCGGCCGACAAAGCTCGTGAGCTCAGCCCGCAGGTTGGTCTTCGGGACTTCCGCCCGCCGCCCGATCTCGCCGCGCAGCAGCGCAATGTGCAGGGCTGATAGCTCTGGCGACGGATCGGCGCCCAGTGCGTCGGCCAGGGCTTCCCTCGTGCGCTCGAATACGAGCAGGGCCTCGGAGTCGCGACCTACCGCGACCAGGGCACGCATGAGCGCTGCGGCCAGCCGTTCCCGCACCGGATTCGCGGCCACCGCGTCGGCCAGCTCCGCGGCCACGTCGCTGCCGTGGCCAAGACTGACCTCCGCATCGAACCGGTCCTCCATGGCAGTCAGCCGCAGCCGTTCCAGCCGCGTGACGGCCGCGTCAAACGCCGCGCTCTCCTCCAGCCCGACGTCCTGCATGGCCGCACCACGCCACAAGGCGAGGGCCTCGCGCAGTAGCCGCAGCCGCTGCGGATCCTCCGCCTGGCGCGCCGCGCTGACGAGGCGTTCGAACCGGACGGCGTCGACAGCGTCAGGTTCGAGTGTCAGCCGGTAGCCGCCGGTCTGACCCTCGACCACCCCGTCTGGCAGCGCCCGCCGCAGCCGGGAAGCGAGGCGCTGCAACGCGTTCGCCGCGTCCGAGGGCGGGTTCTCACCCCAGATCCAGTCGATCAGCGTCGCCTTCGGGACGACGTGGCCCGGCTCGAGCGCGAGGGCAATCAGCAGCGCGCGGAGCCGCGCGCCAGGCACGCTGGCCGCAACGCCGTCCGCCGTGCGAACCCCAAACGACCCAAGCATCCCGATATGCACTGACTAATTCTCCCATGTAGGCTCACCCGCCGCGCCGGCGGTCAGCGTGCGACGGGCTGAATGATGACGTCGCCATACCGCGAGCGGGCGTGGACCGTGACCTTGTCGTCGAATGCGCCCCCGCTTTCCGGTGATGGCGCAGAATTACGGACCGACCCCCGCTCGCTGTGGGCATCGACGCGGGCAGCCGTGTCCGCGCTGATGCCGATCTCGATGTTTCCCGAGCGGTTCAGCAACTCCGCCTGGCCTTGCGTCAGCCGGCCGACACGGATGGCGCCGTCGCCGGTCTTGGCCGTGACGCTGCCGTCGGCGCGGTCGATGTCGAAGCCGCCGCTGCCGCTGGCGAGATCCAGGTCGGCCAGGGCGTGGCCGATCGAGATCTGCCCGGCCCCGCCGGTCAGCCTGACGGTGCCCTCGACCTCACCGATCCGCAGCGCGAACGCCCGGCCGCCCTCGATGCTGGCGCGCCCGCCGATGTGCCCGATGGTGATCTCCCCAGCGGCGATGTTCGCCTCCAGGGCATCGATGCGGTCGAGCCGCACCTGGCCTGACGCCAGGTGCAGCTCGCAGTCGCTCAACGGGCCGTCAGCATGGACCCGCGAGTGCGCCAGGTACGCGACCAGGCTGGAGCCGCCGGGCAGGTCAATCGTGATGTCGACCGAACCGTGCCCAGTTCCGGGGACGGTCGTTTTGACCGACAGCTGACCGCCGGCGAAGTCGACCCTGGTCTTGCTGGCTACCCTGACGTCCGACGGGTTCGCCTCGTTGACGGGCCGGACCAGCACGACGGTGTCGGTCCGGTCGCTCGCGGTAACCCGCACCCGGGCGCCGGCGACCTGCACGGTGGCGGCGACCGGCCCCGGCGTGGCGTACGTGGGCATGACAACTCTCCCCGGGTCTCGTCGGTATCAGGCGCGCTTGCTGAAGGTCGCCAGCGACCACACGTATCCGACGACGCCGATGCCGACGCACCAGGCGAGCGCGGCGATCATATGGCCGGCCGAGACGTGACCGCTGAGCAGCCCGCGCAGGGTCTCGATGATCGGCGTGAAGGGCTGATACTCGGCGAACTGCCGGAACCCGGCCTTCATCGTGTCCGCCGGGGCGATCGCGCTGCTGAGGAACGGCAGCAGGATCAGCGGCACGATGGCCATTCCCGCCGACTCCGGGGTCTTCGCGGCTAGTCCGAGAGCAACCGTGAGCCAGATGGTCGCGACCGACACCACGACGATGAAGCCGATCGCGCCGAGCCAGTCGGGGAAGCTCGCCGACGTGCGGAATCCCAGTGCGAAGGCCACTCCGATGATGGCCGCGATGGCGATCAGAGTGCGAAGTAGGCTGCCGATGACCTGAGCGTTGAGCACGGCACCGCGGGAGATGTCCATGACCTTGAACCGGTTGATGACGCCCTTCGTCATGTCCGAGTTCACGGCAATCGCGGTCGCGCTCAGCCCGTAAGTGATCGCCAGCACGATCATGCCCGGGGTCACGTAGTCGACATAGCTGCCGCCCACGCTGAACGCGCCGCCGATCACGCAGACGAACATCAGCATGATCACGATCGGCAGCAGGACCGCGTTGAACACGGTGACCGGGTTCCGGAGGGTGTGCTTGAAGTTCCGGCGCAGCATGATCGTCGAGTCGGTGCTCATTGTGCGTTCTCCTTAGTGCTTGCGTGGCCAGTCAGGGCGAGGAAGACGTCGTCGAGGTCCGGGGTGTGCACGGAGAACTCGTCGACGTCGATCGACTTCTCATCGAGGGTGTTCAGCAGAGCCCGCAGCGATTTCGCCCCGCCATCGCTGGGCACCCGCAAGGTCAGGTCGCCGTCGTTCCTGGCGGAGCCGGTCAGAACGCCCGCCGCCGCGACGAGCTCGGCGACGTCGGCGAACCGGAGCCGGACATGGCTGCCGGGGACCTGACGCTTGAGCTCATCGGAAGTACCCTGCGCGACGAGCCGACCCTGGTCGAGCACCGCGATCCGGTCAGCGAGCTGATCGGCTTCCTCGAGGTACTGGGTGGTGAGGAAGATCGTGACTCCGTCGGCCACAAGGCCGCGGATGATTTCCCACATCGTCCGGCGGCTGCGGGGGTCCAGCCCGGTGGTCGGCTCGTCCAGGAAGATGATCTGGGGCCTGCCGACCAGGGTCATCGCCAGGTCCAGCTTCCGGCGCATGCCGCCGGAATAGGTCGACGCCAGCTTCTGGGCGGACTCGACCAGGTCGAACCGCTCCAGCAGGTCCGCGACGAGCGCCCTGGCCTCGGCGGCGCCCAGCTTCTTGAGGTCCGCCATCAGCTGAAGGTTCTCCTGGCCCGTCAGCAGCTCGTCCACGGCGGCGAACTGGCCGGTGACCCCGATCGCCGCGCGCACCGCCTTCATCTCGGTCGCGACGTCGTGCCCGGCTACCCGGACGGTCCCGGCGTCGGCCTTCATCAAGGTGGTCAGCACGTTCACGGTCGTCGTCTTGCCCGCCCCGTTCGGGCCGAGCAGCGAGAAGACCGTGCCCGCGCGGACATCGAGGTCGATGCCGTCGAGGACGGTCTTGTCCTTGAAGGCCTTCCGCAGGCCTGAAACTGCAATCGCTGAATTACTCATGCGACGAGCATCGAGGCCGGGCCTGACGCCCGCCTGTCACGGCCCTGACACGGGCGCTGACACGGTGGCTAGCTCTGGTGGCCGTCCCGGTAAGCGGCCACGCGCTCGCGCGTGGCACACCGGTCGGAGCAGAAGCGGCGCGGGCTGCCCCGGCCGACGTTCACGAAAGGCCGGCCGCACGACGGTGACTCGCAGAGCCCGGCGGGCGGGGCCTGCCGCTCGGTCAGGAGTATCGACAGCGCGAGGCACGAGGAGGTGAGGAACCACTCCGGCCAGGGCGCGTCGTCGTCGCCGTCCACATGCAGGTGCCAGCCGGATATTCCGCCGTGGGTGCTGAGCCGCGGCCGCCGGGCATGCGCGGCGAGCAGCCGGTTGAGCTCGTCGGCGGCCTCGCCGGCATCGGCGGCGGCGAAGACCGCGCGCAGTTCCCCGGCGGCCTGGCGCAGGCCGGGCACGTCGGCCGCGGAGAGCTGGACCGATTCCGGCTCACCGTGCGCCCGCAGCACCGCGATGAGCCGCTCCGCCGCGACGGCATCACTCAGCGGGGCCAGGAGGACGTCCGTCATCTCCGCCGTGCGCTGGGCGGCGTCGTGGACCGTAGTGCCGAGCAGCGATGACGTCGCCATGACCGCCAGTCTAATGTAACGTCTTAGGATGAAATCCCGTTACCCGGCCTGGCGGTCGGTCTCCGGATACCTGGCTGGCGCGACCGCCGCGCGCCTCGGCGACGAGATGTCGGGCCCCGCGATTGTGCTGCTCGCCTACGCGGTTACCAGGGCACCAGCCGCCGGCTCAGCGCTGCTGGCCGCGCTGACCATCGCCGCGGCCGTCGGGGGACCGGTGTTCGGCGTGCTGCTGGACCGGGCTCCGCGGCCAGAGCGGCTGCTGGCCCTGACCCTCGCCGCCTACGCGCTCGGTATCCTCGCCATCTCGGCCGGCGTGGGCAGACTCCCGCTGGCGGCCATGATCGTCATCGCGCTGGCGGCCGGGATACTCAACCCGGCGGTGGCAGCCGGCTGGAGCGCGCAGCTTCCCCGGCTGGTCGCCGGAGACAGCCTGCAGCGCGCCTCCAGTCTGGACGGACTCACCTACAGCACCGCCGGGCTGGCCGGGCCCGGTCTTGCCGCCGTGGTCGCCGCCGTCCTCGGGGCCCGGCTGGCGGTCATCGCCGCCGCGGCGCTGGTCGGCCTCGCCGCGCCGGCGGCCCTGGCGGCCTGGCGCCAGGCCAGCGTGCCGCGGCCCCGCAAGCCGCCGTTCCGGCCTGCTGCCGGGCTCGCCGCGATTGCGGCCATACCCCGGCTGCGGCGGGCCACCGCGACCTCGGCGGTGTCCTACGTCGGCGTCGGAATGCTCCTGATCTGCTGCCCGGTGCTGGGCGCGCAGCGCCTCGGCGGCGCGGCCCGCGGCCCGCTGCTGATCAGCGCCATGGCCGCTGCCTGCCTGGGAGCCAACGCCCTGCTGGCCCGCCGCCAGGTCCGACGCGAGCCCGACTTCAGGGTGTTCGCCAGCACGCTGATCCTGGCGGCGAGCCTGGCCGCTCTCGCGATCGCGCCGGGCTGGCTCACGCTGGCGGCGGTCGCGCTCGGCGGCGCGGGCGAAGGACCGCAGCTGACTGCCCTGTTCGCGGTGCGGCACCGGGAGAGCCCGGAGCACATGCGCGGTCAGGTCTTCTCCACCGCTGCGAGCCTCAAGATCGCCGGGATTTCGGCGGGCGCGGCGCTGGCCGGCCCGCTCGTCGGCTGGTCGCTGACCGGCTGCCTGCTGGCCGCCGCAGGCGCCGAGCTGTGCGCGGCCGCCACCTACCTGCTGACCGGGCCGGCCCTGGGACACCGGGCTGGGCAGATGCGACCAGGCACTGAGCACCTCGCCGCGGAGCCTACAGTGGCTAGCCCCTGACCAGCCGCCGTTTCACGCGGGTGCCGCAAGCTCGGAAAAATAACTGTGCCTGGCGAACCGGACCGGCCCCGGATGCAATAGATGACGTGATGGACGACGACGAGCTCATCACTGCCCTGGCGGCAGGCGACGACGCAGCCCTGCGCGAGCTGTTCGCGCGGCATGCGCCATGGCTGGCCGCCCGCCTGCGGGCAGTGCTGGCGCCGCCGGACGTCGAGGATGTGCTCCAGGAGACCTTCCTGGCGGTCTGGAAGGGCGCGAGCACCTACCAGCCGCGGGGCAATCCGCAGGCCTGGGTGTGGGTGATAGCCCGGAACCAGGCCGCGCAGCTGCTCCGCCGGCGTGGCCCGGCCACGATGCCGCTCCACGAGACCACGCAGGCCGGCCTCGATCCGGCGGAGGCCGCCTTGGTCCGCGTCGACATCGCCACCGCGCTGACCGGCCCGGATGGCGACCTCCTGCGTCTCCTGTACCTCGATGACCGCCCCGTCGCGGAGATCGCCGAGATCCTCGGCGTTCCCGCGGGCACGGTCAAGAGCCGTGCTCACCGCGCCCGCCGGATGCTGCGGGCCGCCCTGGGAGGAACGCGATGAATCACCCGAGCACGCCGCATCGGCCCGTCGCTCCGCATGGCTTCCCGGACGGAGTCGACCTGGACCGCGTCTGGACCGGCGTCGCTGCGGAGGTCTGGCGGCGGAGCCCCAGCTGGATGGAGCGCACGGCCGCCCGGCTGCTCCGGTCTCCCGGCCTTGCGCGCGCCCTGGTCACCACCCCGTCCCTGCTGCTGCCCTGGCTGATCTCCACGGTGGTGGTGTTCGGCGTCGGTGCGCTGATCCGGCTCGGACCAGGACAGCCGGCGGTCTGGCTGATCGCGCCCGGCATCGCGGCGGTGGGCATCGCGTTCGCCTACGGCCCGGGGATCGACCCCGCCTGGGAGCTGTCGTCAAGCTGCGCCATCAGTGACCGCATTGTGCTGCTCACGCGCGCCGTTGCCGTCTTCGCGCTCAACGCCGTACTCGGGCTGATCGCAAGCGCCGCATCGGGTGCGGTCGCGGCGCTGACGTTCGGGTGGCTGCTCCCGATGACGGCGGTATCGGCGCTGGCGCTCGCGGTGGCCGTGGCGACCCGGTCGGCCATCGTCGGTGCCGGGGCCGGAGTAGCCGCGTGGGTGATCACGGTGCTCGCGAGCGAGACCGCGAGCGGCCGTCTCACGGTCTCGGTCACGAGCACGAATGCCTATCTTCCTTATCTCGTCATCGCGGTCGCTTGTGCCGCGATTGCTGTTTACGCAATGCGCCCGCAAAGGGGACTCCAGTGAATGTGAACCTGACCGAGATCCACCGTTCGTTCGGGAAAAACAAGGCTGTCGACGGGGTGAGCCTGGAGCTCGGGACCGGGGTCTTCGGTCTCCTCGGGCCTAACGGGGCCGGGAAGACCTCCCTGCTCCGGATCCTCGCGACCGTGCTGCCGCCCTCGTCGGGCGAGATGGCACTGCTCGGGCGGGACCCGCGGGCGTCGGCGGCCCGGCGGGAGATCCGGCGGCGGCTCGGCTATCTCCCGCAGAACCTCGGGTATTACCCGTCGTTCACTGTGGTCGAGTTCATCGAGTACTTCGCGCTGCTCAAGGAAATGCCCGTGCCGGCCGTTCCGAGGGCGGTCGCCGCGGCGGTCGAACGCGTTGATCTCGGTCCGAAGGCGAAGGCCAAACTGCGCACGCTGTCCGGCGGCATGCTGCGGCGCGTCGGGATCGCGCAGGCGATCGTGAACAACCCGGACCTGCTCCTGCTCGACGAGCCGACCGCGGGCCTCGACCCCGAGCAGCGGGTGCAGTTCCGTTCCCTGCTGCGCGGGCTCGGTGAAAGCTCGACTGTGCTCGTATCGACGCACCTGGTCGAGGATGTCGGCGCGGCCTGCTCCGAGGTAGCTCTCATGTCCGCCGGGAAGATCGTCTTCCGCGGCACGCCGGACGAGCTGACCGTCCGCGGGGAGGGGCACAGCGTCGGGGACGCCCCGCTGGAGCGCGGCTACAGCGCCGTGCTGGCGGAGGCGCGGTCATGACCACCGTGAGCTTGCCCCTGGCCGGCCCGGCCCGGGCGCTGCGCCTGGAGCTGAAGCGGAGCGCGGTGCCGTTCCTGCTGCCGCTTCTGGCGGCCGTCTTCTACTACAACACGGTGCGGACGGCGGACGGATTCCCGGCCGTCTGGACCCTGCGCGCCTCGGTCATCGGCGATCACATGCTGTTCGAGTTCAGCGCGTTCGCAGGCGGGCTTGGCGCCTGGGCCGGATCGCGGGAAGGCCGCCGGAAGACCGCTGACCTGGTCACGACCACGGCGCGCGCGGCCTGGGCGCGGCTGTCCATTGCGCTGGCCGGGACCCTCGCCTGGCTGCTGCTGGCGTTCGGATCCGGGGTCGCGGTGCTGTACGTCAAGACCGCGCTGCAGGCAACCTGGGGCGGCCCGCCGGTGTGGCCGGTCCTCGTGGGCGCGGCCGGCGTGACTGTCGTGACCGTGATCGGGTTCACGTGCGGAGTCCTGTTCCCCGGCCGGTTTACCGCACCGCTGGTCGCGGTCGTGACCCTGTTTCTCTACCAGGTCGGGTTCCACGCGGTGCTCGGCATCGATCCGGTGCCGGGCATCCATGGCCTGGGGTCCGGCACCTATGGGCTGCTGTCCCCGGCTGGCCCGCCACCGAACCCCGACGCAGGCGTGTACTACCGCATAGCACCTGACCTGTCGGTCGTGCGGGTCATGTTCTTGGCGGGTATCGCCGTCGCGCTCTTCGGGATGCTCGGCCTGGCGCCGGGCGTGCGCCGGCTGGCATCGCCTCGCAGCCGCGGGTCAGTGCGAGCCTTCCTCGCCCATGGCGGCTCGTGGCCGCTGCGCGGAGCTGCGCTCGTCCTCATCGCAGGCGGTCTGGCGGCGGCAGTGACCGCGTTCTCGCTCGCCGGGACCGCCCGGCTGGACCCGGTCGGGGGCTGGGAGATTCCCGCCTTGCACGCCGCCGCCAGCGACCGGCCGCTTCCGGTCGCCGAGGATTGCACATCCGTTGCGACCCTCCGGGTCTGCGTCGACCAGGCGTTCAGCGACGACCTGAGCGACGTGGCGGATGCGCTGAAGCCCGTGGCCGGCGAGATCGCAGGCCTGCCGGGGGCGCCGGCCAAGGCCGCCGAAGTCGCGAGCATGGACGGCGGGCAGCAGGTCATGAGCGGCACTGCGGGGAACCCGCCGGTCTTCGAGTTCACAGCGGAGCATGTCGGGCCGATATTCGGCGACTTCAACGCCCCGGCCGACGACCCGGCCCAATGGCGCGCCCCGTTCCAGACGGGACTGCTGGACGCCTTCGTCGCCGGCCTGGCCCCGGGTAGCGGGCAGCACGCGGGCCCGGCCGTGCCTCCGGCTGGGCTGGCGGCCCAGCAGGCCGTAGTGAACGCGCTACTCACCGCCGCCGGCACGGCACCGTCCGAAATCGGCGGCAACGAGCTGCTGCCCGGCCAGCCCAGCGCGGCAACGTGGGCGGCGATCGGCGCCGCTACCAGGCGGTTCCTGGCGCTGCCGGCCAGCGCGCGCCGTGCCTGGCTCGCCACGCATCTGACCGCACTGCGCGCGGGCACGATCACGCTCGCGCAGGTGCCATGACCGCCGCCGGCGTGCTGGGGCCGCCGACGGCGCCAGCCGGAACTACCAGCAGGACCCCGCCCGGCGCGCGGCTCGCCTGGCTGCACCTGCGCACCCGCCGAGTCCCGGCTGCGATCATCGCGATCGCCGCCTGCGCGGGCCTGCTCCGGGCGGCGCTGTACTGGCACTGGACGTTCGCCGCCGGCCCGTACGCGCAGCAGGTCCCGATGATCATCGAGGCCGGCGCGGCCGCGGTTGTCGCCATGACGGCGCACAGCCCGTTCGGCGAGGCCGAGCGGGCAACCGGCCGGTGCCTGCCCTACCTGCGGCTCGGCACGGCGGCGGGCATGTGCGCCCTGGCGATCGGCCTGCTCCAGCTGGGCGTCATCGGAGAAGGCCTGAATGGGGGCCTTCCCGTCCTGGCCCGGAACGTCATCGGGATCACCGGCCTTGGTCTGCTGTGCTCACTGATCACCGGCGGCCTGCTCGCGTGGACGCTGCCGATGGGCTACATGGTGTTCGCCCAGTACGCGCTGCTCGAGGCCTGGACCTCGCCCTGGGCGTGGCCGGTCCGCCCGCCGGCCGACCGCGGAGCGTGGATCTGCGCCTGCCTGTCCCTCGCGGTCGGCCTCCTGCTGTTCGCCGTCCGGGGGCCGCGGACCGAGCTCAGCGACAACGGCTAGCGCGCCGGTCCCGGCGACCGCGGTGAGAGGCAGACGCGGAGCCCCTCGTAGCCTGGATCGCGGGGGTGCGTGATCATGGCGGGGGATACCGAAACCACGGGCGAAGTGCTGGTCATCGGCGCCGGCCCGTCTGGCTTGTTCGCGGCGGTCGAGTTGTCGCGTCTCGGCGTGCGAACGCGGGTCATCGAGCGGGATCCGGTACCGCCCAGGCAGGCCCGCGCCACCGCGCTGCAGCCCGGCACGCTCGAGATCCTGACCCAGGCGGGCGTCGTGGACGAGATCCTCTCCTCGTCCATGCACCTGGGATTCGCGCGCGTATTCGACCCCGGGCTGACTCCGGTCGCCGAGATGACCTTCGCCGGGACCGACTCGCCGTGGGGCTTCGAGTGCAGCCTGCCGCAGTGGCGGACCGAGGAGATACTCGCCAGGCGGCTGACCGAGCTTGGCGGGACGGTGGAGCGGGGCAAGGAGGTCGCGTCGATCCGCCACCGTGACGACGGACTGCTGGTGGAGATCAGGCAAGCCGACGGGACGGTGGAGCACGCCGAGACGAGCTGGGTGGTGGGCGCCGGGGGGGCGCACAGCGTCACCCGCCAGGCCATGACCGGCGAGCTGGCGGGTGAGACGTACCCCGGAACGGCCCTGGTCGGCGACGTCCAGGTGAGCTGCAGTCTGCCGAGGGACGGCTCTGCCCTCATCGCGAGCCCGGAGGGCTATGTGCTGCTCGGCCCCCTGCCCGGCGACCGCTGGATCACGTTCATCGGCGACCTGCACGAGGACGAGGCCGACCTCCTTGCCCGCGACATCTCGCCCGCCGCTGTGGCCGCGTGCATCGGCCGGCGCGCCCCGGACTCGGTCAGCCTCGATGACATCGGCTGGGCGGCCACCTTCCGGATGCATAACCGGATGGCGCCGGAGCTGGCCGGAAATCGCTGGTTCCTGCTCGGCGATGCCGGTCATCTGTCCAGCCCGTTTGGCGGCGAGGGCCTCAACTCCGGCATTCACGACGCGCACAACCTGGCCTGGAAGCTCGCGCTTGAGGTGCAGGGCCGCGCTCGCCCGGCGCTGATCGACAGCTATGCGCCTGAGCGCGCAGCCGCCGCCCGCCACGTGCTGGAAACTTCCGACCGCGTGCACCGGATGGCGCACTCGGCCGTCGAGGCCGCTCGCACCGGCATCGCTCCGGCTCCGCTTTCTCCGGAGGAGGCCGCCGCCTTCACGCGCGCTCGCGCGATGCTCGACGTGTCTTATGCCGGCAGCCCGCTCACCGGCGAGTACGGCCTGGCCGGCCGCCGGGACGGGGACGCGACCGCTCCTGGCCGTCGTTACGCGGACTGGTCCGCGCTGCCCGGCGCGGGGCATCACCTGCTGGTGTCCGGTGCCGAGCCCGGCGTGCTGGACCGCTTCGAAGGGCGCTGGACGGGGCTGGTGGAAATCGTCCGGCTGGACGCCGGTCCGGGCGCGATCGCGCCGGCCGGGCCGGCCGCTGTGCTCATCCGCCCCGACGGCTACGTCGGCTTCCGCGCGTCCGACGCAGACGCGGCCGGCTTTGCCGCCCTGGACGCGCACCTCGGCTCGTACCTGCTGCCCGCCTGATCGGCGTCAGCCCGGCAGTAGCGGAGTGCTCCGGATGCGGTCGCTGGCCCCGTTTCCGGGATAGTAGCCATTTGAACGGATACTAGGCCTATGAGCCGCCATCAGCTCGATCCGTCGCCGTCGACCACGGTCGACGTGTTCTCCCGTGATCTGCCGCCGGTCCTGACCGTCGATCCCGGCGACACGATCGTGCTGCGCTCCCTCGACGCCTCCGGGCATCTGCAGCCGCAGGCGTTCCCGGGCGAGCAGGTGCCGACGATGGCCGGTGAGGGGCGCAGGGGGCACTGCCTGACCGGGCCGATCGCTGTGCGGGGTGCGGCGCCGGGCCAGGTCCTCGCGGTGCGCTTCGTTTCGCTGCGGCCCGACCCCTGGGGCTATACCGTCGCCGGAGGCCGCGACAACCCGCTGACCCGGCGGCTGGGGCTGCACGATCAGCCGCGTGCCTGGCTGCTCTGGCAGATTGACGCGGCCGCGGGCGTGGCGGTCAACGACCGGGGCCACACGGTGCGGACAGCCCCGTTCCACGGGGTGACCGGCGTGGCCTGGGATGAGCCCGGCGAGCACTCCACCATCCCGCCCAGGGCCGTCGGCGGCGGCAACATCGACTGTAAGGAACTGGTCGCCGGCTCGACCCTGTACCTGCCGGTGGCCGTGGCCGGGGCGCTGCTGAGCGTCGGCGACGGCCATGCCGCCCAGGGGGACGGCGAGGTGGCCGGTACCGCCATCGAGTGCGGCATGACCACCGAGCTTCAGCTCGACCTGGTCACCGGCCGGCCGGTGCCGGGAGTGCACGCGCAGACGCCGGCCGGCCAGATCACCTTCGGCTTCAGCCCGGATCTCAACGCGGCCATGGGCGACGCGCTCGATGCGATGCTGATCTGGCTGCAGGCCAGCTACGGAATTGACAAGGGAACGGCGCTCGCGCTGGCCAGTCCCGTCCTCGACCTGCGGGTCACTCAGGTGGCCAACGAGTCCTGGGGCGTTCACGCCCTGCTCCCGGCGGGCGCGATTCAGGCATGATGAACGAGACTCAGGAGGAAGTGACCGATGATCGGCAGGCTGCGCACGGTGGCGATCGACGCACCCGACATCCGGCGGCTCGCCGCTTTCTACACGGCTCTCGGCGGCTGGACCGAGCTGGACACCGGCGACGAGTGGATCACGATGGTGACCGGGGACGGGTGGCGCGTCGCCGCCCAGCTCAGCCCCGACCACGTGCCGCCGCGGTGGCCCGATCCGGCGTACCCGCAGCAGGCGCACCTCGACCTGCGCGTGCCGGACCTCGACGCCGGCTCGGCGAAGGCGGTCGAGCTGGGCGCCGGGCTGCTCCGCAAGAACGAGAACTGGTACACGCTGGCCGACCCGGCCGGGCATCCCTTCGACCTGTGCCTGTTCCCGGCCAGGCAGGAGACCACGCTCATGGGCGTGATGCTTGACTGCCCGGACGCCGGCGAGCTCAGCAGGTTCTACGCGGAGCTCTTGAGCAAGCCCCTCACGTACGAGGGCGAGGGCATGGCGATGATCGGCGAGGACGGGGCGCAGCCGGTCATGTTCCAGCAGATCCCCGAGTATCACGCGCCGCGCTGGCCCGACCCCGCGTATCCGCAGCAGGTCCATCTCGACGTCACGGTCGACGACATCGACGCGGCGGAGGCGGCGGTGCTGAAGCTCGGCGCCACCTCGCTGTCCTCGGGCGGAGAGAACTGGCGGGTCTACGCCGACCCGGCCGGGAAGCCGTTCTGCCTCTGCTGGGACTAGTTTCGGAACGGAGTGTCTCGTGCACCGTAAGCCGGCGCTTGTGGCATCGGCAGTCTTAGGGCTGGCTGTGACGGCGATGCTGGCCGCCGCGGCGCTGGCGGGCCATCCGCCGGCCGCTGCCGCCAGTGGGGCCGCGGCCCCCTCCTGGATGGTCAAGGGCCAGGACCTTCTCGCCTGGGACCCCTACCTCGTCGTGCACGGAAAGCGCGTCTACTACCCGTCAATCGGCCTCCAGGCATGTTCGCAGGGCGCCAAGCCGTGCCCGCGCACGCAGCGAATCACGCTGCCGTCGTTCACCTGGCGGCTCTGCGGCCGGTGGGGCGCGCACGTATACGGGCTCAGCGACGACACGCAGTGCACCGCCCAGGCGAACCGGACGCTGGTGTTCGAGAACTACTCCCGGCTCAAGGCCGCCATCAACGACGGGATGTTCTCGAAGCTGAAGATGCACCAGTCGCTCTTCGACCTGGAGACGTGGAAAGCCTCAGGCAAGGAGTCCAAGGACCCGAGCTACTGGATCATGCAAGCGCTCCAGCTCGCGCACAAGCACGACATCAGGCTCATGATCACCCTGGGAGGCGGCCTCGGACGCTGCTACGCGTGCATGACCACGGCCGCCGACGATGGCGCGTACAAGGTGTCCGTCCAGTCGCAGGGCGCGACCACTCTTGCCGGTTTCAAGTCGCACGTGCGAGACGCGCTGAAGGCGGTAGGCAACCGGCGGTCGCTGATCATCGTCGGGCTGGGGACGAATACGCCCGGCGTGCACGATGTATCGCTGCTGCGCTCCGAGTACGGGTGGGCTCGATCCGCCGGACTCGACCAGTTCTGGCTGAACGCGAACAACTGGGTGGCCCGTAACAAGTGCCGCAACGCTCAGGGCGGCCGTGGCTGTCCGGAGATCGGCGTTCAGTTCCTCGCGTCGCCGTGACGGATGCGAGTACGCGGTGCGTCACAGCCAGCCGCGCTCGTCGGCCGTTCGTACGGCCTCGGCCCGGTTGCGCGTGCCGGTCTTGGCGATCGCGGAGGACAGGTAATTGCGGACTGTCCCCTCGGAGAGAAACAGCTTGCCGGCGATCTCCGCCACCGAGGCGCCCGGCCGGGCGGCGACCAGGACGTCGCGTTCCCTGGCCGTGAGAGGCGAGGCCCCGGCCGCCAGGGTCGTGGCGGCCAGCGCCGGGTCCACAACTCGCTCACCGGCAGCGACGCGGCGGATCGCGTCCGCGAGCCGTTCCGGCGGGGCATCCTTGACGACGAAGCCGCTGGCGCCAGACTCCATGGCCCGCCGCAGGTAGCCGGGCCGGCCGAACGTGGTCAGGATGAGCGACCGGCAGCGGGGCACCTCCTGAGCGAGCACGCCCGCCACCGCGAGGCCGTCGATTCCCGGCATCTCGATGTCGAGCAGCGCCACGTCGGGCTGGTGCTCCCTAGCCGCGGCGACCGCCTCGTCACCGCGGCCGACCGACGCGACGACCTCGAAGTCATCCTCCAGTTCGAGCATCACCCCGAGCGCACTCCGGATCAGCTCCTGGTCGTCGGCCAGAAGGAGCCGGATGGGATCCGTCATAGCCCGCCGCCCCCGGCCAGCGTGACCCGCAGCCGCCAGCCTCCCGCCTGGCGAGGCCCGGCGTCGACCGTGCCGCCGGCCGCGGCCGCCCGCTCGCGCAGGCCGGACAGGCCGTTGCCCGCGGGCATCAGGCCGTCGGCCCGCGGATCCCCGCCGCCGTCATCGACGATCTCGACCGCCGACGGGGAGAGCAGGACGGTGCAGGAATGGGCCCGGGCATGCCGGACCACGTTGGTCAGGCCCTCCCGCACGGCCCATCCGAACAGTTCCTGGTGAGCCGGATCGACCACGTCCGTGGCCGTCGGCAGCTCGGCCGCGATGCCCGACGCCCGCAGCAGCTCCCGGCCGCGGGCGAGCTCGCCCGCCAGCGTGACGTCTCGGTAGCCAGAGACGGCGCTGCGCACGTCGGCCAGGGCCTGCCGGCACAGCTCCTCAACCTCGGTGATCTGGCTGACAGCTCGCGCCGGGTCGGCCGACCCCAGCCGCCGGGCCAGGCCGGCCTTGACCGTGATCGTGGTCAGCGAGTGCCCCAGCAGGTCGTGCAGGTCGCGCGCTATCCGCATGCGCTCGTTCTCGGCGGCGAGCTCGGCCAGCTCCGCGCGCGCCTCGGCGAGCGCCATGTTCTGGCGCAGCGCCTGGAGGATGGCGAACGTGGCCACGGCGAGCACCGGGATCGCGACCGGCGTCACGTCATCGAACGACGCGCCCAGGCTCACGTGCCAGGACCGGACCGCGACCGGGACGACGAGCGCGGCGACGGAGAAGGCGGCTACCACCGGGGCGGACCGGACGCCGAGACGCCCGACGACCAGCATGGTCAGGAAGACGAAGGCGACGAACCCGGCCGCCCTCGCGAACGGCAGCCCGGCGAGGGCCAGTGCCAGCAGAATGCCGAAGTAGCCCCAGAATCTCGACCCCGGCGTGTGGTCCTTGATCACCAACGGCGCCGCCAGCCAGCAGGCGGCGAAGGCGGCGAGGATGGCGTAGCCGGCCACCCGGCCTCCGCCGTGCGAGTTCTCGGTGACCGAGATGACCACAAATACGAGGTAGACGAGCGGAAGGGCCACGATCGCGATCTGCCGACAGCCGTCGGTCCACGGGCGGTGGCCCACCACCCACGGTGCGCCCGTCGGCGGAGGGGCCTGCGGTGCCATCTCGGTCTCCATGTCTGTCTAGATTAAGGCGGATCGGCCGGGTCAGGCTCTGGCCGCACTGCGCTGGTAGGCGCGCCGGGCGAGCGGCAGGAGCACGACGGTCCAGGCCGCGATCACCAGCCACGCCTGGCCTGGCCAGCCTCCGCCGGCGAGGACGCTCTTGCCCGCCTGGACCAGCCAGTACGACGGCAGGGCCTTCATGACGTCGAACATGGGCCCGGATTTGGCCAGCTCGAAGCCGTACACACCGCCGAACAGCGAGAACAGCACGACGATCCCGCCCAGCGCCGGCGTCATCGCGTCGACCGGCAGGAGGTAGCCGAGGACAAACCCCAGGATCACGAACGGCACGAGGCCGGCCAGGATGAGGCCCGTCATCTCCAGCCACTGGCTCGCCGCCAGCCGGACCCCGAGCGACGCGCCGGCCAGGTACAGGAGCACCAGCGTGGGCACCACAATCAGGTAGGCGCAGACCACCTTGGCGGCCAGGTCGGTACGCGGCCGCAGGGGCGTGATCCGCAGCTGCCGGGTCCAGCCCCCGGCAATGTCGCGCCCGATCCGGGCGCCCGGCCCGACGGCGGCGAACATGGACCCGTACACCGCCATGGCGGTCATGAAGTACAGCGGGAAGCTCGTCCCGTTGAAGGTCGCGTGCCGCTGCCCCGAGGCGACGCCGAAGAACAGGGCCAGCGGCAGGGCCAGCGTCACGCCGTAGAAGACGCGGTTGCGCAGGACGCGCAGGATCTCGTAGCGGAGATGGGTAGCGCTGCTCATCGTGTTGCCTCCGTCAGGTCTGCGCCAGTGCCGACCAGGTCGGCGGTGAGTTCCATGAACGCCTCCTCGAGACTTCCTCCGCGCACCTCGATGTCGCGGATGCCGGGGAAGGCGGCGAGCAGTGCCTTGAGCGCCATGTCGGCATCCGAGCAGGACAGGATGACCGAGTCCCCGTGGCGCTCAAATGCCACCACCCCGGGCAGCGCGCGTAGGACCGCGGTATCGCCGTCAGGCAGCGTTCCCCGGATAGTCCGCGATGCGGCCCGGGCCTTGATCTCGGTCGCCGGGCCGTCGGCTATGACCTGGCCTCGGGCGATCAGCACGATCCGGTCGGCGTACGCGTCGGCTTCCTCGAGGTAGTGGGTCGCGAACACAACGGTCTTGCCCTGCCCGGCGATGTCCCGCATCGAGTGCCAGAAGTCGCGGCGGCCCTCGACGTCGATCCCGGCGGTGGGCTCGTCCAGCACGAGCAGGTCCGGGTTGCCGACCAGCGCGGTGGCGAACCGGACCCGCTGGGCCTGCCCGCCGGACAGCTTGTTCGTCCACTGCCCGGCGAACGCGTCGGCGCCGGTCAGCCTGAGCACGTCGTCGACGCCGAGTGGCGCCGGATAGTACGACGCCGTCAGCGCGACCAGCTCCCGCACCCGCAGATGGTCGAGCGGCGACCCGGTCTGCAACATGCCTCCGACCCAGCCGGACTGCACCGCCTTGGCCGGAGGGGCGCCGAAGACCGAGATGGTCCCCCGGTCCGGCCGGGTGAGGCCGAGCATCATGTCGATGGTCGTGGTCTTACCAGCGCCGTTCGGGCCGAGCAGCGCGACTGTCTCGCCGGCGGCGATGGCCAGGTCGAGGGACCGGACGGCGGGCACTGCGCCGTAGGACTTGGACAAACGGGAGAGTGTGATCCCGCCTTCGGAACCAGCTTCAGTAACCATGGCACGAGGGTGCCTGAGCGGGCCGCCACCCCTGTAGTGCCGCGGCTAACCGGTTCGCGGTGACAAATGTCAGAAGCCGGCGTCCACGGCCCTCCGGCCGGAGCCGGCCTGCAGCTCGCGGGGCATGCGACCGCTGGCTCTAATCTGGAGCGCATGACACTCGCATCCGGTATCCCCGCCGACGACCTCGATCCTGCTATCCGGCCCCAGGACGACCTGTTCCGGCACGTGAACGGCCGGTGGCTGGAGCGGACGGAGATTCCCGCGGACCTGGCTCGCTACGGCTCGTTCCGGATTCTGGCCGAGGGGGCCGAGAAAGCGGTGCGCGAGATCGTGGAAGAAGCGGCGTCGGCACCGGAAGGCAGCGAGGAGCGGAAGTTCGGCGACCTGTACGGCAGCTTCATGGCCGCCGACCGAGCCGAGCAGCTGGGGTCGCAGCCCATCAGCCAGACGCTCGCGGCGGCCAGGGCCGTCAGCTCGATTCCGGAGCTGCTGGAGACGCTCGGGCGCTTGGCGCGGCTGGGGATCGGCGGTCTCTACCACCTCTTCGTCGGCACCGACCCTGGCAACCCGGAGCGATACCTGGTGTTCTTCGAGCAGGCTGCCATCTCGCTGCCGGATGAGAGCTACTACCGCGAGGAGCGGTTCGGCAGCGTCCGCGAGGCGTTCGCCGGCCACGTGCAGCGCATGCTCGAGCTGGCCGGCCTGCCGGACGCCGACCAGGCCGCCCAGCGAGTTCTCGCGCTGGAAACGGCGGTGGCCGGACATCACTGGGACAACGTCGCGAGCCGGGACAGCGAGAAGACCTACAACCTCTTCACCTGGACCGATGCCTTGTCGGAGGGGCCGGACCTGCGCGGGTGGCTGGCGGCACTCGACCCGCCGGCCGGTGCCTTCGACGAGGTGGTGCTCCGCCAGCCGAGCTTCAGCGCCGGGCTGGCCTCGCTGCTCACTGACGAGCACCTTCCGGCCTGGCGGGACTGGCTGTGCTGGCAGGTGATCCACAGCGCCGCCGGGTATCTGTCCGAGGCGTTCGTCCAGGAGAACTTCGACTTTTATCACCGCACCCTGAGCGGCATCCCCGAGCTGCCCGAGCGCTGGAAGCGGGGGGTCGAGCTCGTGGACGACGCGATGGGGGAGGCGGTCGGGCGAGCCTACGTCGGCCGGTACTTCCCGCCGATGGCCCGCGAGCGGATGGATGTCCTGGTGGCCAACCTCATCGAGGCCTACCGCCGGAGCATCGAGGAGCTCGAATGGATGGGGGCAGACACCCGGCAGCGGGCCCTGGAGAAGCTGGAGAAGTTCACGCCGAAGATCGGCTACCCCGTCAGATGGCGTGACTACTCCAGGCTGAGCATCGACGCGGGGGATCTCATGGCCAACGTGCGCGCCGCTCATGCGTTCGAGCTCGACCGCCAGCTCAACAAGATCGGCAAGCCGATCGACCGCGACGAGTGGTTCATGACCCCGCAGACCGTCAATGCCTACTACGCCCCCGGCATGAACGAGATCGTGTTCCCGGCGGCGATCCTGCAGGCCCCGTTCTTCGATCCGGACCGCGACGACGCGGCCAACTACGGAGCGATCGGGGCGGTCATCGGTCACGAGATCGGCCACGGCTTCGACGACCAGGGCTCGAAGTACGACGGCGACGGCAAGCTCACCGACTGGTGGAGCGCAGCTGACCGGCAGGCGTTCGACGCCCGGACCCGGTCGCTGATCGAGCAGTACAACGCGCTGGCGCCGAAGCAGACTCCTGACCAGCACGTGAACGGAGCGCTGACGATCGGGGAGAACATCGGGGACCTCGGCGGCCTCGGCATCGCCTGGCAGGCTTATCTGGTGTCGCTGCACGGGGAAGAGGCACCGGTGATCGACGGCCTGACCGGCGCCCAGCGCTTCTTCGTGTCGTGGGCCCGGGCCTGGCAGATGAAGAGCCGGGACGAGGAGGTCATCCGGCTGCTCGCCGTCGACCCGCATTCCCCCAACGAGTTCCGCTGCAACCAGATCGTCCGGAATCTCGACGAGTTCTATGCCGCGTTTGGCGTCGGCGCTACCGACGAGCTCTGGATCGAGCCGGCCGCCCGGGTGCGGATCTGGTAGGTAGCCGGCGTCCTTACCGCTCGTCCTGGAGGCTGGCCAGCAGGCCGAACGCGCGCTCGAACACCTCCGGCGTGACGAGGCCAGGGGCCAGCCGCTTGTAGATCTGCAGGCCGACCAGCATCGCCTGCCCGATGGCCCACGCCTGGACCGGCGCGGCGCCCGCAGCCGGCTCATCACTACCGGCGTCGGCTAGCTTCTGGAGCCGGCCCTCAAGTCTGCTGCTGTACCGGTTCAGCGCGTCCGGAGCGCGCAGCAGGGCGGCGTAGAACTCCAGGATCACCGCCAGCTCCGCCGCGTCTCCCGGGTTGTCCGCGGCGACAGCGCGGCCGTACTCGGCCAGGCGCTCGGGCAGCGGCCGCGACTGGTCGCTCAGGATGGCCGTGGCGCCGGGAGCCGGGGCCGCTTCGATCGCGCTGAGCATGAGGTCTTCCTTGCTCGCGAAGTGCCCGTAGATGGCACCCTTGGTCACTTCCGCCGCATCCGCGATCTGCTCTAGCGAGGTCGCAGCGTAACCGCGCTCGCGGAACAGCCGCTGCGCCTCCGCCAGCAGCCGCTGCCGCGTGCGCTCCTTCGACTCCGCTCGGGTCATCCTGGCCATCCCCCGATACTGCCACATTGACATACCATCAGCATATAGATACCGTCAGAACTCAGATACCAATGGTATTTGAAGGAGTGCGGGATGAGCCTCGGAGAGCGAGTCAAGAATCACGTCGTCGAGCCGGCGGTGCTGCGACTGTTCCAGTGGCGGGGCGATCCGGTCGCCCGGCTCCTGCACCCGGCGACGAAGGCCGACCCGTACCCGCTGTACGCGCAGCTCCGCCAGCGCGGGCTGGTGCGCAGCCTGCTCGGCGTGTTCGCCACGGCCGACCACGCGACCGTCGCGAGCATCCTGCGGGACCGGCGGTTCAGCAGCTCACCGGTGCACCAGCGCGGCTACCAGCCGCCGTCGTACCCGCCGGCAGACCCGCGGGCCGGGCTGCCCGCCGAGCACCTGCTCACGATGGACCCGCCCGACCACACCCGGCTGCGCCGGCTCGTGGTCGGCGCGTTCACCCCGAGGGCCATCGCCGGACTCGAGCCATGGATCCGCGAGGTCACGGTCCGGCTGCTGACGGCGGCGGACGGTGCGGCCGCCTTCGACCTGATCGACGCCCTGGCCTTCCCGCTCCCGATCGCGGTCATCTGTCATCTGCTCGGCGTGCCCGCCGAGGATCAGGCCCAGTTCCGGGCCTGGGGTCATGACGTAGCGGGCACCCTGGACCCCCAGACGGCGGCCGCCGCGCAGGCCGACAACCGCGCGGCGGAACTGGCGCTGACCGGCTACCTGCAGGACCTGGTGCGCGAACGCCGGGCCAATCCTGACGACAGCATCTTGTCCGCGCTCATCGCGGCCGAGGACGAGGGCGACCGCCTGAGCTCCGGCGAGGTGGTGAGCACGGCTCTGCTGCTGCTGATCGCCGGGTTCGAGACCACCGTGAACTTGATCGGGAACGGCGCGGTCGCCCTGCTGCGCGACCCGGACAGCTGGAACCGGCTCCGCGAGGACCCCGCCCTGGTACCGGGGGCGATCGACGAGATGCTCCGCTACGACAGCCCGGTCCAGCTGACCTACCGGATAGCGACCGAGGATGTCGAGGTCGGCGGGAGCGTGATCGCGAAAGGCCAGGCCGTCCTCGTGTCCATCGGCGGCGCCAACCGTGACCCGAGTGTCTTCGAGCAGCCCGACGAGTTCCGGATTGACCGGTCCGATCCCGGCCGGCACTTGTCTTTCTCGCTCGGCCCGCATCACTGCCTCGGCTCTTCGCTGGCCCGGCTGGAGGGCCGCATCGCCATCGAGGAGCTGACCCGGCGGTACCCGGCGCTCGAGCTGGCCGCCCCGCCGACCCGGCGCTCGCTGCTCGTGCTGCGCGGTTTCGAGAGCGTCCCCGTCCGCGCCAGGCAGGTCGCCTCGCGGCCCGCCGCCTAGCGAGCCGGCGGGCCGCCGACCGCGGCGGCGAGCACGCGTCGGAACTCGACCGAGACCCGGTCAGCTCGGGTGTGTAGCTCGGCGGCGGGATCGAGCGGGAATTCCAGGCCAGACAGCGCCCTCCGCTGCAGGTCGAGGTCCTCCTCGAAGATCGACATCTCGTACTTCGCGGCGCTGTCGGCCTGCTCCGGGTCGGCCAGGCCGGGGCCCGTCACCGACTGGTACACGCGGCATGCGCGCTCATCCTCGGGCGTCACGGTGAATGTCAGGAACTGCCAGCCGCCGGCGTCGAGGAACTCCAGCAGCAGAGTCGCGGTCAGCGGCGCCTGATACCGGTAGGTCATCCGGCGGCGCTGCTCCGCGGGCCGCACGCCGTCGCGCACCGCCGGGTCCGTGAGGTTGGTGAAGGTGTGCTCGCGAACGGCGGTGAACGACAGGTCGTGCCTGGCGACGTCGGCGCGCGGAATCGGTTCAGGACCCGCGCCGCCGATCGTGGCGGCGTGCACGAACGGGAGGTGCGCCTCGTCGAGGAAGTTGTCCAGCAAGATCGCCGCGTTGGCCTCGACTCGCAGCACTGGCAGGAAGACGGTAGCGATGTCGTCGCCGCTCAGCGCAGTGGCGGGCGCCAGCTCCGGCACAGGCGCGCGGGGCGGCATGGGTGCCAGCCAGACCAGGCCATCACGCTCGGCGACCTGCGCCGGGCGGCGCAGCCGCGCGCGCTCCGGGATCGACCCGGCGTCCTCCAGCGCCGGTATCTCCACGCACCTGCCATCGGCAGCGAACCGCCATCCGTGGTAGGTGCACTGCAGAATGCCGTCGCTGACCTGCCCGGCCGACAGCCGTGCCCGGCGGTGCGGGCACGCGTCAGCGAACGCGGCGACAGCGCCGCCGAACCGGGCCAGCGCCCATCCCTGGCCAGCCAGCCGGACCGCTACCGGCTCCGGGCCGACCTCCGACGACAGTGCCACCGGATGCCAGAACTCCGCCAGCGCCGGATGAGCATTCGTGAACTCCGCAGAACTCATCTCCCCAGCATCGCCCAGCTTGACGTCGCGGAACAATTCGGGTGCCGGCCACTCCCGCTGAGCGCGATGGCCCACGGTCAGCGGCGACCCGGGGCCCAGCCGGGGTCGCGGCCCAGGAAGCGCAGCAGCGTGGCCGTACTGTCGTCGTCGGCCTGCGGCGGGAGCGCAGGGGCGTACGCGCCGAACTGGCGGAGCGGCTCGACGATCGCCCGGGCGGCGGGGAGCAACTGCCCGGCTAGCTGGTCAGCGAGCAATCCGGGCCGGCCAAGCGCCACCGCGATGTCCCAGGCGT
>Ga0210395_10000917_pt1 | contig 22787 bp, 21 predicted proteins | sample IncBWH4OmetaG_FD_150861 | JGI IMG/M metagenome (GOLD analysis project Ga0210395, IMG submission 150861) | Forest soil microbial communities from Barre Woods Harvard Forest LTER site, Petersham, Massachusetts, United States - Inc-BW-H-4-O ...
AAAGCTTACGGCGGACATATTGAATGGGACTCCACGGATCGCGCGGCGTGGTTTTATTTTTACCGCGCGGACATGCGCGAGTGGATTTTTTTTACGGACGCGCGCACTTTCCGGGAGCGGTATGCGCTTGTGAAAGAGCGCGGCCTTCAGGGATTTTGTTCCTGGGTGCTGGGCACGGAAGATCCTGCCATCTGGGATCAGCTGCCTGCGCATAAGTAATCCTCAAATCCGCCCCACGCTGATTCTTAATCATAACTATCTCCAAGTGACGTATGAGAGCAGCCGCGGGTTCTGGGTGTAGAATTGGGGTTAGAGGGCTGTGTTCCTCTTGGGGTGCTGTCCTAAGCTGTCTCTCACCGCATGGTGAGACTGTCCGCCGGTAAGGTGCCCCATTTTACAAACTTGGGTGGCCCCAGCTCCGCCCCAAAGACGTCGATCAAAGACGACAAGGGGGAAACGTGAAACTCCATAATTCCATCGTCCTTCGCAGCAGTTTGTTCACACTGTTCCTGGTTCTAGCGGCGCACGACTCGTTTGGCGCAAATCCTGGCAGGTTGGTCGTGAGCAACAATTCCGCAATCTGTCCAGCCGCGAAGTTCACGTCAATCCAGGATGCGATTAACGCCGCTTCGCCGGGCGACGAGATTGTGATTTGTAATGGCGTCTATGCCGAGCAGCTCTCGATCACGAAGTCCTTGGATATTGATGCGGATAGTGGCGCGTTCCTTGTGCCTGCTTCGATTCAGCAGAACGCGACGAGTCTGGCCACGGGCGATGCGATTGCCGCGGCTGTGCTTGTGAGCGGCGCGACAAATGTTTCGATTTCGGGGCTGACGGTGGATGGGATCAACAATGGAATTACGGAATGCGCGCCAAGATTGATTGGAGTTTACTTTCAGAACGCGTCGGGAAACTTGCGGCATGCTGCGGTTCGCAACATTAATCTGGGGACTGCGCTAAATGCGTGCCAAAGCGGGACGGGCGTTTTTGTGGAGAGCGGCGGCGGGCAAACTTCGGACGTGGAGATCGCGCATTGTTCGATTCATGATTTTCAGAAGAACGGAATCACCGCGAACGAAACGGGGACGACAGCGAAGATACACGATAACGTGGTGACTGGAGTAGGACCGACAAATGGAGCAGCGCAAAATGGCATTCAAATCGGGTTTTCTGCGGGGGGCGAAATTCGCGAAAACACTGTAACGAACAATGTATGGTCGCCTTGCACGGCGGTCGCGAGTTGCCTAACGGTGGCGACGAATATTTTAGTGACAGGCTCAGATAATGTGCGCGTCTCGGGCAACACCGTGGGGATCAGCCAGGTCGGGATCTTCGTGGACGGAAATAACGCGGAGGTTCGCAACAACCGCGCGTTTGCTGCAAGCGTCTTCGAGGACATTCGACTACAAGGCAACGGCAACCACGCAGACGACAACAGCGTCTTCAATGGAGGGGACGCGGACATTTATTTGCAGGGAAACAACAACTTTGTGGACCGCAATTCGATTTCGGACGCGCCCGTTGGAATACTTGAGGCTTCAGGATCAACGGGCAATCACTTCGTTGGGAATGCGTTTTTTAATGTGGCATTACAAATTCAGGACCCGGCGGCAAACAATCTGAGCAAACGGGTTGTACCGGAACGGTAGTTCCAGCAAGCACTCGTTCCAACAGCAAACAAGGCGGGGCACGGTTAAGCAGAGGGACCAGTGTACCCTGGCGGCTCTTCACGCCTTGACCGGCCTTGTACAATTTAGTGGAGCTCAACCTGAGAAATGGCTAAGGACAAATCACACTCGCGCGGATTGATGTTGATCGCGGTCTTCAAATTATTGAAGGGCTTCACGCTGCTCGCCGTCGCTATCGGCGCGCTGAGATTGCTGCACCAGGACGTGGCGGCCATCGTGGATCATTGGATCAACGCGTTTAAGGTGGATCCCCACAATCGATACATTCTTTGGCTGCTTGCGAAATTGCCGTTGGTCAGCGATCGGAAGCTGGCGGAATTGAGCGTGGGCACATTTATTTATTCGGCCATTTTTCTGACTGAAGGGACGGGGCTGGCGCTCCACAAACGATGGGCAGAATATTTTACGATCATCACGACGGCGTCGTTTCTTCCGCTGGAAGTGTACGAAATTATCCATCATGCGACGGTCGCGAAGGGCGTTGCGCTGGTTATCAATATTGTGGTGGTTGTGTATCTGGTGAGAGAGCTTCGGCGATATCCGAAGGTGTGACCGACAGGCGCGACGAGGCGGATTTATCCCGAGATTGCGGTCACAGAGCGCGCCCCGCGGCGGCGCCGGAGGCCCAGGCCCACTGAAAGTTGAAACCGCCCAGATGGCCGGTGACATCGACGACTTCACCGATGAAAAATAGTCCGCGTAATTTCCGGGTTTCCATTGTTTTGCTCGAGAGATCATCGGTGTCGACGCCACCAGCTGTGACTTCGGCTTTTTCGTAGCCTTCCGTGTCGGCGGGGACAAGAACCCACTCGTGCAGATCACGTTCGAGCCAGTCCAATGCCTCGTTGGTCCAGGAAGGCGGTTCATGCAGTTCGAGCCAGCGTTCCGCAAAGCGCTTTGGCAGGATGCCCAGGAAGGCTGCGCGAGCGGCGGATAAGTTTCGGGTCTTGGCTTTGCGGATGGAAGAAATAACTTCGCGATCGGGAGCGAGATCGATGCGAAGCGGCTTTCCTTTTTCCCAATAAGAGGAGATTTGCAGGATGGCGGGGCCACTGAGGCCACGGTGAGTGAAGAGCATTTGTTCGCGAAAGGTTTGATGATCGGCGGAGACGGAAATGGGTGCGGAGACACCCGGCAAATCGGAATAGAGGTTTTGTTCTTTTTTGGCAAGCACTAATGGGACGAGGGCGGGGCGCGTTTTTACAATGTTCAATCCAAATTGGCGCGCCAGATCGTATCCTTGCGAGGTCGCACCGATTTTGGGAATCGAAAGTCCGCCTGTCGCAACGACCAGGACTGGGGCGCGAAACTCGGCGGAATCGGTGCGGACGACGAACTCGGTGGTGTGCTGGACATCCTGGATTTTAATGTTTAGAAAGATTTGGGCGCCCGCTTCACGACACTCGGCTTCGAGCATATTGGTGATGTCTTGCGCGGAGCGGTCGCAGAAAAGCTGGCCGAGGGTTTTTTCGTGATACGGGATGCGATGTTTTTCGACCAGGGCGATGAAGTCTGACGGCGTGTAGCGCGCGAGCGCGGACTTTGCGAAGTGTTCGTTTGCGCTGATGAAATTTTCCGGGCGGCAATGGATGTTCGTGAAGTTGCAGCGGCCGCCGCCGGAGATGAGTATTTTTTTGCCGATGCGGTCAGCACGCTCGAGGACGGCGACGCGGCGCCCGCGTTTACCGGCTTCGGCCGCACAGAGGAGCCCAGCAGCGCCAGCGCCGAGAATTAAGGCATCAAATTTGTGCGTCAACGGAGCCAAGCGTTTGACCAGCTTCGCGGTTGCAAACTGTCGCAGCGTTCGCTCCTCAGGTTAAACTAAGAGGAGGAGAAGACCGAGAGAATTGCCTCCGATCATCAGCGCCCAGGGACTATCAAAAAGATACGGGGTCGCGCCGCTATTCAAGAATATCTCGTTCACCGTGTCCGAAGGGGACCGCATCGGCGTGATTGGCCCGAATGGATCGGGCAAGTCGACGCTGCTGGAGATGTTGTGCGGAAAGACGAAGCCGGATAGCGGTGACGTCGCCGTGCGCAAGGGAACAAGACTCAGTTACGTGAAGCAGATCTCGGAATTTGCGCCCGGCTTGACCATTCAAGAGGTGATCGAGAGAGCGCTGGAGCGATCGGCCGTGCCGCAAACAGAAAGGGCGGCGCGCTCGGCGGAGACGCTTGGACGCGCGGGATTTGTAGACCTGGAGATTCCAGCGGCGACGCTGTCCGGCGGATGGAGGAAGAGGCTGGCCATTGCCGAGGCGCTGGTCCAGAAGCCGGATGTTCTGCTGCTTGACGAACCGACCAATCATTTGGATCTTGCGGGAATCGAGTGGCTCGAGAGGCTTTTGCAAAGAGCGGACTTCGCGAGCGTGGTGGTGAGCCACGACCGGTATTTTCTAGAAAATGTTACCAGCGAGATGGTCGAGATCGATCGGGCATATGGGGATGGCGCGCTGCGCGTCAAGGGAAACTACAGTACGTTTCTGGAAGCCAAGGAAGAACATTTGCACGCGCAACGAAACCGGCAGGAGGCGCTCGAAAACCGCGTGCATACGGAGATTGAATGGCTGCGCCGGGGCCCCAAAGCGCGGGCGACAAAGGCCAAGGCGCGCATCGACAAAGCTCACAAGATGATCGGCGAGCTTGCCGAGATGAAGGCGCGGAGCAGCGTCAGCACGGCCCAAATTGATTTTTCGGCGAGCAACCGCCAGACGAAGCAATTGATTCACCTGGATGAAGTTACCGGCGCAATCGGCGGCCGCGTACTGTTCGAGAAGCTGAACTTTACAGTGATGTCCGGGATGCGCGTGGGGCTTGTGGGGCCAAACGGCAGCGGAAAGACCACGTTGCTCCGCTTGCTGCGAGGAGACCTCGAGCCTGGAGCGGGCAAGATTCGCAAAGCGGAGCCGTTGCGCATGGTTTATTTCGATCAGAACCGCGAACTTGATCCGGATCTGCTGTTGCGGCGGGCGCTGGCGCCGGATAGCGATGCGGTGATTTATCAGGGCAACGTGATTCATGTGGCTTCCTGGGCGGCGAGATTTCTTTTCACCGGAGAAGATTTGAACCGACGGGTCGGACAGCTTTCCGGAGGTGAGAGGGCGCGCGTGCTGATCGCCCAGCTCATGTTGCAGCCTGCAGATGTGTTGCTGCTGGACGAGCCGACCAACGATCTCGACATTCCCACGCTGGAAATTCTGGAAGAGAGTTTGCTGGAGTTTCGCGGTGCGCTAGTTTTGGTGACGCACGACCGATACATGTTGGACCGCGTTTCGACCATTGTGCTTGGGTTCGATGGATTGGGTGGGATCGAGCGTTTTGCAGATTATTCGCAATGGGATGTCTGGCAGGAAGCGCAGCAGGCAGAACGGGACAAGGCCGGACTTCCTGGGCCAGCGGCGCGCTTACGAGTGGCTGCGAATGCTACTCCGCCCACGGCTGCGAAAAAGAAACTCTCTTATAAGGAACTGCGCGAACTCGAGACGATGGAAGCGCGCATCGCCGAGGCGGAACGCGCGCTTCATGACAGACAAGCGGCTCTCCAGGATACGGCCATCATGAGCGATGGTCCCCGGCTTCATAGCGCTTCCTTACAGCTTGACCACGCACGGAAAACTGTGGATCAGCTTTATGCAAGATGGGCTGAACTGGAGCACAAGAAAGGCTGAAGCACGGCGGCCCGGGTGGACTTGGCCAAGTTAACCATAACTGCCCCTCCCCCTTGGGTTTCGCGTAAGTGTTGATTCTATAGGGAGTTAAAGTCGTTTGTTTTGATACAGTTTTGCAAGTGTTGATTCTAAATGCCTTAGAATTTGCACTAAATTTGTGCAATTGTAAGGACCTCGAAGGCTGCTAATCGCGTATGAGCCCTCCGCAATTGTGTGCGACCTCCGCTGCGCTGGCTGGCTAGAACCGCCCAGGCTGAAGCCTGTGCCACCAAAAACAAAAACGCCAGCGAGACGCTGGCGCCACCGGAACAAACCAAACTTTTACCTGAATGACATAATAATGCATTGGCTACCTCTTGTCAAGCGAAAATGGGGAGAAACCATGAAATCAGGTGGTCTCTTTTTAGGTTCTGCCGTGAGAGCGCTGCAAGTTAGAGAGACGCCCAACCCTGAGAGTTTGCAACTATGGAATCGGTTAGGCGGAGCAGCCGTCTTCGCCATGTATTCCAGCTAAAATGAGAGAGTGCAGAAGAAGATTTTTTGGCTCACCTTCAGCGGATTGGGATTGGTGGCGGACTTGGCGCTGCCCTTCTGGTGGGCCGTGTTTGCCACTATTCCCGTTGCTTATGCGAGCTGGTGGGTGGCTTATCGCAGCGATTGGTTCTGAATGGCCGCGCAGCCACCCGCATCATGTCTGGCCTGCTAGCGTTCGGTTTCGTAGGAAAAAAGAAATGCTACGGAATGACGAGGCGTTGCCCTTCCGGGACAGCTGTGGCCTGCTCCTGGCCGCGGGAGCTGTAAATGACGATTAAAACCTTATCCGCGCCCACGGCGGGATCTCCACCGAAACTTTCGTTGTTCACGCGCACTGCCAGCACACCATCTCGAATCATGGCGCGCAATTGTTCGGTGACGTTGACGGTTCTTCCCTGCACGCCGTAGAAACCTCGGATGATCACTAGATCGCGTGCCTCACCGCGGTCACCACGATCATGGTCTCCACGGTCACGGTCCTCACGTGGCCGGTCGTCACGGGCTGGAGCGTGATCGTCGCGATCTTCGCGCCGCACGACAAACAGACGGGCATCGATGAAGCCGCCTTCATTGACGTCGAATTCGCGCTCCTCGTTCCTGCGGTTTCTTGCAAAAATACGCAGAGACTTGTCTCTGCCAACGGCGGGATCACCACCCATGGTTTGATTGTTTATGGCCACGCGGCCGTTGACGCCGCCGCGCGAAACCAAGTCGCGCAGGATGTCGGTGACATCGGTGCGCTGGGCTTTGAATCCATAGTCGGCTCGCATAATCTGCCAGCCTTCATCCTGAGCTGCCACACGCGCGGTGAAGAGGGTGACGCCCGCGGAGAAAAAGAACATGAAGATTAGAATTTTCAGAGAATGATTTGTTGTTTTCATCAGATAAGCCTCCGTTGCAGCGACCTGCTGCATTTTGGGTAACTGTAACTCCATCCAGCGATCACGAGCGATTTCGATTTCAGTGGGTTGACCAAAACGTTCACATGCATCGTCGCGGGCTAGCATGGGCAGACGCAAATTCGCTTTGGCGCAGGCCGAGGTGCCGATTTAACGGGACGCGCTGATCTGTTTAATATTGCACAGACTGATCGCCCGAAGACAGTCATAGTCGTGGTCCCCTTGTAGTTCCCAACAGCGCCACGCCTCTCGCTGGTGTATGGAGACAATCATGAAATTATCCACAACAGACCGCCGTCTGTCGCGCCGTCTTTGTTTCAAAACTCCGTTGCGCGTGCACATCTGGAAATCCGCAGCGCCCGAACAGAGAACAGAATCGCTCAATCTCTCTCAGAACGGCGTTTTTTTCGCAACCGATTCCGCCATTCGCGAAGGCGAAACGGTGGAGATCCTTCTGAACATGCCGGAGGAAATTACCGACGAGCCGTCCGCCGAATGGCGCTGTACGGGCCACGTGGTACGTGTCGAGCGAGTCGATTCGACGCGCGGGAAGATGGGTATTGGCGTGCAGTTTGATTGCTATGAGGTTTCCCGCGCCGTGTTAGGACCTGTAAGCTGACGCTCCGCATCCGGACTGGGGGATACAGCCGTCTTCGCAGGAAGGGATTCAACGCAGAGTGGCGACCACTTGGCGGGACCTGGAGGGCGAGATGCAAAGACGAGCTCTTGTCGTGGACGATGAACCAACTACGTGCGAACTAATCCAAAAAGTTCTATACGCCGCCGGAGTGGACGCTTTGACGCTGACCCGAAGCGGACAGGCGGCGAATTTCCTTGAGGAGGCCAAGTTCGACATGGTCTTTTTCGACCTGCACATGGCCTCGCCCGATGGCCTCGATCTGTCACGGGAAATGCGGCGAGCGGGGTCCAACCGGACAACGCCAATCATCATGCTCAGCGACGATCAGCGTCCGAGCGCCTTGAGCCAGGGATTTGCAGCGGGGGCAAGCTTTTTTCTTTACAAGCCCATCGACAAAGAGCGTCTGTTAAAGCTCATCCGAGCAACGCAAGGGCGAATGGACCATGAGAGACGCCAGACGCGCCGCATTCCGTTGCGGTCCAAGGTGCGGCTGAGGTTTGGATTCGAGGAGATCTTGTGCGAAACCGTCGACGTCAGCCTAGATGGGATTCTCGTTAAAGCCCCGCGGACCATTCCCGCAGGTTCACCGGTGCAGGTCAGCATGGAGCTGACGCAAAAGATGAAGCCGGTTGAAGGCGCGGGTTCGGTGGTCCGGATCCTCGGGGGGAAGCAGATGGGAATTCATCTGGACCGTCTGCCTGTCGTAGAGAGCGAGAGATTGCAGGAATTTCTCTTGCCCATGATTCCGTACGATTAGGCTGTGGCCGAATCACAATCCATGACCTCTCAACGAATCAAGGTCTTGCTGATTGAAGACAATCCAAGTGACGCGCGGCTCATACAGGAATCGCTGGCCGTGGCCGCCGACCATACTTTCGATTTGGAGACGGCGAACACCCTGGCAAGCGGGCTGCAGCGGCTGAGCGCCGGAGGTGTGGACGTCGTGCTGCTGGATTTGGCGCTCCCGGATAGCTTTGGTTTCGAGACATTCATCCGGGCGAGGGCGCTGGCACTTGGCGTGGCAATCGTCGTACTGACGGGGCTGGACGATGAACCGCTGGCTCTCAAGCTTGTCCAAGAAGGTGCGAAGGACTTGATCGCCAAGGTGGGCGTAGACGGAAATAAGCTGACCCGGGCCATTCTGCATGCCATCGAGCGCGAGGGCATCGAGCAGAAACTCCGGAAGCTGAATGCAGAGCTGGAACAACGGGTAAGAGACCGCACCGCCGCACTGGAGGCGAGTAACAAAGAGCTCGAGGCCTTCTCCTATTCGGTATCACATGACTTGCGCGCCCCGCTGACTCATATTCATGGTTTTTCTAGTCTTCTGCTGGACAATCACGCCGCGCATCTCAATGAACAAGGACAGAGACACTTACACAATATCAAGGACGGGGCCATGCGGATGTCAGCCCTGATTGACGATCTTTTGAAGTTGGCGAAAATAAGCCGCCAAGAGCTGAAGCTTCGCGACGTTAGCCCGAACTCCTTGGTGGAGGAGGTCCTGAAGGAATTCGAAAGCGAGACGCGCGAGCGCGGAATCGAATGGCGGGTGGGCACGCTGCCATTTATAAAATGTGACTACGGGATGATGCGGCAGGTGCTCATCAATCTGCTGTCCAATGCCGTCAAGTATACGCGGAAACGCGAGCACGCAGTTATCGAGATCGGCAGCAAAATCATCGACGGCAAACAGACAATTCTGGTGCATGACAACGGCGTCGGATTCGATATGAAATATGCGGACAAACTTTTCGCCCCGTTTCAGCGGCTCCACCGCGAGAAGGACTTCGAAGGGACGGGGATCGGCCTTGCCACCGTGCAACGAATTATCCATAAGCATTCGGGACGGATCTGGGCTCATTCAGAACCCGGATTGGGCGCGAGTTTTTATTTCACGGTGGGTTCGGAAACAAGCCAACAGTCCGGCAAATCCGCTGTATTTGCTGGAGTTGCCTGAAGATTTGGTTCCCGTGCCCTCCAGATGTGCAAATCGTTACGCGCCACACGTCGCGTCGAGTACCTTGTTGAATAGGGACTCTCCCTTCGTGTTGATTGTTCTGTGTCTATTCTGAGGCGCACTCACCGCACCCATTTGCAAATCCTCCTCGCTTCGCTCATCATTACTAGTTTGTTTGGGCAGCGGCTAAGCATCTGCTGCCGCCCGTGTCTGCTTGCAAATCACTGTGAACGAGGAGTTGCATGGAAAAGCCTGCGAAAATCGCGCCGCCGAAGGGAAAACTTGGGATCCTGACCCCCGGCATGGGCGCCGTCAGCACTACTTTTATGGCTGGAGTGGAATTGGTCCGCAAGGGCAAGGCGCAGCCGGTCGGCTCGGTGACTCAACTCGGGACCATTCGGCTCGGCAAGCGCACGGATGGCCGCTCACCGTTGGTCAAGAAGTTTGTGCCGCTAGCGGAATTGAAGGATTTGACTTTTGGCGGCTGGGACATTTTCAAGGACAATGCCTACCAATCCGCGGCGAACGCAGGCGTGTTGAATCCGCAAGATCTCGCGAAGGTGAAGACTTTCCTTTCGGGGATCAAGCCCATGACGGCGGCGTTCGATCATGAATACGTGAAAATGATCGATGGCCCGAACATCAAGAAGGGCAAAAACAAATACGAGCTGGCGCTGAAAATTAAGGAAGACATCGCGAATTATCGAAAGACTTCGCGAGTTTCGCGCCTGGTGATGTGCTGGTGCGGCTCGACCGAAGTGTTCGTTAAGCCGGAGGAGGTGCACTCGACGCCGGCGAAGTTCATAGAAGCCATGAAGTCGAATCATCCGGCCATCGCGCCCTCGATGCTATATGCTTGGGCGGCCATCACGAGCGGAGTGCCGTTCGCCAATGGGGCGCCAAACCTTACGGTGGACATCCCGGCGATTCAAGAGCTTGCGCAGGAGCACAGCGTTCCAATTTGCGGGAAGGACTTCAAGACCGGGCAGACGTTGATGAAGACGATCCTTGCGCCTGGGTTCAAGGCGCGCATGCTAGGGCTCGATGGCTGGTTCTCGACCAACATTCTTGGCAACCGCGACGGCGAAGTGCTCGAAGATCCCGGATCATTCAAGACCAAGGAAGAGTCAAAGCTGAGCGTGCTTGAATACATTCTCCAGCCGCAGCTTTATCCGATGCTCTACGGCAAGATGCATCACAAGGTGCGCATCAACTACTACCCGCCGCGCGGGGACAACAAAGAAGGCTGGGATAACATCGACATTTTCGGATGGCTTGGATACCCGATGCAGATCAAGGTGGACTTTCTCTGCAGGGACTCGATTCTTGCCGCACCGATCGTTCTGGATCTGGTTCTCTTCCTCGACCTCGCGCAACGCGCCGGTATGCATGGGATTCAGGAGTGGCTGAGCTTCTACTTCAAGTCGCCGATGACCGCTCCGGGCCTTTATCCCGAGCACGACTTGTTTATTCAGTCGATGAAGCTGAAAAACACGTTGCGATGGATGATGGGCGAAGACCTGATCACTCATCTGGGGCAGGAATATTACGACTAGCGTAGTTTTAGTTGCTGCAACGAGACAATTTGTCCTGCTCTCCATTCATTTTTTCGATGGCGCAAAATAATTTTTCGATTTGACGGTCGCAAGACTGGCGCGATACCCTACGGGCCGATGGATAGCGCCTGTACGCCACGCAATTCTGCGCAACACCTTATTTCATCCTATTTCGAGGAGATTCATGTCGAACGAACTGCGTAATTTCCTTGCTCTTTCTTATGACGAACTTGAAGAGTTGAACCTGAAGGCGAAAGAGCAGCGCAAGAACCGCGTTGCCGCGCACAAAGTGCAGGAAGAGCGGATCAAGTACCTGACGGACGAGAAGCGCATCAAGGCCGTGACCGTGCTCTTCAGCGATCTCGAAGGCCGCTTGCACATGCTGGACTACGACAAAAAGTTTCTCATCAAAAGCTGGGATAACTTGACGTTTGACGGTTCTTCGATTCGAGGCTTCACGGCACAGCGCGAGAGTGATTTGCGCCTGGCTATGGATTGGGGCGCATTCTATTGGGGACCATCTGACGTTTTCGGTTCCGGCAAGGTGCTGGTCTTCGGCCATGTGATCGACAAGGATGGCTCTCCGTACGCTGGCGACATTCGCGGCGTCCTGAAGGGTTACGCCGACCAGCTCCACCAGAAGAAGGGTTACACCCTCAACGCTGCCAACGAGATCGAGGGCTTTCTTTTCAAAGGAGAGAACGCCGAGCGGCATTACAACGAGACGGGAAAGTTTGAGTACGTCAACACTGGCGGCTACTATCATTCCCTTCCCGGCGATCCACTACGCACGTTTATTGACACGACCGCGGAAGTGCAGCGCGCGATGGGCTTTCAGAACGAGAAGGATCACCCGGAAGTCGCACCGTCGCAGTTCGAAATCAATTATGGTTATGGCGAAGTGGTGCAGGCGGCTGACCAGATCCAGCTTTACAAACTGATCTGCCGGCAGGTGGCGACAAACATGGGCTCGACAGCGTGCTTTTTGCCGAAACCGGTTGTGGGTGTGAACGGCAACGGTATGCACACCAACGTCTCGATCAGCAAGGACGGCAAGAACCTGTTCTGGGATCCGAAAGGTGAAGAGCAGTTGAGCAAAATGGGCTGGGAGTTTGTGGATCGCATTCTTACCCATGGAAACGATATCTGCTTGCTGCTCAATTCTAGCGTTAATGCCTTTCGGCGCTTGGACCCGCACTTCGAAGCGCCCAACCAGCTCAAGGCGTCTCCAACCGATCGCGGCGCCATGGTGCGCATCCCCATCGGCAACGAACGGAGTATGCGCACGGAGGTGCGCGCCGTCGCTCCGGATGCTAATCCTTACATGGTCATGTACTCGATTTTCAAGACAGGGCTGGATGGCGACACTGCGAAAATCAAGAATCTGCGCTCGGCGGAACGCTATCTGCCGGACAACATCTACACCGCGCTGGAAAATTTCGAAAAGGCGGAGTGGACAACAAAGCTTTTCGGCGCTGACGTCAAGGGACGTTACGCTGACCTGAAACGCGCTGCCGCCGATCGCTGCCCCCGAGCCCTGGGCACGTTTGTGAAGGCGCCCGAAGTGCAGTACCACCACGAGGTTTATAACCAGTACCTCTGGAATATGTTCTAGAGGGGCGCTGCTGGAACTGGTGCATTCCGTTGGCGTGGCACCAGAGCAGCGAATCGACTAGCTGCAGATAACTTGAACTTGAGCGCTCGGGCTTCAGTCACGGGCGTTTTTGTTTTCGCACGCGGCTGACGCCGACCGTGGCTTCATGGTTCCGCAACATAAGTTGTGATAGGTTTTCTCAACCCATAAGCGCCCTCAGAACACCTACTCGGAGGAAACCAAAATGGCCAGTCCCGGCTTTGCTTTTGCGAACCCCCAGCCTTCTCCCGATGATTACAACGAGTTCAACCCGCAGGACGTTTTTGCGGACTCCAAAATCTCAACAACGCCCGTCACGGAGACCATACCAGCGCCATGGAAGACGCCTCCGGTGATGTCATTGAGCGACGTGCTGAACGCCAGCGCCATTCAAGGAATTCAAAACGCAGGCAAGATCGTTTTTCATTCGACGGGTGACACCGGTGGCGTCAAAGAGCCTTCGCATCAGTTCGCCGTTGCGGATGCGATGGCTAACGACATTGGAACGGAAACCTACGCAGCTGGGCGTCCCGCTTTTTTCTATCACTTGGGCGACGTGGTCTACTATTTTGGACAGGAACGCTATTATTACGATCAGTTTTACGACCCCTATCGGGACTACGCAGGGCCGATTTTCGCGATACCTGGGAATCATGACGGCGTGCTTTTCAAGAGCGAGCCAGTCGCGTTCTCGCTCGCGCCTTTTTACGAGAATTTCTGCTCGAAAGCGCCGACGAGTGATCCTTCAGCAAAAGGCTTTGCGCGCACAACGATGACGCAGCCTGGCGCTTACTTCACGCTGAACGCGCCATTCTTAAAGATCATCGGGCTATATTCAAATACGAGCGAGAGCACTGGAGTCATCAGCGACGCTACCACCGGCACGACTCAGCTGCAATTTCTGCAAAGCCAGTTGGCGGCAGCGGCGGCTCAGCGCGCGCAAAAGGGAGCAGCTCCGTTTGCGCTGGTCATTGCAGTGCATCACCCGCCGTTCACGATCAGCAAGTCGCATTTCCCAAGCCCGGACATGCTGGCGCAAATCGATCAGGCCTGCGTGAGCGCGAAAATATGGCCGGACATCGTGCTTTCCGGTCACGCCCATCTTTACGAGCGATACACGCGCACGATGAAAGCTGACGGCCGCCAAATCCCCTACGTAGTGGCGGGCAACGGCGGATATTTGAATCTAAGCAATCCGCGCCAGGGAAAGAACGGCGTGAATCCGCAGCCGGGCATCCCCGGAAACGACGGCAAGGGCAATCAACTGACGCTCAATGTGTATAACAACACGGTGCATGGCTTCTTACGGCTGACGGTGGATGCAGGCTCGATCCTTTGCGAGTCGCTGGGCGTCGACGAAACTACATTAAAAACTTCGAGCATGGATGCATTCACCGTGGACCTGACGAACCACGTCGTCGCGACGAAAGGCGCCGTGCAACCGAGCAGGACGCGGGCCGGGGACGTTATTCGGCCGAAGTCGGCGAAAGCTCCGAAGGCAAAGAAAAAGAAATAGCGCCTCGAGGGATTTGCGTCGCGTGGGAATTACGCGCCTTGCGCTTGCGCCGTCTTTGCAGCGACTGCATCCAACACGCGTGTCGAGTAAACGAGGGCAGCGCCGGCGTTCATGGCCACGGCCACGCCGAGGGCTTCCGATATCTCCTCTTTGGTTGCTCCTGCTTTCAAAGCAGCGTCGGAATGGACGACGATGCAGCCGTCGCAATGCGTCGTGACAGCTACTGCCAGCGAAATGAGCTGCCGAGTTTTTTCGTCCAGTTTGCCGGTTTTGGAGTTGGCGGCACTCAGCGTTTGGTATCCACGGACACTGTCCGGGCTGAGCTTTGCCAGCTCGCCGATCCTGGCGCCGAGCGCTTTGTGATATTCATTCCAATCAATCACCATGTCCGTATCTCCTTGCTGCGCGTTGTAGAGCTCCGCCCAGCGCGATTTGACGAGTATATTACGCAAAGCCGTCTCAGGTTGGCACAGTTGAGGCTTTCCGCCGGTTTTATGAATGCTGAATTTGGCTGCTCATTTCGGAGTTCACGCGCGTTGTGGTATGTTTTCTGGTCCGCGCTAGCGTGTAAATATTAGCCGACGGAGCGAACTGCCACACTGCATTTCAACAGGAAGCGCTCGAAAACCCAGGGAGGATGTGCATTTATGAAGAGTTCGTACAACGGCCAGGCTGTTCCTGTTGGGGGCAAAGCGATTGGCTACAGCGGCGGTGAACTGCAGGTTCCGGACACGCCGATCATTCCTTTTATCGAGGGCGACGGAACGGGCCGGGACATCTGGAAGGCTTCGCGGAGGGTTTTTGACGCGGCCGTGGAGCATGCCTATGGTGGCAAGCGAAGTATCGCCTGGTTTGAGGTATTTGCGGGGGAGAAGGCGTTCAATGCGTACAAAGAATGGCTGCCGGATGAGACGGTCGATGCCATTCGCGATTTTCGCGTGGCCATCAAAGGGCCGCTGACCACGCCGGTAGGCGGCGGGATTCGCTCGCTGAACGTGGCGCTGCGGCAGATTCTGGATTTGTATTCTTGCGAGCGGCCGGTGCGCTATTACGCGGGAGTTCCCTCCCCTGTGAAAAATCCGGAAAAGATGGACATTGTGATTTTCCGCGAGAACACGGAAGACGTCTACATTGGGATTGAGTGGAAATCCGGCACGCCGGAAGTGAAGAAGCTGCTCGAATTCCTGAATCACGAAATGCTGAAGGACGGTAAAAAGCAGATTCGCTGGGATTCTGGCGTGGGCATCAAGCCAATTTCGCCGACGGGAACGAAGCGGCTGGTGCGCCGCGCGATTAAGTACGCGCTGACGCATGGCAGGAAAAGTGTGACGCTCGTTCACAAGGGAAATATTCAGAAATTCACAGAGGGCGCTTTCCGCGATTGGGGTTACGACTTGGCGCGCGAGGAGTTCCGGGCACAGACAGTCACCGAGCGCGAGAGCTGGATCCTCGACAACCTGGAAAAAAAACCAGGCCTAAGCGTCGAGCAGAACGCAGCGATGATTGAGCCGGGGCTAGAGCAGGCCACCGAAGCGTTTACTAAAGCGATTTGCGACGAAGTGAAGCAGACGCTCGACGCGATTTATGCGACGCACGGCAAGGGGCAGTGGAAGAAAAAGCTGATGATTAACGATCGCATCGCGGATTCCGTTTTTCAACAAGTGCTGTTGCGTGCCGATGAATACAGCGTGCTGGCAACATCAAATCTTAACGGCGATTACCTTTCCGACGCGTGCGCGGCGCAGGTGGGCGGCCTCGGGATGGCTCCTGGATCGAACATCGGCGATGGCTTCGGCGTGTTCGAGGCCACACATGGCACTGCTCCGAAATATGCGGACAAGGACGTGATCAATCCGAGTTCCGTGATGCTGTCCGGCGCGATGATGTTTGAATTCCTGGGATGGAAGGAAGCCGCGCAGCTCATTGAGGACGGCATTGCCCGGACCATACAGCAGAAACGTGTAACGTACGATCTCGAGCGGCTCATGCCAGGCGCGACGAAGGTTGGTACCGCGGCTTTTGCGACGTCGATTATCGAGAACATGCAGGCTGCCGCGGTCGCGCGCTGATTGCAGCACGAAAAACAAAGAAAAATGTAGCGCAGAGACGTGAAGTACCCTGAGATGGCGCAGAGAAATTCCAGCAAAAAACGAGGAGACGGATGAGCAGAAAAAAGGTGACGGTAGTGGGCGGCGGCTTTGTGGGATCGACGACGGCGCAGCGGATTGTGGATTTGGAGCTGGCCGATGTGGTGCTGACGGATATTCTGGATGGCCCGCCGGCGGGCAAAGCGCTGGACATGCTCGAGTCTGGGCCGATTACGCGGACGGATTCGCGCGCTACGGGTGCTTCGACGGCGACGGGAGATTACAGCGCGACGGCGGGTAGCGACATCGTGGTGATTACGGCTGGTTTCCCACGCAAGCCAGGGATGAGCCGCGATGACTTGCTCAAGGCAAACTACGACGTGGTGAAGGCGGTCGTCGAACAGATCGTCAAGCATTCGCCGAAGTGCGTCATCATCGTGGTGACCAATCCGTTGGACGCCATGGCGCAGGCAGCGTTCAAGGTGAGCGGCTTTCCGAAAAATCGCGTGCTGGGAATGGCCGGTGTGCTGGATTCGGCTCGCATGAGCTCGTTCGTGGCCGCGGAATGTAAGGTCAGCGTGGAGAATGTGCACTCGTTTGTGCTCGGCGGGCACGGCGACGACATGGTGCCGCTGCCGCGATACTCGACGGTTGCAGGAATTCCCCTCCCTGATTTGCTGCCGAAAGAGCGGATCGACGCGATCGTGGAACGCACACGCAAAGGCGGTGCCGAGATCGTCAACCTTTTGAAGACGGGCTCGGCATATTATGCACCGTCGGCAGCTGCAGTCGAGATGGTGGAAGCCATTTTGAAGGACAAAAAGAAAATCCTGCCCTGCGCCGTGTTTCTGGACGGAGAGTATGGGATTAAGGGGCTGTTTGTCGGCGTCCCGGTTAAGTTGGGTGCGGGCGGCGCTGAGGAGATCATTCAGATCAAGCTGACCGCGGAAGAAAACACTGCGCTGCAGAAATCTTCGGTGTCGGTGCGGGAATTGGTGAACGTTCTCGGACTGTAGAAAAGTACGAAGAAAAATCAGGGGCGCGGGAATCGCTCGACGAACCGAACGAACATCTCGCGCCCCACTTGCTTTGTGCTCTGGTCGATCAGAAGCCGAAAAGTTTTTCGGCTCCAACCACCAAACCCAATGTGAATACTGCAATCACCACTTCGCCAATGGCTCCAACGGCGAAAGGCCGCAGTCCTTGTTTGCGCATGTCTCGGAAATTCGTCCGCAGGCCGACGCCAGCAAACGTTAGAAGAAACGCCCAACGCGAGAGATTGGCGAGCGCGCCCACCTGCTCTTTATTAAAAAATTGATAGGTCGCGAGCACGGAGATGAGCAGGAAACCCAGGACAAACTTGGGGAATTTCTGCCAAAGGAACGCGGCCTTGTTGCCCACCGCTTTTGCTTGGCCCTGCTGGCCCAGTAGATCGCATAGGCCAGCACGACGAAACCAATCATGGCGTTGCGCGTGGACTTTACGAGGACCGCTAATTTGCCCGCGGCATCGGAGTACAACGCGCCGGCGGCAGTGGCTTCGGCCGTGTTGTCGACAGCAAGGCCGGCCCAAATGCCGTACGCGCGGTCGCCCAAATGCAAATAATGGCCGATTAATGGGAACGTAAAAAGTGCCAGAGCACCTAGCGCGAGAATGGCGGCAATCGAGAAAGAAGAGTCTTCATCGTCGGCATCGATGGCGCCTTTTGTTGCGATGATAGCGCTAACGCCGCACACAGCCGAGCCCACGGCCAGGAGCGTGATCAATTTTGGCTTGAGATGGAACACGCGGCCGAGGAAGGTCATAAACGCAATGGCCCCGGTGATCTCGATGGCCACGAGCAAAAGACTGACACCGCCTAGCTTCAGGATGTCGCCGAGCAAGAACCGCGAGCCGAGCAGAACGATGCCGGCTTTGAGCCAGAACTCGTATGTCGCGACACCCGTCCGGAAGACTTCCGGAACACCGACCGTATTGGAAATCAGAAGCCCTAGAAGGATGGCCCAAAGGACATACTCGATATTCGGAAAGACCCAATGATGCGCCTTCGCATAGGCGCCCACATTTTGCTCAAGCAGTTTGCCCGCGTAGCCGATGGCCGCGAGCAAAAGCACGCCCGGAATGATGCGAAGAAAACGGAGCGCCGGCTGAACTGGCTTCACTTGAGGAACCACGATTACATCTGCCATGTTTTTTCCTTTTTCTCTTTGCGTTTCGCTTGCGTATCGATCACCAGGGGATATGTTTGAACACACCCGCGCGAACAAGCAGTGCCGCGAGCAAAGCCACCACTACGGCCCAGCTGTCCAGCGACAGACGCCACGGTTTTTTTACCTGGACCACGTTTTCTTCTACACTCATACATTCTTCTCCTGACTACCTCGCGACTAACTTATGGAAACGCTTTGCGCTGTGGACTCGCTTCTCTCGCCGCGCCAGAAAGCCTCGCCTATTTCACGAATTTGCTGCGAAGCGACGCGTCCAACGATCATGAGCGCCGGTGCCAGCAGCTTCTCTTCCGTGGCCAGGACGCCTACACGGCTCCAACGAACTAGCTGTTGCGAACCCGAAGCGCCCGAAACGATGACGCACGGTAACTCCTCCGGCAGCCCTGCTTCCGCCAAACGCCTCGCGACCTCCGTGTAATCAGGCCCCGGCATATACAGAACCAGTGTCGTGGCGGGCGTAAGGCAGCCCCAATCCATCGCGTTCGCGTCAAGGCCGCGAGAAAAAGTCGTGAGCAACACTTGGGAGGCAACTCTCCGATCAGTGAGCGAAATACCTGCTGCGGCTGCAGCACCCAAGGCGGCCGTCACACCGGGAACGACTTCGAATTCCACATTCGCGTTGCGGAGGGCTTCTAATTCTTCGCCCGCGCGGCCAAAGATCGAGGGGTCGCCGCCTTTCAAGCGTACGACCACTTCATGGGAAGCCGAGTAGCTCACGAGAAGTGCATTAATCTCGTCCTGTGTCAGCAACTTCTTGCCGCAACGTTTGCCGACGTCGATCACCTTCGCACCGGGAGAAATTCTCTCCAATACTTCGCGGCTCACAAGCGAGTCGTGCAACACGATGTCCGCCTGGGCCAGAAGCCGCGCGGCCTTCAGCGTCAGCAGTTCCGGATCGCCGGGCCCCGCGCCCACGAGATAAACTTTTCCCATCACGCCGCCCCTCGATGCCCTGGCCGCAGCTTGGCTTGCCTAAGGAACTCCTCGAACATTGGCTGGCTCGCTAGCTCATGCAGCAATTTCTTAGTGGTTTCCGTACTTGGACCACCCGCGCGCAGAGTTTCTCGCGCGGCCCCGAGCCATTGCAGCCACAGTTCATATTCTGGGCCAAATTCCGCCTCAAACTCCTGTCGGAGTCTCTGCGCGAGCGCAGGGCTTTTGCCATTCGTGGAGATGGCTATCTGTAAATCCCCGCGCTGCACAACGGCCCCGTAGTAAAAGTGGCAATGTTCGATGTCATCGACGGCATTGCACAAAATTCCGCGTGCTTCCGCCGCCCGAAAAACGACTTCGTTCACGCCTGGCGCGGAAGTGGCCGCGATTGCCAAAAAAGCTCCATCCAAATCCCTCGTTTCAAATTCCTTTGGAAGCCAGTCAATCTTTCCGAATCGCACCCATTCGGCGATTTGCGGCGTAATGGATGGCGCAATCAGACGGATTCGCGCTCCGGCGGCGAGCACGCCGGGTATCTTTGCCCCTGCAATGTCGCCGCCGCCGGCAACAACAATTAGCCGCCCTTCCAACTTCACGAAAATGGGAAATAGGCTCATGGCTCAGCCTTCCACTCCCTGCGGCACTGCCCCTAGCGCGAGATCACGTTCCACGGACGCGATGTAACTGCCCGCGAGAATCGACCGAATGTCTTCGTTCGAATGCCTCGCAAGAAAACGCCGCAGATTCTCTCCTGATTCTCGGCGTTCGTTGAATTCCACAAGCAGCCGCTCGATGGCATCGGGAACATCCGACGCGGCGCAACGGTAACCCACAGGCCGCGCGATCGATGCAAACTGACCAACACTTCCGCCAACGCAGAAGTAATACGCGTCCACCATCCGGCCGTCGACTTTGATTTTTTTGCCTTCGATGCCGATGTCGGCAATCCAGTGCTGCCCGCAACTATTTGGGCAACCGGTGATGTTGAGCCGAAGATGTTCCTGGAAATCGGGAAGACGCTCTTCGAGCTCCTGCGTAAGCCATCGGGCAAAGCCCTTGGTTTCCGTCAGCGCAAGCTTGCAGAATTCAGAGCCCGTGCAGGCCACGGTTCCACGTGCGAACACCGAGGCCTGCACCGGCAGGGCAGCAACTTCAAGCTCACGAGCCACCGTGGTCGCATCGCGTTGCGGCACGTTGACGATCAGCAGGTTCTGCATGGTGGTGGTTCGAACGTGGCCGTCGGCGTAGCGATCGGCCAGGTCCGCCGCCTTGCGCAATTGTTGTGGAGTGATCCGCCCGCGCAACACCGAAGCACCCACATAGACAAGGCCGTCCTGCTTTTGTGCGTGAATGCCGACGTGATCGCGGTGAATGTCCGCAGGAACTTCTTCCGGCTCAGCGGGATCAAGCGGAAAACCAATCTGCCGTTGCAACTCCTCGAGGAAACTCTCTGCAGTCCAACCCTGTTGCAAGAAGAGGAACTTAAGCCTGGCCTTTTCCCTGCTCTGACGAAGCGTTTCACTCGCGCGAAAGATTTCGGCCACGCCGCGCGCCACCGGCACGACTTGGTCCCATTGGATGAACGCATTGAGCCGCAAGGCAATGTGCGGATCCGTTGAAAGCCCTCCACCAACCCTCAACGAAAATCCAGTTTCAACAACTCCGCCTCTCTTTCGCTTGGTGGCCGTCAGCGCGACGTCGTTGATCTCCGGATACGAGCACCAGTGACTGCACCCGGTAATCGAGATTTTAAATTTGCGGGGTAAATTGTAGAACTCCGCGGCGCCCCCCAGCTCTCGGTCGATGGCAAGCGCCAACGGCGAAGCATCGACAATCTCATGCGCGTCCAGCCCTGCAACCGGGCAGCCTGTGATGTTGCGCGCGACGTCTCCGCAAGCGCCGGTAGTCGTCAACCCAGCGCGCCAAAGCGTTTCCAGAACTTCCGGCAGCGATTCAATCGTCACCCAATGCAATTGAAAATTCTGCCGGACAGTAATATCCGCCACGCCTCGCGCGTGCCGCTCTGCAATATCCGCAACCGCTCGAACCTGATCGCTGCGCAGCAAGCCATTCGGGATTCGAATGCGCACCATGAAATAGGACGTGCTCTTGCCTTCTCCGCCGGTGCCGCCAACGACCCCCGCGCCATCTCCCTGCGTATACACGCCCCACGTCCGCAAATACGTGCCCATCCACTCCGGCGGGATGGAACCGTAGCCTTTGCGCGCGAACTCGCGGATTTCGTCGAAGTGCTCCCATGCGTTCTTTGCACGCTTTAAACGCTCGACGCGTTGCGCCTTGGTTTCTTTGACTTCGGCCATGGTTGAATCACCTGTCTCCAAAAACGTGCCCCGAAAAGCAAAAACCCACGTGGCCTGAACCTCTGGCAACGTGGGCTTCGGAACTTTAAAACTTAGATTACTTTTAAGTCCGGAAACTCCCCTGGCCAGAGATGGGTGTCATACGACACGCAGCCTTGCGCGCGCACAGACAACACATCAGCTGGCAACAGGTCATCATGAAACTCGAGAATACCTCGCGGGCCCTCTTATGTCAAAAGAAGGGGCCCACAAATCTTTAGATGCGGTACATTCAAAAAAGTAATCAAGCCAGAAGCACAATTCTATGGCTTCTGGGGCGAAGTGCTCTTCGGCGTGGCTGGCGCCTTTGCCGGGGTTGCGCCCGGCGGCAGTACGAGGGTCGTCGTCTTGGTAGAATCGAGGTTCGGGAAACCCTTGTCGAGATAGGCCTTCCCCAACTTCTCAATCTTATCTTGTTCTGGGCCTTGTCCATCCGGCGGGGCTTCGCCATACCCCGAATACAAGGCATCCACTACCTCCATGCCCTCGGTCACCTGGCCGAACGGTGCAAACCCGCCCATCGTGTCTAACCGCTGGTTGTCCACAAGATTAATGAAAACCTGCGCAGTGCGGGTGTTGGGATCGTTGGTTTTTGCGTAGGTCACATACCCACGCAAGTTGCTTTGTACAACCGGATCATCCTTAATTGGAGCGTGTTCCCACGCCGCAGTCACAGGCGGATACGCACTGATTCCCCACTGCACGACAAACTTCGGATGCACGCGAAAGAAGCCTGTGTTGTCATAAAAATGGTGGCGCACAAGATTGTAAAACCGATCTGCGCCTAGCGGAGCCCACGCGCGCGTCACACTGATGACAAAGTCGCCCTTCGTCGTTGTGAATTTCACTTGATACGTGGCTGGCGCTTTAGCGATAAGGAGCGCCGGGCGGAGTAACGCTCGATCATACGGACTGGCCGCGGCCGGTTTGTGCGCAGGCGCGCTTCCTGCCGTCGATTTCGGCTGCGGCTGCGACTGCGCCTGTCCCGCTTGCGCTCGCGCGTCATTGCACGGAACTGCGGCAAAGAACAGCATCCCCGCAATCATCACCCATCCACATTTGTGCATTGCTCTTGCGCGCCAGGT
>Ga0210395_10000922_pt1 | contig 22653 bp, 18 predicted proteins | sample IncBWH4OmetaG_FD_150861 | JGI IMG/M metagenome (GOLD analysis project Ga0210395, IMG submission 150861) | Forest soil microbial communities from Barre Woods Harvard Forest LTER site, Petersham, Massachusetts, United States - Inc-BW-H-4-O ...
ATTATGTCCTATTGATGCCAGGCGAACCACAACATGCCTTAATCCAGCGTTTTATTGACGAGAATTACATCACGACGCGAGGCAAGAAGCGGATAACGATCACCGCCGCCGAGCTCCAGAGTGTATGGCCGACGTCGCCATTGTTCTCCTGATCACCGGCGTTGACAATGAGAGCTATGGGCGCGAGGAGATGGGTAGAGGAGGAACCAGCCCATGCTCGACGCCTATATCTATAACGGTTTGCGCACACCTTTTGGCCGCCACGCCGGAGCACTCGCCCGGATGCGGCCCGACGATATGCTGGCCGCGGTCATCTCCGCCGTCGTCGCGCAGAGCCCGTTCGACCCAGCCAAGATCGAGGATGTCGTCGTCGGCTGCGCCAACCAGGCGGGCGAAGACAGCCGCTGCGTCGGGCGCCATGCCGGCCTCCTCGCCGGCTTGCCGATCGAGGTCGCGGGCTCGGTATTGCAGCGCAATTGCGGCAGCGGGCTCAACGCGATCGTCATGGCCGCCCAGGCCGTGACCTGCGGCGAGGGCGACGCCTTTGTCGCCGGCGGTGTCGAGAGCATGAGCCGGGCGCCCTATGTGATGAACAAGGCCGAGAGCCCATTTGGCCGCGACGGCCGCGTCTTTGATTCGACGATCGGGGCGCGCTTTCCTAACCCGAAGATCGAGCGCCAGTTCGGCGCCGACACGATGCCCGAAACCGCCGACAACCTCGCGCGCGATTATCAGATCACCCGCGAGGCCTGCGACGTGTTTGCCGCCGCCTCGCAGAAGAAATACGCCGCGGCCAAGGCCGCCGGCTTTTTTACCGGCGAGATTTTTCCGGTCGAGGTGCCGGGCGGCCGCGCCGGGCCGGTCCAGGTGGCCGAGGACGAGCACCCCCGCCCGCAGACCGATCTCGCCGCCCTCGCCCGGTTGCGGCCGTTGCAGGACGGCGGGGTGACGACCGCGGGCAACGCGTCCGGGATCAATGACGGTGCGGTCGCGATGATCGTCGCCAGCCGCAAGGCGGGCGCCGGCGCCGGGCCGCTCGCCCGAGTCGTTTCGAGCGGAGTCGCCGGCGTCCCGCCGCGGATCATGGGCATCGGCCCGGTCGAGGCCTCGAAAAAGGCGCTGGCGCGCGCCGGCCTGAGCCTTTCCGACATCGACGTGATCGAGATCAACGAGGCCTTTGCCTCTCAGGTGCTGTCCTGCCTGCGCGGGCTCGAACTGCCGTTCGACGACAGCCGGGTCAACATGAACGGCGGGGCGATCGCGGTCGGCCATCCGCTCGGCGCCTCCGGGCCGCGCATAGCACTGACCGCGGCGCGCCAGCTCGAACGCATCGGCGGCCGCTATGCGCTCGTTACGATGTGCGTCGGCGTCGGCCAGGGCATCGCCGCGGTGCTCGAACGCGTTTGACCCGCTCCAGCTCGGCGCAGCCCAGATGCAGCGGATCGTCGTGATTGGCGCCGGCTTTGCCGGGCTGTGGAGCGCGATCGGCGCGGCGCGGAAACTGGACGAGCTCGGCGTCGGCCCCGATCGGGTCGAGGTGACGGTCGTCGACCGCAGCGCTTATCATTCGATCCGCGTGCGCAATTACGAGGCGGAGCTCGAAGACACGCGAATTCCGCTCGATGACATCCTCCGCCCGATCGGCGTCCGCCGCGTCGAAACCGAGGCGGTGGATATCGATCTGGCGCAGCGCCGGGTGATCTTATCGCATGGCGCCGAGACACTGCCTTACGACCGGCTCGTCTTCGCCCTCGGCAGCCGGCTGGTGCGGCCGCCGATACCGGGCCTCGCCGAGCACGCCTTCGATGTCGATACCTACGACGCGGGATGTCGGCTCAACGCGCATATCGCGGCTCTACCCGCGCGCGAGGCTTCGCCCGGGCAGTGGACCGCGCTGGTCATCGGCGGCGGCCTGACCGGCATCGAGGTGGCGACCGAAATGCCTGGCAAATTGCGTGCCGCGTTCGCCGGCGCGCCGGGCAAGGCGCGCGTGATCATCGCCGATCGCCAGCCCTGGATCGGCTCGGACATGGGCGAGGAGGCGCGCCAAGTCATCGGCGAGGCGTTGTCTTCGCTCGGCGTCGAACAGCGGCCCGGCGTCTCGGTCGCGGCGATCGACGCCGACGGCGCCACCCTCACGAGCGGCGAGCGCATCCCCGCGGCGACGATCGTCTGGTGCGCCGGCATGCAGGCGCACCCGCTGACCGCACGCTTCCCGGTCGAGCGCGACCGCTTTGGCCGCATTCCGGTTGACGATTTCCTCAAAGTTGCCGGCATGGCGGCCGAGTTCGCCGCCGGCGATGTCGCCTGGTTTCCGATCGACGGCAACCGTTCCTGCGTGATGTCGTGCCAGCACGGGCGCCCGATGGGCCGCTTTGCCGGGCACAATGTCGTCTGCGACCTGTTGGGATTGCCGATGCTGCCGTTGCGCATCGACTGGTACTCGACGATCCTCGATCTCGGGGCGTGGGGTGCGGTTTGCACCGCCGGCTGGGACCGCCATGTCGCGACGACGGGTGCCGCGGCCAAGCGCACCAAGACAATCATCAACCGTGAGCGCATCTATCCCCCGCGCTCCGGCGATCGCCGCGAAATTTTGGATGCCGCGGCGCCGGTCGTGCAGGCGCCGCCGGCTTTCTTTCGCTGAGGCCGCCCAGCGGCAATTCCTCGGCGAAGGTGCGGCGGATCGCACAGAGTCCGCCGATTTCGCGCTGTTCGGCCCGACTTGCGACAGCGCCGACCGTATGAAGGGGCCGTTTCGACTGTCTGCCGACATGCGCGAGGGCGATTGGATCGAGCTTGGCCAACTCGGGGCGTATGGCGTCTGCCTCGGCAGCCGGTTCAACGGCTTTGGCCCGGCCCGGCTGGTTGAGGTCGCCGACCCGCCGATGTTGCCGACACCCGGCTACTGAAGCGGCCGAGCGGACAGGCAAAGCGAGCGCCTTTTTGAGACTTGAGTCCGCGGTTCGGTCACATGAAGCGACTGTAATATTCCTGCCGGGCAGACAGAAAATCGGCTAGGATCGGACCCGGGTTCAAACGGCGGCCCGGTTGCGGCGCGCCGCTGTCGGAAAGGAGCAGGGAAATGGGCGAAATTCTCGGCCTCGGCTGCACGCACTATCCGGGGCTCACGGTTCCCGACGAGCAATTGCCGGGACTGTTTCACCGGCTCTTGACCGCACCCAACGTGCCCGAGCATTACAAGAACCCGGTGAACTGGCCGGGCGAACTCGTCGCCGAACTCGGCAACGACGAAGGCGTTTCCTCGGCCCGGCGCTACAGCGCCCGGATGGCCGAGGGCTTTCGCGCGGTGCGCAAGTCGCTCGACGAGTTCAACCCCGATGTCGTTCTGGTGTGGGGCGACGATCAGTACGAGAATTTTCGCGAGGATATCATCCCGGCCTTTTGCCTGCTCGGCTACGACGACGATTTCGCGGTCCAGCCGTGGAACAACGGCAACGGCGGCCGGCCCAACCGCTGGGGCGAGCCCGGCGATTGGGCGTTGAAATTGCACGGGCACCGCGACGCCGCCAAGCATCTCGCCACCGGGCTGATCGAGCGCGGCATCGACATGGCCTACGCTTATCAGCCGCTGCACCATCCACTGGCGCACGCCTTTACCAACACCTTTCTCTATCTCGACTGGGACCGGAAGGGCTTTCCCTACCCGGTGGTGCCGTTTGCGATCAACTGCTACGGCAGCAACCTGTTGCACGCCAAGGGCGGAACCGCGGCGCTGTTCATGCCGCCGCGCGACCCGTCGGAGGCCGTCGACCCGCCTTCGCCGCATCCGTGGCGCTGCATGGAGGTCGGCAAGGCGGTGGCCGAGACTTTTGCGGATTCGCCATGGCGGGTGGCGGTGATCGCGTCGTCGAGCTGGTCGCACTGTTTCCTGTCGCCGACCAACGGCTATCTGTGGCCCGATCTCAAGGCCGACCGGCTGCTGTTCGACGCGCTGTCGCAGCGCGATTACGACACCTGGCGCAAGCGCCCGCTGAAGGCGATGGAGCAGGCCGGGCAGCACGAGATGCTGAACTGGTGCGCTCTGATGGGGGCGATGGAGCGGCTCGATCGGCGTCCGGTTGTGCACGACTACATCGAGACCCACATTTTTGCCTCGGATAAGTGCTTCGTCACCTATCCGGCCTGAGCCGGGCCACGGGCGGCGCCCTCTCCTGCCCATCGCCAAGGTGCAGAGGCGGGTGAGGGGAGCCGCCGCGCTTGCCAAAGCGGGTGCCCGCTCGTAACACTGGCGGCGGGGATCCATGTTGAAAAAGCCGCCGCTCCTGGAAGAGGGCGCGCGCACGGCTGCCCTTGTGTGGCGCCTGGCGCGCGATTTCATGCGCCCGCATCTGCCGCGGGTGTTGGTGGCGTTTCTGCTGATGGGTGCGGCGGCCGGCAGTACCGCGTTGCGCGCCTGGCTGATGCAGCCGGTGCTCGACCGCGTCTTTGTCGGGCGCGAAGCCTCATGGCTGTTGCTGATCGCCGGTGCTGCGCTCGCCATAGCACTCGTCAAGGGCATCGCCGATTACGGCGAGGCGGTGCTGATGAACCGCATTGGCCAGCGCGTCATCGCCGATGTGCAGATCGCGCTGTTCGCCCGGCTGATGCGCGCCGACCTCGCCTACTTCCACGCCCATCCGAGCGGCACGCTGATCTCGCGCTTCACCAGCGACGCGGTGCTGTTGCGCAACGCCGCGGCAAATGTTCTCGCCGCGATCGGCAAGGACGCGCTGACCGTGATCTTTCTGGTCGGCGTCATGTTCTACCAGGACTGGCTGCTGGCGCTCGTCTCGTTCTTTGTTTTCCCGGTGGCGATTCATCCGATCGTCGGCATCGGCCGCCGGATGCGGCGGGTCACCGCCAATACGCAAAACGAGATGGGCCAGCTGACGACCTTGCTGAGCCAGACGTTTCAGGGGGCGCGGCTGGTCAAGGCCTATGGCATGGAGGCATATGAGGAAAGCCGCGCCGCCGCGCTGTTCGAGCGCTTGTATGCGCTTATCGACCGGGCGACGCGCACCCGCTCGCACGCCTCGCCGATGATGGAGACCTTGGGTGGCATAGCGATCGCCGTCGTCATACTTTACGGCGGCCATCAGGTCATTGCCGGCGCACGCACGCCAGGTGCGTTCTTTTCGTTCGTGACCGCGCTGTTGCTGGCCTATCAGCCGCTGAAGAGCCTGGCCAATCTGAATGCCTCGTTGCAGGAGGGGCTGGCCGCGGCGCATCGGCTCTTTCAGGTACTCGACGTCGAGCCGACGATCCGCGACATGCCCGGCGCGCGGCCGCTGCGGGTGGCGGGCGGCGAGATCTGCTTCGACCAGGTGCGCTTTGGCTACAGCCCCGGCGCGGTGGCGCTCGACGGTGTGTCGCTGATCGTCCCGGCCGGGCATACGGTGGCGTTGGTCGGCGCCTCGGGGGCCGGCAAATCGACAATCCTCAACCTGATCCCGCGCTTTTTTGAGGTCGAGGACGGCGGCATCGCGATCGACGGGCAGGATATTCGCGCGGTGACGTTGACCTCGCTGCGCGCTGCGATCGCCATCGTGGCGCAGGAGGTGACGCTGTTCGACGACAGCCTGCGCGCCAATATCGCCTACGGCCGGTTCGGCGCGGCGATGGAGGACATCGAAGCGGCGGCGCGAGCGGCCGGCATCGACGGCTTTATCCGCGAGCTGCCCGAGGGTTACGACACCCAGGTCGGCGAGCATGGCGTGCGTCTCTCCGGCGGCCAGCGCCAGCGCATCGCGATCGCCCGGGCGATGCTGAAAGATGCGCCGATCTTGCTGCTCGACGAGGCGACCTCGGCGCTCGACAGCGAGTCCGAACGCCAGGTGCAGACCGCCTTGCGCACCCTGATCCGCGGACGCACGACCTTGGTCATTGCCCATCGGCTGTCGACCGTGCAGGGCGCCGACCTGATTCACGTCGTCGATCGCGGGCGCATCGTCGAAAGCGGCCGGCACGCCGAGCTGCTCGCCCGCAACGGGCTCTATGCGCGGCTCTATGCGCTGCAGTTCGCCGATGAGGGCGATCTGGTCGCCGCAGCGCCGGCGCAGTAGCGGCGGGGGGTTTGGGGTGACCACACCCGGAATGTGGCGCCACCTGCTGCGCAACGCCCGGCTGCGGCACGCGGCATGCTGGGCGATCCACCGTTATATCCGCTTCGTCTACCGGACCAACCGCTGGACGGTCGAAAACGGCGAGTGGCCGCGCCGGCTGATTGCCGAGGGACGCCCGTTCATCGGCGCGTTCTGGCACGGCCGGATGATGATGATCCCGATGGGCTGGCGGCGCATGGCGCCGATGCACATGCTGATCTCGGCGCATCGCGACGGGCGCATCATCGCCGACGCCGTCGCCTATTTTGGCATCGCGGCGATCGCCGGCTCGACCCGTCGCGGCGGTTCGGGGGCTCTGCGCACAATGCTCAAAAAATTGAAGGACGGCGATTGTGTCGCGATTACCCCGGATGGGCCGCGTGGCCCGGCGATGACGGCCAGCATCGGCATCGTCAATGCCGCAAAGCTGGCTCAGGCGCCGATCGTGCCGATCACCTACGCCACGAGCCGGCGACGCATCGCGGCGACCTGGGACCGGTTTCATGTCGCGCTGCCGTTCGGGCGAGGGGTATTTTTGTGGGGCGAGCCGATCGAGATCGCCGCTGATCTCGACGAAGCGGAGCTCGAGGACGCCCGCCGCCTGATCGAGGAGCGCATGGTTAACATGGTAGAGGAGGCCGATCGCCGTGTCGGGCGTCGCGTTCCGCCACTGCCCGGAGATGCACCGATGCCGTCGCCCGGCGTAGGGAATGCGGCCGGCACTTCCTCCCTATCATCCTCGGAAAAGATCTACCACTCCGCGTCCGTCCGGTGATGCTGCCATTTGTCTACCGAGCGCTGACTTGGCCACTGCCGCCGCTGGCGTTGCTGTACCTTCGCCGAAGGCAGCGCCGCGGCAAAGAGGACGGTGCAAGGCTGGGCGAGCGCCGAGGGTTGACCGGCACCATCCGGCCGCCGGGACCGCTGCTGTGGATCCATGCCGCGAGCGTCGGCGAGGCGACCGCGATGCTGCGGCTGATCGAGCGTCTGTTGGAGACGCGGCCCGAGCTCGAAATCCTCGTCACCACCGGCACCGTCGCCTCGGCCCGACTTTTGGCAAGCCGGCTGCCGAGACGGGCGCACCACCAATTTGCCCCGGTCGATCTGCCCGGATGGATCGGGCGCTTTCTCGATCACTGGCGGCCTGACATGGCCTTGTGGGTCGAATCCGAGCTGTGGCCCAATTTGGTGCTCGCGACGCAGGCTCGCGGCATTCCAATGATGCTGGTCAACGGCCGGTTGTCGGCGCGCTCGTATCGGCGCTGGCGCCGGTGGCCCGGGTTGATCCGCCCGATGCTCGGCGCCTTTGCAGAGTGCCTGGCACAGGATGCCGAGCAGGCCGCGCGTCTGCGCATGCTCGGCGCGCGCGCCGTTGCTGCCATTGGCGATCTGAAAGCCTCGGGGACCGCATTGCCGGTCGATCTCGCGCAACTGCGGCGGCTGGAATGGCAGATCGGGCGGCGCCCGCTATGGCTCGCGGCCAGCACCCATCAAGGCGAGGAGGAGATCGCCGCCGCCGCTCACCGGCGGCTCGGCGCCGCTCATCCCGGCCTGTTGACGATAATCGCGCCGCGCCACCCGGCGCGCGGCGATATGGTCGCGGCGATGCTTGCCGCCGGTGGGCTGCGCGTCGCCCGGCGCAGCCAAGGCCAGCCGATCGCCGCCGAGACCGAGATATACCTCGCTGATACGATGGGCGAACTTGGCTTATTCTACCGGCTCGCCGGAATTGCCTTTATCGGCGGGTCGATGACGCCAAGGGGCGGTCACAACCCGTTCGAGGCGGCTTTACTCGATTGCGCGATCCTACACGGGCCGGACATGAGCAATTGCACCGCCATGGCCGCGGCGCTCGCCGCCGCCGGCGCGGCGCAGACCGTGAGCGGCGTAGATGAGCTGGTGCTTCAAGTGTCGGCGCTGCTGTGCGATCGCCGGCTGCGCGCCGCCCGCTGCGCCGCGGGCGCCCGCGCGGCGGCGGGCGGTCAGGGCGTTCTCGACGCCGTCCTTGCCCGACTGTCGCCTTGGCTCGACCGGTTCGCGCCGGTAAGGGGCGCCGCGAGCGACAGCGTGCTGGTTGACGGGCGAGCCAGAGCGCCGCGCTCGTTGCGCGCATGATGCGCGCCGCCCCAGTTTTCTGGGGCGAGGAGGCGGGGCTCGCCGCCGATTTGTTGGCGCCGTTTGGTGCCGCGTGGGATGCCGCCGGACGGTTGCGCCGGGCATTGGCGCGGCCCTACCGCGCCCCGGCGCCGGTGATCTGCGTCGGCAATCTGGTCGCGGGCGGCGCCGGCAAAACACCGGTGACCCTGGCGCTCACCGACTGGCTCGTCGCGAACGGCGTCGCCGTGCACATCGTGACACGTGGCTATGGCGGCCGAAATGTGGGTCCGCTGCGTGTCGATGTTCCACGTCACGACGCGGACGAGGTCGGCGACGAGGCATTGCTGCTCGCCTCGCGGGCACCCTGCTGGGTTGCCCGCGATCGCCCCGCCGGTGTCGCCGCGGCGATCGAAGCAGGCGCCGAGGCGGTCCTGCTCGACGACGGGTTTCAAAACCCGGCCGCTGCTAAAACGCTGTCGCTGCTCGTCGTCGACGCCGGCTATGGATTTGGCAACGGGCGGGTGATGCCCGCCGGGCCGCTGCGCGAAAATCTGAGCCGCGGTCTCGCCCGCGCCGAGATGGTCGTGCTGCTCACCGCGGATGGCGAGAAGCATGGGAAGCCGGTGGCCGGGCTGGGCGCGCGGCCGGTCGTCGAGGCGATTTTGACGCCGGTCGAGGGGGAGCGGTTTGCGGGAAGGCGTGTCCTCGCCTTTGCCGGGATCGGGCGGCCCGAAAAATTCTTTGCAACATTGCGCCGGGTTGGCGCCGAATTGGTCGTGGAGCACGGCTTTCCGGACCATCACCGGTACCGCGAACCCGATATTACGGCGCTCCGCCGCGCGGCCGATCGTGCGCGCGCGCAGCTGGTAACGACGTCAAAGGACTTTGTTCGGCTGACATCCGTCGCCCGTGCGGCGATCGAGGTGCTCGAAGTCGAAATCCGCTGGTGCGATCCGGTCGCGCTGGCTGGGCTCCTCGGCCCGGTTGTGCTATCGGCCGGCGGCAATGGCCGCGACCCGGAGTCCCAACGCTCCCGCTGACCCGCCGCGCCTCGCGGATCGGCTCGAGGCCGCGGGTGCGGCGCTGGTATTCGGCGCGCTCCGGCTGCTGCCGATCGACTGGGCGTCGGCGCTGGGCGGTGCGGTGGCGCGGCGTACCGGCCCCTTTCTCGGTATTTCGAAACGCGCCCGAATCAATCTGAGCCGCGCTTTTCCAACGCTTGGCGAGGCCGAGATCGAAGGGGTCATCGCCGGCATGTGGGACAATCTCGGACGGGTCGCCGCCGAATACCCGCATCTTCGCGAGATCCGCATATTTGCGCCTGGCGGCCGAGTCGAGACTTACGGCCTCGAATACGTGGATCGCGCGGTCGCGGCCGGCCGGCGAATGATCATCTTCTCCGGCCATATCGCCAATTGGGAGATCGCCGCGCTGGCCGCAGTGCAACGCGGGATCACGGTTACGCAGATCTACCGCGCCCCCAACAACCCGCTGGTCGATCGGCTGATCGCGCGATTTCGCGGCGATCAGGGCGAATACATCCCGAAGGGCGCTACCGCGGCGCGGCGCGCGTTTGCCGCGCTTCATCGCGGCGAGCACGTGACGATGCTGGCCGATCAAAAGCTGAACGAGGGCATCCCGGTGCCGTTCTTTGGGCGGCCGGCGATGACCGCGACGGCGCTGGCCCTCCTTGCTCTGCGTTTTGATTGCGATGTGCTGCCGGTGCGCGTCGAGCGACGGCGCGGCGCGCGTTTCCGGCTGACGGTTTTCCCGCCGCTGCCGCTGCCGCGAACCGGAAACCAAGATGCCGACGTGGCGGCGTTGACCGCCACCGTTACAGGGGTGTTGGAATCGTGGATTCGCGAGCGCCCCGAAGAATGGCTCTGGGTTCACCGGCGGTGGCCGGATTAACGCTCGACAGACCTCCCCTGCCAGATCCTAGGCCGTTCGCCAAATTTGACTGGCGCCGCCCCAACTCCTGGTACGTTGTCAAAACGTCTGTTGCGCGTGAACAGTTTTTGTGCAGCATCTTGCATGCGCACCTTCTTAATCATGACTGCACTGTAAGATGGGCTCCTCGGCCCTGATGGTCGCATCGAAGCGGAGGGACAATCATGGACATGACGCGTCGCGCAGTGGCCGAGTTTTTCGGCACCTTTTGGCTGGTCTTCGGCGGTTGCGGAGCGGCCGTGCTGGCTGCCGCCTTTCCGTCACTCGGGATCGGATTTCTCGGCGTCGCCTTTGCTTTCGGTCTGACCGTGCTGACGATGGCCTACGCCGTCGGCCATATTTCGGGCGGCCATTTCAACCCGGCAGTGACGATCGGGCTATGGGCCGGCGGGCGGTTCAAGAGCGCGGACGTGCTGCCCTACATCATCGCCCAGGTGATCGGGGCGATCATCGCCGCCGCCGTGCTCTATTTTATCGCCTCGGGCAAGCCGGACTGGGTACCGGGCGGGTTTGCCTCCAACGGCTATGGCGATCTGAGCCCCGGCAAATACGGATTGGGCGCCTGCTTTGTCGGCGAGGTGGTCGCGACTTTCTTCTTTCTCTTCGTGATCATCGGCTCGACTTCAAAGGGAGCGGCGGTGGGCTTTGCCGGCATCCCGATCGGCCTGTGCCTAACCTTGATCCACCTGGTCATGATCCCGGTCACCAACACCTCGGTCAACCCGGCGCGCAGCACCGGCCCCGCTCTGTTCGCCGGTGGGCCCTATATCAGGCAGCTATGGCTGTTTTGGCTGGCGCCGATCATCGGTGCGGCGATCGCCGGGCTTTTGACCCGCTGGCTGTACCAAGACCAGCTGGTCACGGTCGACACGGTTGTCGTCGAGGAACAACGGATCGGCTGAGCGCTATTCGTCTTCGCGAAACCTTGGCTGCGGCGTGCGGCGCTCGAGCTTGCGGTCGATCCAGATGACGACCAGCGTTACGTAGAGCGGCAGCGCAAAGATCAGAAACGCTACCGAATAGAGCAACGTGTCGTTGCGGATGTCGGTGATCGGCTTTTCCACTTCGTCGACTGGCACCGCGATCGCGAGCAGCTGCTCTCGGCCGTAGCGCGGCGGGATGTCGGTCACTCGGCCGATATATGTGCGGCCGGCGACGTCGTAGACGCGGGTACCGGCCATCGGTTGATCCTGGTATGCGGCGACGAGCCCGCTAATCACCGGGTCGTTCAGACTCGCGATCTTCGGCAGCATCGCCTTGAGTTCGCCTTTGCTGCGAACCGCCTTGACGATCCGGGCCTCGTCGGGCAATGCCACGACTTCGCCCGTTTTGGTAAAGATAAAAGCCGTGCTGCTCGGGGTGATTCGCTGCTGGCGCAGAAAATTCGCCAAATCGACCGCCGCCAAATCGGCGCCCATCACCCCCGGCGTCGGCCCTCCGAAGCTGCGGCTGAGGCTAAAGCCGGGCTCGCCGTTTGAAGCAAATATGTAAAGATCGCTGTGCCCGACGATGTCGGTGCGCTTTGCCGTCACGTACCACGGACGCTGCCGAGGATCGAACGGCGGTGCCTGATCGCGGTGGCCGACCACAGCGCCGTCTTTGGCAAGGAAAACCCATCGCGCATTAGGCTGGCCGCCGGCCTCGATGGTCACGATCTCGTTGGCAAAGACCGCATCGGACGGCGCGTGCAGCACGTTGCGCAAGCTCGCGGCCTTGTCGCCCGCCATATGGGTGATCATGAAAAAGTCGCCGTTGTCGAACCCCGCATAGAGCGACAGGATCTGCGGGTAAATGCGCAATGCCCGCAATATCAATGCCTTGGCATTCGTGTCGTCGCTGGCGGTCGGCGTCGTCAGGTCCGGCACCAAAGAAGCGATGCCGACAATCGCGTACATCGGGTCGTAAAGCAGCCTGATGCGATCGGTAATCTTTTCGTCCGCCTCCTGCATCAGCCGATGGGCGGCGGCGATCGCCAGTTCGCTGGATTTCCGCGAATTGTACCAGATGATGCCCCCGGCCAGCGCCACGATGATAAACAGCAGCAGGCCGGTGATCCCGACATAGGTCGGCCATCGCCTGTCCAGCTTCGTTCGGCCGCGCGCTTCCACGGGGCGCCGCCGATAGGTCTGCGGGTCGGTCACGGGTGATCACCCCACTTGCGCGAGGGCGCGCACGCCATCCGCGGCGGCGATGATAGCGGCCTCCTCCCGGCGCTGTCCAGGCGCGGGTCGCGTCGTTTGCAGGTCAGGCGGAGGCTTGGGAGAGCGGCGCCGCCGCCGTTTCGTCGGGCGCCGCGACGGTTTCAGGCTCCGCCGTCACCTCGACCTCGACCGTCATGCCGAGATGGTCCGACGGAAATCCGGTCCAGGTGCCGGAAATCGGGATCGCCTGGCGCGGGTCACGGACGACGGCGACGCGGATCAAATCATGATTGCCGACGATGCCATTGGTCGGATCGAATTCGATCCAGCCGGCGCCAGGCAGATACACTTCGAGCCAGGCATGGGTGGCGCCGCCGCCGACTCGGCTGCCACGGCGGCTTTCCGGCACATACAGATAACCGCTGACAAAACGTGCGGCGAGGCCGAGCGAGCGCACCGCTTCGATCATCAGCACCGCGAAGTCGCGACAGCTGCCGCTGCCCAGCTTCAATGTCTTGACCGGGTCCTGGATGCCGCTTTCCTCGCGCGCGACATAAGTCAGGTCGCGGCGGATCGCATGGGTCGCCGCGGCCAATAGCTCGGTCGTGTCGCTGCGCCCGTCATGACGCAGGAACTGCCGTGCCCAGCGGTCGATCTCGTGCTCGGGATCGAGGTATTGCCGCTCGATCAGCCGCAGCAGATCGGGCATGTCCTCCGCGCCATAGCTGAACGGGTAGCGCGTCGCGTAGTCCTCGATTTGAAAGTCGAGCGCGTCGGTGGCCGAGTGATCGAGACTGATGACGCTCTCAAAGCGCAATTCCGCGGCGCGCCCGGCGAAGCGGGCAATCGCGACGCAATTTCCGAACACGTCGTGCACCCAGCGCAATTCGATCGGCTGCGGCGTGATCTTTAGAACCGATTGGCGCAGCTTTTGATCATAACTGTCGCGCGGGCGCAGCATCATGCGGTGTTCGCCAAAACCGACCGGCTGCTTGTAACGGTAAGTCGTGACGTGGCGTACTCGGATAACGGGCATGGCACCTGCTCATTGCGCTGCCGCCGTCTGCGCCTGCGCCGCGTCGGGCTGGTAGCCGAAAAAGGCGATCGACAGGTCGCGGCTGACGGCGATCAGCTGCTGTTGAATGACGTCGAGAAACTCGTGCAGCCCTTCGCTCAGGATCTCCCGGATCGTCAAGGTGCCGAGAACGGCCCGCAAGCGGTCAAGTTCCTCGGCGGCGTCATTGCCGCCGCGCAGCGAATAGCGCGACTTGACCTCGCCCAACAGCCGCCCGGTCTCGCGCACGCAGTGATGCACCGAGCGCGGGAAGGCTTGGTTGAACAACAGGAAACCGGCGACCCGCGCCGGCGTCGTGCTGGCCGCGTGCAGGCGGCGATAGGCGTGATAGCCGGCGGCTGACCGCAACAGCGCGTTCCATTGGCTGACATCGGTCGGCGAGCCGACATCAGCGACGTCGGGCAGCAACAAATGGTATTTGATGTCGAGCAATCGCGTCGTCTGGTCGGCCCGTTCGATGTAGCGGCCGAGCTGATAAAAATACCACCCCTGGTCGCGAAAGAACGTGCCCTCGGTGATCCCGGTATGGGTCTGACACGCCTCCTTGATCGTCGTCAACAGCGCCGCCAGCCTGCCTGGGGCAAGATCGGCGACGCCGAGCGCGGCGAGGCGATTGGAGAAGACATTGAGCTGCACCCACATCTCGGTCGAGATCAATGGCCGCAACGTACGGGCGTTCTCCCGCGCGCTGCGGATGGCGCTGACGATCGAGGTTGGATTGTCGGCATCGACGACGTAGAAGCGGAGAACGCTCTGCGCCGAAATCTCGCTGCCGGCGGCAAAGAACCGTTCCTCGTCGGAATTGAGCTGGATGATCGAGCGCCAATTCTGGCCGCCCCGGCTGTCGCGCGAGAAGGTCTCGTTGACGTCGAGGATTCGCGCCAAATTTTCGGCGCGCTCGATATACCTCGCGAGCCAAAAGATACAATCCGCGTAGCGGGCGAGCAGAACGTCAACCAAGGACCCAGGTATCCTTTGACCCACCGCCCTGCGAGGAATTGACCACGAGCGAGCCGCGGCGCAGCGCCACCCGCGTCAACCCGCCGGGCAGGACCCAGGTGCTCGACCCGGTCACCGCGAACGGCCGCAAATCGACGTGGCGCGCCTCGATACGGCCGTCGACCAAAGTCGGCGCCACCGACAGGTTGATGCAGGGCTGGCTGATGTAATTGGCCGGGTCGGCAAGCAGTTTTTGCCGGCAATCGTCGAGTTCGGCGCGGGTCGCCTTGGGGCCGACGGTAATGCCGTAGCCGCCAGCCTCGCCGACCGGCTTTATCACCAACTCGGCGAGATGGTCGAGAGTGTATTGCAAGGCATCCGGCTCGCGGCAGATATGGGTCGGGACGTTGTGCAGGATCGCTTCCTCGCCGAGGTAATAGCGGATGACCCGCGGCATATAGGCATAGACCGCCTTATCGTCGGCGACCCCGGTGCCGATCGCATTGGCGAGCGCCACGGTGCCGGCGCGATAGGCGCGCATTAGCCCGCGCACCCCCAGCATGCTGTCGGGGACGAACGCTTCGGGGTCGAGAAAATCGTCGTTGATGCGGCGATAGATCACGTCGACGCGGGCGAGCCCGCCGGTCGTGCGCATCCAGACGCTCTCGTCCTCGACCACCAGATCCGGCCCCTCGACCAACGGCACGCCCATCTCGCGCGCCAGAAAGACATGCTCGAAATAAGCCGAGTTGTAGGTGCCGGGCGACAACAGCACGACTTGCGGGTCGGCGACCCCCGGCGGGGCGATTTCCTGCAAGGCCGCGATCAGCCGCGCGCCGTAATTGTCGATCGGGCGCAGGCTGATGTCGTCGAGCAAATCGGGGAAGGCCCGCAACATCATGTGGCGGTTTTCGACGACGTAGCTCACCCCCGAAGGGGTCCGTGCGTTGTCTTCGAGGACGAGAAACGTGCCTTTTTCGTCGCGCACGATGTCGGTGCCGCAGATGTTGACATAGGCTTTGTGCGGCAGGTCGACGCCGCGCATCTCGGGCCGATAGTTCGGATTGCCGAGAATCAAATCGGCTGGGACGACGCCGTCCGCCAGCACGCGCTGGTCATGGTAGATGTCGTCGAGCAACAGGTTGATCGCGGTGATACGCTGAACGATGCCGGTTTCGAGGTGCCGCCATTCCTCGGCCGACAGCACCCGCGGCAACACGTCGAACGGCAGGATGCGGTCGATCGTCTTGGCGTCGGAATAGACCGTAAAGGTGATGCCGAGATTGTAGAGTTCGGCGTTGGCCGCGGCGGCGCGCTCCTTGAGCGCGTCGATCGACAGGCGCGAGAGCCGTTCTCGCACCGCGGCACTCGCCTGGCTCGCCAGCATCTCGCAATAAAAGCCGTGCGGATCATAACCGTCGAGGATCGAGCGACCCATCTGCCTGCCCAGTACCTTGCCGCCGGCTCTCCGGCACGCACATTTCGCGCCAAGAGCTAAATTTAGGATCAGTCGTGGTCCGGCAATGGTAAACGGTTATTTATTAGGCACAAGCTCAGGTTTCCGTCAAGTTGCGCCACCACATGACCTCGTCATTGCGAGCGCAGCGAAGCAATCTCGGGCCGCCGCGCATCGTCGGGTCGGGATTGCTTCGTCGCGCAAGGCGCTCCTCGCAATGACGTACCCGGTCTGCCCGGTCGCACTCACTGCTGTCGATGCGCCTCGCGTCGCAGCCGGTTGGCGGCAATCACGCCGTCCTTGATGACGAGGGCGATGTGCTCGGGGTTCTGCAATATCGTTACATTGGCTAGCGGGTCGCCCTCGACGACGACGAGATCGGCGAGCTTGCCTTTTTCGATCGTGCCGAGATCACGCTCGCGGCCGATGCATTCGGCGGCCCAGCCGGTCGCCGCGCGCAGGGCCTGCAATGGCGTCATGCCGGCGCGGACGAGGCACGCGATCTCGATCGCATTCTTCGGATGTCCGTGCCCGCCGGCATCGGTGCCGGCGGCGATCTTGACGCCGGCGGCGAGTGCGGCGCGCAGGCTCGCGATGTGATGCTCCTCGAGCTCGCGGGCGCGCTCGCGGACATGCGGCTGCGGCGATTTGCGGTGAAAGTCGTAGACCGCGAAGGTCGGCACAAAAAAGATGCCGCGGCTCGCCATCGCGTCGAGCAGTTCCGGCTCCTGGTCGAGATAGCAGCCATGGTCGATCGAATCGACCCCGGCCTCGACCGCGATGCGCAAGCCGCGCCCGCCGAGCGCGTGGCAAATCACCCGGCGATCGAGCGCGTGCGCCTCCTCGACCAGGGCTTGCATCTCGTCGAGGTTGAAGGCACCGTCATGCGGCCCATGTCCCGGCCGCGAGCTGGCGCCGCCGGTGGTGGCACATTTGATCACATCGGCCCCGGCGCGCACGACCCGCCGCACCGCCGGCCGGACATCGGCGAGGCTGTTGACGACGCCGTCGGGCAGCAGCGGATCGTTCGGCACGCAGCATGGGAACCCCGACGGGCTCACCCGGTCGCCGATGCCTCCGATCGGCGAGAGGATGACGAGCGACACGAGGAGCCTGGGGCCGGCGATCAGCCCTTCGTCGATCGCGCGCTTGAACCCGGCGTCGAGGCCGGCGGCGTCGCGGATCGTCGTGTAGCCGGCGGCGAGCGTCTCAGCCAGCACCTTGGCGGTGCGCAGAGTGCGCGTCGTCTGCGGCTCGTCGATGCCCCAGCGCCGCGCCAAATCGTAGCCGTGCATCGCCAGGTGGTCATGCGTGTCGATCAGCCCCGGCAGCACGGTCATGCCGGCGATGTCGATGATCTCGGCTTCCGCCGGCCACTCGCCATAGGCGCGGGTTTCGACCGCCTCGATCCGCTGATCCTTTATCACGATCGCCGCCTCGACCGGCCCGGCGCCGGTCCCGTCGATCAGCCTGCCGCCCGTCAGCACCCGCATCATCGCCGCCCTCCCCATCCAACGGGCTATTTAAGCCCGACGGCGGGGCGATCGGCAATTCGAGACAGGCTTCTGGGCGGCGCCATGTTAGGACGATGCCGCCGCCTGTGCCGCGGCTTCCGGGGCGTCGTGCTCCTGCGAGATGTCGCGATTGGTGTAGTCGGGCAGAAAGGCGGCGGCGCTGATGCTGACCACCGCGGTGAACAGGATGTAGAGCGCGACCACATAGCCCGAGCCAAACGCCGCGAACAGCGCCGTCGCGATCAGCGGCGCCGGGCCGCCGGCGATGACCGACGAGAGGTGGAAGCCGAGTGAGGAGCCGCTGTAGCGCAACCGCGGGGTGAAGCATTCGGCGATCAGCGCCGCCTGCGGGCCGTACATCATGTCGTGCGGGATGAAGGACAGCACGATCGCGAGGAAAACCAGCCCAGGTACCATGGTGTTCATCATCGCGAAATAGATGAAGGCGAACACCCCTGTTGTCGCCGCGCCGATCAGGTACATCCGCTTGCGGCCGATGCGATCGGAAATGTGCCCGGCCAGCGGCGTGGTTACGCCGGACAGGGCAGTCGCGACCAAGACCGCCGTCAGCAGAAAGTCACGCGAGGCACCGGAGACCTTGGTTCCATAGACAAAGACAAAGGCGGCATAGACATAGAACGGGCCTTGCTCCGCCATCCGGCACAGCGCGGTCAGGATGATCTGCTTGGGCTGGCGCTTGATGACTTCGAGGACCGGGGTGCGTTCGATGCGGCGCTGCTCCAGGATGCGCGAGAAAACCGGCGTCTCGAGGATGCCGAGCCTGATGTAAAGCCCGATCCCGACCATGACGATCGAGAGCCAGAACGGGACGCGCCAGCCCCAGGTCAGAAACTGATCGCCCGAAATCGCGCTGAACGCGAGCACCGCGAGGTTGGCGAGAAACAGACCGGCCGGGCCGCCCCATTGCGGCCAGGAGGTGATGAAGCCGCGATGGGCGTTGGTTTTCGCCCATTCCATCGCGATCAAGGTGGCGCCGCCCCACTCCCCGCCGATGCCGAGCCCCTGAATAAAGCGGACGACGGTCAGGATGACGGCGCCCCAGATCCCGATCGACGCGTAGCCCGGGACAAAACCGACGGCGAAGGTCGAGAGGCCGGTCAACAGCAGGGTTGCGATCAGCGTCACTTTGCGGCCGATGCGGTCCCCAAAATGACCGAACAATGCCGCGCCGACCGGGCGGGCGACAAAGCCGACGGCGTAGATGCCGAACGCCTGCAAGGTGCCGGCGAGCGGTTCCGATGACGGGAAATACAATTTCGCGAAGACGAGCGGGGCGACAATGACGTAGAGCAGGAAGTCGTACGCCTCGATGATCGTGCCGACGGTGCCGGCGATGATCGCGCGGCGCAGTTGCCGGGCATGCTCGGCCTCGGAAAGCGAACCCGCGACGATTGCACTCTGCGCCATCTTTTTTCCTCCCGGTTCTGTGGCGGCCCTTAAGAGCCTTTTCCGCCGCCACCGGCACGCACGCCGGCCACGGTGGGCTTTTTGTTGATGTCAGTTTTAGCGGAGCCGGCCGCGAATGAAAACCATCCTGTGCCGCTCGGCCGGCGTCGAGGGCTGGCGAACTACGCGGTCGCCGGCTCGATTACGGCGGGGTCGTGGTCGAAGAGCCAGCGCAGCGCTTCGGGCGAGCGATCGCCGGCCCGCGCCCATTCGGCGTCGCGCGCCTGCTGCTCGGGGCCGTCCGGCATGTGATAGCGATATTTGTTGGCGCGCGACATCCGCTGCAGCCGGGTGACGCGCGGCAGCCGCAGCCGCTCGTAATGTTTGAGGGCCGCGGCCGGATCGTCGGCGCCGGCGGCGAGACAGGCGGCGAGGGCGGCGCCGTCCTCGATCGCCTGGGCCGCACCTTGGCCCATAAATGGGTACATCGGATGGCACGCGTCGCCGAGCAGGGTCGTACGCCCGACCGACCAGCGCTGAAGCGGATCGCGGTCGAACAACGCCCAGATAAAGCAGGTTTCGGCCGCGGCGATGATCCGCCGGATTTGCGGGTGCCAGCCTTCGAACGCAGCGAGTGCGCGCTCAATCGTGGCGCGGTCGGTCCAGTCCTCGCGGTTCCAGGTGTCGTGCTCGGTCCAGCCGACAAAATTCAGGAGCCGCCCGCGCGAGACGAAGTAATGCACGAGATGCGCGCCCGGCCCGACCCAGGATTGCGAGCCGAGTTCGAGGCCGAGATCGGCGACATCCCCGGCCGGCGCCAGCCCGCGATAGGCGACGCAGCCGGCGAAGCGCGGCTCCTCCTCGCCGAAGAGCGCCGCGCGCACCGTCGAATGGATGCCGTCGGCGCCAACCAGCACATCGGCTTTGATGCGCGCGCCGTTTTCGAACCAGGCTTCGGCGCCGTCGCGGTGATCTGAGAGCCCGACAAGGCGGTGGCCGAGGTGGATATGCTCGGCCGGGAAGCCCGCGGCGATGACTGCCAACAGATCGGCGCGGTGGATCGTCAAGTGCGGCGCGCCGTAGAGCTGTTCGCAGAGCGGATTGAGCGCGGCGCGCTGCAGGGTTCGCCCGTCCTGCCAGCGGCGCTGGTGGCTGCCGATCGGGCGCACGCCCTCGCGGTCGAGCCCCTCGCCGAGGCCGAGCCGGTAGAGGATGCGCGCCGCGTTCGGTCCCATGTTGATGCCGCCGCCGATTTCGGTCAGCTCGGGCGCCTGCTCGTAGACATCGACCGCGAAGCCGGCCCGTCGCAGCGCGACAGCGGCGCTGAGCCCGCCGATGCCGCCGCCGATCACCGCGATCTTAAGGGGAGCGGCGGTCATCCTGACATACCGCTCAATTCAGATGGTGGGGCGCAGCCCTGGATCGTCCGTGCCCGGACTTGTTCCGGGCATCCACGGAAACCGGCGGGCGCTGTGCCGATGTCGCGTGGACGGCCGGGCCAAGCCCGGCCAAGACGAGCAAGCGTGCGTTCGCGCTTACCATCCGAAGGCCATCAAGGGCTTTTCGCGGTCTGCCAATGGGCGAGCGCCTCGTGCGGCTTCGAGATCGCCGGGTCCATGATCTCGCCGTGCGTGCCGGTGCTGGCGGTGAGTTCGATCACGTAGCCGTTGGGATCGCGGAAATAGATCGAGCGGACAAAGCCGTGATCGACCGGCCCGCGGACCTCGATTCCTTCCGCCCTGCCCTTTTGCAGCATGCGGTCGAAAACATCGGGTTCGACCCCGAGCGCGATGTGGAGATCCAGCGTATCCTGGCGCTTGAACTCGAACGGCGCGCCAGGCACCTCGAAGAACGCGAGGCACGAGCCGTCGTCCATCTCGAAGAAAGTGTGCAGCGCGCGGCCTTCGTTGATCTCGAACGCGCTGACCAGACGAAGCCCGAGAAAATCCTCGTAAAAGCCTCGCGTCTCCTCCGAATCCCGGCAGCGATAGGCGTTATGATGCAGACCCTTGATCATCCCATCCTCCCAGCGCATGGCGCGCCGACACGATACCGCCAATCCCCGCCTCGCGCCATTGTCGGGTCGCCAAGCGGTGCACGGACTCGAATTTGGGCCCGCCACTCCAAAGCGGCCATCGAGGTCGCTGGTGCGGATCTCGTCTCCCGCGCTTGGTGTCTCAGCAACAGGAGATGAATATGCGCGGCGTCACCACGCCGAACCGAATTTACTCAGCCGTCGCGCGCGCTAGTCGAGGGCGCCGACCCAAAAGAAGACGAGGAGCGCATCGATGAGGGCGACGCACCGCCGGTATTGGGTCTTTTTCCTGCTGTTTCTGTTCGGCGCCATTGCCTATCTCGATCGCGTCAACATGTCGGTGGCGGGCAAGCCGATCGCGCACGAATTCGGGCTGTCGCCGATCGCGCTCGGTTATCTGTTCTCCTCGTTCCTGTGGGCCTATGTGCTGATGATGCTGCCCGGCGGGCGGCTGATCGACCAATGGGGCAGCCATGTCGTGGCCTCGGTCGCCACCGCCTTGTGGTCGGCGGCGCAGATGGCGACCGGAGTGGTCGGCAGTTTCGCGACGATGCTGGCCGTGCGGCTCGGCCTGGGGGTCGGCGAGGCGCCCTTCGCCCCGATTTCCTACAGCACCGTCCGGTCATGGTCCCCCTATACCGAGCGCGGCACCGCCATAGCCGCGATCTCGGCCGGCTCCAGCCTTGGGCTGGCACTCGGTGCGCCGGCCGTGGCCTGGTTGATCGAGAGGCTGTCATGGCGCTGGTCCTTCGTCATCACCGGCGCGGTCGGTTTTGTTTGGGTGTTGGTTTGGATCGCGCTGGTCTCGACGCCGGAAAAAACGCGGTGGCTGCCACAAGCGGAGCGCGAATACATTCTCGCCCAGCGCGATGCCGGCATAGCACCGCCAAACCACAACGGTGTCGGTTATCTCGGGTTGATCCGCTGCCCGGCGATGTGGGGCCTGTTCATCTCCCAGGGGTGTCTCGTCTACACCGGTTACTTGTACCTTTCCTGGCTGCCGAACTACCTGCAAACCGCACGGCACCTGTCGATGCTCAACTCCGGCATTTACACGGCGATCCCGTTTCTTGTCGCCATGGTAGTCGGCATCATCGCCAATTGGGCCGGCGACAGGCTGTTGACCGCCGAAGCGGTGCGGGCCGGCAAGCGCCGCTATCTGGTGGCGCTCAGCCTGCTGTTTATGGCGGCGGGTCTGGCGATCCCCTTTGTCCAGTCGCTGGCCGCGGTCATCGCCTTGATCACGATCGCGGTATCGGCCGCCCATGTCGGGCCGGCCGCCAACGGGGCCCTCGTCGGCGACCTGCTGCGCTCGCCTGGCGATGCCGGGCGGGCTATGGCCTTTCTCGTTCTCGGCGGCAACAGCTTCGGTCTGCTGGCGCCGATCGTGACCGGCTATGTCGTTGCCGCAACCGGCAGCTTCAACGCGGCCTTCGCGGTCGCGGGCGCGCTGGCGCTGGTCGGGGCAGTGGCGGCTCTGGCGCTGGCGCGCGGCACCCTCGGCGAGCACGTCCGCCCATCACGCGCGAGACCGCGGCTCGCCAGCTGACGGTTGCGTGTTCGCCCAAATCTTTTCGATCCAAGCTGCGAGACGGCATCAAGACACCATCGGCCGTTGCCGGCTGGGTCAGCGGGGCTCCTCAAAAGCGGATGTCTTGCGGCGGGAGACCGAATTCGGAGCGGGCGAAGATGAACGAGGCGCGCTCGGGGTTGTTGCCGGCGTGCGCGCGCATTGCATGCACGTCGCGCCAGGCGCGCTGGATCGGGTTGTCGAGAAACAGGGCGTGGCCGCCCGCCGCCTCGAACAGCCGGTCGACGGCGTTGACGCTGCGGTCGATCGCCTTGCCCGAATCCCAGCGGTAGCGGGCGCGGTCGGCGAGCGGGATTTCTGCGCCGGCCCGCGCGCGGCGCATCATCTCGGCGAAATTGGCGAGC
>Ga0210395_10000923_pt1 | contig 22609 bp, 9 predicted proteins | sample IncBWH4OmetaG_FD_150861 | JGI IMG/M metagenome (GOLD analysis project Ga0210395, IMG submission 150861) | Forest soil microbial communities from Barre Woods Harvard Forest LTER site, Petersham, Massachusetts, United States - Inc-BW-H-4-O ...
CGGCGTGAGACAACTCGGCGCTGCCGTGCGCGACCACAAAGTTCGCGGCCGGCTCACTGTAGGACGTTGGCCACGCCGACGCGATGCGCACCAGTTCCTCCGGTTGCCGCTCCAGAAGCAACTGGAAGTACCGCTCTCGCCGCACAGCATCGAGACCATTCCAGGGGGAGACGCTGGAGAGCACGCGCAGTTCTCCAGCCGGGTCGCCAGCCGAACGGTAGGCATCGGCCGCCGCGAGCAAAGGCGAATAGCGCTGGGTCGTCGTGAGCGCGGCAAACTGTTCCATCTGCGAACCGAGCTCCGCGAAGCGCCCGCGACGGCGTTGCAGGTCGACGAGAGCCTGAGTGTTGGGATAGGAATTCGGACGATTCGCGCGCTGCATCATCCCCTGAAACCGCCACTGGGCCTCCTGGTCGGCGAGGGAAGCGCTCTCGGCCAATGGAATCGCAAAGTCTTCCACATCATCGAGAGTCATGCTTTTGCATTTCGCTTCGGCAAAATGCGCGAAGGCGAGCCGCTCTTCGGGCGTGAAATAGGTATCCACCGCGCTCCCCATTTCCTTCAGGGCGCTAGCCATGCCGGCGCGGGCGGTCGAGATGCGCAAGCGGCGGGCGTTCTCACGCCACTGAGCATCGCTCATTCCGATGATTCCATGCTTTTCCATCTGCTCTTTCAGCACCGGGAGAGTGTCCGCGGATTCTTCCAGAGCTTTCTGTAGTGTGGTGAATGCCGCCTCGTGCTGGCGCAGACGAGTCATGATGCGGACGTAGGCCGTCGCACCAGCATGGTGTTCGGCGCCGGCTAACAACTCGGATCCGGCCTTGGCGACGCCTTGCTCCGCGAAGCCGCGCGCCCGCTCGAGCATTCCCCAGGTTTCGAGACGTCGCGCCACTTCAAAATAATTACTCGCACTTTCGGGTCGGCCGTCGATCAGAGCGGCCTGTAGTGCCGCGACAACTTCTTTCGTCTTTCCCTGGCGAGCGCGCGCGGCGGCGACCTTTTCCATCCATTGCGGATCCTTGTAAGCCAACTGATAGATGCGTTCGTAATCGGCGGCGGCTTCGTCGAAGCGCATCAAGCGCTCTTCGAGTCCGGCCCGCGCGGTATAGAGATCGGCGCGGTCGGGACGAATTGCGATCGACTTGGCATACGTAGCGATCGCGGCGGGATAGTCCTCAAGATTCGTCTGCGTGCGCGCCAGCACCATGGACCAGCGATAGTCGCGCGGAGACTGAGCCACGCTCTTGGAATAGAAATCGACGAGTTGCTGCTGTCGCTGGTAGCGGAGAGCGTACAAGGAGGCCTCGGTGACCAGCGTGTCATCCTCGGGAAAGTTGTTGATGAGCTCGATGTACTGGTCTACCGCGCCTGCATAATTATTCATGCGAGTAAGGGCGGGGATCAGGCCGCGGCGCAGAGTCGCAACCTGTGCCTTGCGGGCATCGGCCTGAAGGGAGGCACTGCGGAAGAGGGCGATCTTGTCGAGATAAAACTGTTCCAGGCCGCGGTCGTCACCCGCCTGGGCGTAAGTGTCGGCCATGGCGGCAAGATATTCGCCGTTGTAGGGAGAATCTTTCAGGAGTCCGGCGAGCAAGTCGCGGGCCGGCTGAAATTGTTTCGCATCGGTGGACTTGCGGGCAGCTTCGTAAGTGAACTGTGCGCTCAGGGCGGGGTAGGCGTCTTTTGCGGCCTGCAGCAGTACCGAAATTGCCTGCGGCTGCATCTTCATCCGCCAGTAGAAATCGACGGTGGAGCGTACGACGCCGAGAATTTTGGGGTTCTCACGATAGAGTGCTTCGACATTTTTCTGCGCTGCAGGAAAATCTTTGCGGCTCTCATACAGCCGGATGAGAGTGTAACGAAGTTGCAGACGCGTGACCGGGTCGGTGGTGAGAGCCGCCTGTTTTTCGAGCGCGTGTTGCCGGACGGTCTCGAGGGATTTCTCCTGCGCCAGAGTTTCGATCTCTTCGACCTGCTCAATCGACGTCGTATTGTTGGCGAGCGCGTCGAGAAAGGTTTCCACCTCTGGTTTGCGGTTCTGCGCTTCCAGCACCTTCACGCGAAGAAGGACCGCCGGCATCGGCGGGCTCGGTGCGGATGCAAGTTCGGCCGTATTCTGGGCTGTACTCTGATCGACTAGATCGCGGAACTTGGCACGGCGCGCCAGTTGAAGCAGGCGAAGCTCCGCCGGCGACTCCGGCGCGGTTAGCGCGCCCTTTACGTACTCGCCGATCGCGTGCGGATAGTCGCGCTGGTTTTCGTAAATCGCGCCGGCTTCGTAGGAATAAAGGTTCGCATTGGCCAGACGATCGCGGCCTTTGCCCAGCAACCGCATCGCATTGTCAAAATCGAAATAGTCCCAATAGATGGTGGCCGCTTCGAGATATCCCGCGGCCTGGCCCGGAGCAGCTTGCGGAATGCGCTCCCAGTAAGGCGCGGCCTGGGAAAACAAATCGCGGTCGGCGTAGATGTCGCCGATGCGCGCCATGATTTCGGTATCGCCGGGCCGGTCTTGCAGGAGGTTGTCTTCGATCTTCGCGGCGATGGCCGTGTCCGCAGGCTCAAAATATGCGAGCGACCGGTAGACCGAAGAAGCGGTGTGACCGAGTTCAGTCTCGGCAGGATACTGCGCAGCCAGCGACTTCAGCACGGGCGCGCTCTCCTCGAAATGCGAGCGCCACAAGTTGGCGTAGGCGAGGAAATCGGCTGCTGCGGGATTCTTTTCCCAACTGGCGACATCGGGCGCGCTCTGGCGGATGGCGCTGAGTTCGGATTCCAGGCGGCCACTGCTGGAAAGAAATTCAAAAAAACGATTGCGCAGGACGGCATCCTCAAACCAGTGCCGGCGCAGCAGCGCTTCCCAGGCCGCGGAATCGCGGGTAGCGGCCGTCTGATACGCGCCGAGAAGATTGTAGACAAACGTTGGATTGTGCGGGAACCGCTGATTCGCGTACAGATTCAGGCGCAGGTAAAGACCGGGGCTGCCGCCGACTACGTGGGTGAAATACTGTTCCAGTTCACTGCCGCGGAACTTTTCCACGGCGTCGCGAGTCAACTGCTCGTACTCCGCGTCCCTCTTATAGCGCAGATAGAAGCGGGCCAGTTTGTCGTACCAGGATTTGTCGGAGAAGCGTGCGATAGCGCGGCGGTAGATTTCTTCCTGCTGGGAACCCAGCCGGTTCTGATCGAGGAACGCGGCGAGACGTTCATAGAGGCCGGGGTCATCAGGATTGCGGTCGAGCTCGCGGCTCAGCACTCCGAGGGCCGGTGGAATTTGTTTCATTTGCACGAGCCGCGACAGGTAACGCTCCAGAACGCGCGCGTATTCCGGCGACCGTGCGCCCGTCTGCTGCGTGGGCGAGGCAGGAGCGCCCAGTTGAAACGACTGGCTGACTTTGCGGCGGGGGCCGTTATCGGTTGAAGTCTCGCTCTGATCTTCGCCCTCTTCGTTCTCTACGCTCTCCGCATTGGAATTGTTGGTGACGTTTGCGTAGGACCACTGCGCATAGTTGTTGGCCGACCCAAGCGGCACGTTCTGCGCCTTGGCGGCAAGTTCCTGCAGCACGGCATCGTAAATCGCACACTCGTTCTGGGTGTCGCCCTGACGCGCGTAGGCATCGGCCATCAACAACGAAACGGATGTGCGCTCGGCGGCATTCGGGAAGTTCGCAAGAAATTCGCGGCCGCCCTGGATGACCGCGGCGCTTTCGCCAGAGTTGGAATAGAACTCGAGCAGTTGCGCGTGCAGTTCCGGGCGGCGAGGCGACGCCGGAAATTTGGAATCGAGGAGGGCCAGCAACTCCACGGCGCGCGATCGATGGAAGTACGGCACCGCGCGCTGCTCTTCGTCAGAGTACTGCGACGCGGGCTGAGTCGTGTTCAGGATCAGCGACAGGATTCCGTTCAGATAGCCAGGACCTTGATCCATGGTGGCGATATCGCGATACATGGAAAGTTCGCCGGAACCGAAGCGGATCGGGGTCTCGGGCGCGGTCAGCAGAAGGCTGGTCAGGCCGGCAATGGCCGTGGCCTGCGCGTCGGGCAAGTCCTTTCCAGTGCTGTTATAGAGAGCGAAGTAGTAGCGCGCCGACTCTGGGTAGGCGTGAATGTCTTCCAGCAGGCGGGCGCAGATGTAGAGTTCCTGCGAAGTCCATGGAGTCTTGGCGGCTTCCTTGTGGAGGCGGAAATCGGCGATGGACTGCTGCGCGACTTCAGTCTTGCCCTGCTGCTGGTAGTAGTAGAAGATACGCGCCGTAGCGTTGAGATCGTCCGGGTTGGCCACGAGGACGGCGTGGGCATCGTCGCGGAACTTCCGTAGGCTCTGGGTGTCGCGCAGAAGATCGAAATAACTTTTTACCAGCTGTGGATCCCACAGCGGCTGAAAGCTTCGCTCGTAGACCGACAAACCTTCGCGGACCGAGCCTCGGCGATATTCCACCATGGCTTTTGCTTTCACCGGGAAAATCTGATCGCTGGGAAACTGTTTGCGGTAGTCGGCGATCAGTTGCACAGCTGCGGGATATTCTTTTTCCGCGACCAGGAATTGCAGACACTGCGCGTAGAGCGAAGGCTCGTTGGGATAGCGCGCGATCCAGGCGCGATACTGAGCGATCGAAACGTCCTTGGGCAATCTTTGAGTTTGAATTACTCCAAAGATGCGCTCAAAGGCCTGCCATGAGCGCTGTTGCGCCGGTGGGGTCAGTTTTTCGGCTGGGATGGCAGGCGCATTCGCCACCAGCGACAGCGTCTTGATTTCATCCGCGGGGCGGAGGCGGTGATGGTAGAAATCGGCGAGCGCGAGTTGCGCGCTGATCTTATCGGAAGAATTCTCGACGTAGGATTTCCAGTCGGATTCGGCGGCAGGGAAATCGAGCTGTTGCTCATCTTCGAGGGCGCGCAGCGAATACAGTTCGGCGTTGCGCGGCTGAGCCTTGATGAGGCCAGTGAGCGCGGGACGGGTCTCGCCAGGAGGCCGGCGAAACGCGACCGCACCGTTCGGCAGCGACATCATGCGGAAGAAGACGGCTTCGAGAGCGCTGCTGGCGTCGATGTTGCGAATCCACGCGGGCAGTTCGCCGAACGCTGAGATGGTTCCGCCAATGGCGGCGATCAACGCGACTGCGACGACGAGACGCATGCGCCGGAACGGTGAATCAAGGAAGTACTTCAATCTTCACCTCCTGCGTACCAATGTTGTGAGCAATATCCTCGGCGGTGACCGTGAGTTTGTAAGTACCGGGAATCGCCTGGTCAGGAATCGTGACCACGCCGGTGTTGGCGGCGGTTTTCGCGTCCCAGCGCAACGCGACCGGAACTGCGCCGTCCATTCGAGCGATGAGCGTGCGCGTGCTTTCGGAGGCGCTCACCCGCAGGTCGATGGTCTCGCCGCGCTGATAGCGCTTGCGGCCGAGTTTCACCTGCACGACCGGAGGCTTGCTGGCAATCACGAACGTCTTCGACTCGCGATAGGTGTGTCCCAGCTTGTCGCGCAGGATCAGGCGCACCGTGTAGGTACCATCCTGCATGTCGGTGGGCGCGAGAAAGCGCGTCTGCCAAATGTCTTCAGACGAGAGATAGCGCAGCGGCTGCACCAGACCAAACGGAAACAGGGCAATGACGGAGGCGATGGATTCGTCCGTCTTGACGCGAAGAATGGGATCGCCGGGGCGGATGACACGCGGCCGCAACAGGGCGCGCGGCACCGCGAGAAACGAGGTGTAGGGCGTGACAAATTTGTATTGACGTGCCAGACGGATGATTTCGTCGATGCTGGCCTGATCTTCGCCGTCGCGTTCGATTTTCTCGAGCAGCGCATCGACGCGGGCGCGCGCCCACAACCGCGGCAGTTGTGGATGATCGAACGACTCGGCCGGAAGGCTCGCCTCGGCCGACAGCTGGACCACGGCGCCGTCGCGCACTCCGTGCACCGCGCAGTTCACGTTTTCTTGTGGCTTCTGATAGCGGCCCACCCAGGACGCGAGCGAACCCGCGAATGTCGCGGCCTGCAACGGATAAACGGCGTCGACCGCGGCATCGGGCGTGATGGAAAGGCCGAGTTGTCCGACCGGGCTGCGGCCGATTTTCGAGAGGAACGAATTCAGCTTGAATTCCAGCGGCTCGGTCGAGAGCACCTGTTCGAGCACTCCATCCTGACGAGCGAGCAGGCGAAACAGCGGCAGGTTGGCGTCGTCGCCCACGGCGAGAATGTAGGTTCTCGGGCGCCGAGTGTCGGGCAGTTGCTGCCAGGCAGACGCGTACCAGGCCGCGAGTTTTCCGTTCTGAATGATGCCGCGCGTCGCGCCTCCGTCACTGAGGATGACCAGATACGAGTTGCCAGCACCGGGCTCGGAGGCCTGCCGCAATCCGGTCTGCAAAGCGCGTTGCAGATCGGTGCCACCACGCAGGCGGCTGGCGCGGACCGCATCAATGGCGCGTTGAATGTTAGCCGGGTCCGCCGAATTCACCGGCACAACTTGAGTTTCGGTGTTGAAGAGCACCAGCCCAAAGTGATCGGCGGGCCGCAGAGTATGCAGCAGAGCCTCAAGAGCCTGGTAGCTGCGCTCAAGCTTTTCCCACTGCATCGAGAGAGAGGTATCGAACAATATGATGACCGTCTTCGCCGCGCCACTGGGTGCGGCCGACGGTGCTGGTGCGTTCCCAAGACCAAGCAGAGCCTCGGCTTCGAAAAATCCGGGCTCGTTGGTGCTGCGGACGGGCGCCGTCTCGGTGGGCGAAGGCTGGGCGCTCACCGGATTTCTGTAGGTCAACAACTGCAGCGTGTCGGAGGCGGCGGGATCAAGGTCGTAGGTAGCAACGAAGTCCTCGGCCAGATTTATGTTCTGTCCTTCGAAGTGACCTTGCACCAGGTGAGGCGTGTTCTCATCGAGTTGGAGCGGGAATGATTTTGCCGGCGACAGGAAGTTGCGAATCGCGTGCGCCGAATGCAATTCGAATGTGATGCGCAGATGTGCCGCGGCCTGCGCCTGGTAGGCGTCGGGGCGCAGCGGAATCGCGAAGTAGGACTTCAGATTTTCGACTGGGATCGATTCGTGATATTCGATTTCAAGCCGTTTTGTCCCCCATGCCGGAATCGGCGTGATGCGGGCGCTGAATACGGAACTTCTCTTTGCCTCCTCGGCGCCGCGTTCGCCCATCTGGAGCAGGCCAGGGTCAATCGATTGCTGCTTGAGCTGGTTGTAGATTTCTTCGGCGCGCTTGCGTTCGAGGATCACGGCGGGCAGGCGCACCGGGCCGTCCCAGGTGGCGAAATCGGAGATCGTGGCGTGGCTGGGCAGCGCGAAGATGTAGTTCCCTTCTTCGATCGCGGCGGTGTGGTTGGCGAACACCTGGCGCACGAAAACGCGCGCGTCTCCGTTGTCGATGCGGACGGTGATTTCCATTTCTTCCAGCGACAGCACCGCGGGATTCGGTTGCTGCTTGTCGCGTGGGATGAGGACCCCCGCATCGCCGAGAAGAGCCGCCGGCATCAGCAGCGCAATAAGAGCCGATACGAGGAATCTATGCGAGGCCAGTTTTTTCATGGGTGCAGCTTCTGCTCTGGTATGCGGACCAGGCCGTTATCCGTTCCAACGTAGATGTAGCCGTTGACCGAGGCAAGCGCGGTTACGTTTAATGATGGCAAGCCATCGTGAACGACTGACCAGCGCCCGGACTGGCGATCGTAGAGATACAAACCTTCTCCCAGAGTTCCGGCGAGGACGTAGCTGGGCGTGACCAGCATGGCGTTGGGATTGACTTCGAATTGTCCTGAGCCGACCTCGTAGAAATGGAACCGGCCGGAACTATCTAGACCCGCGATTCCAGCGCCATAGGTCCCAACCATCCACTCCGGGCCGACTCGAACCACCGCGGTGATCCAGTTGTGCTTCAGGTTCGCACTCGCGGTGGTGAAGTTCGCGGTGACGTCGCCTTTATTCAGCAACGATAAACCGCCGAGCGTGCCAGCCATCAGTTCGTCGCCGGAAACCCCCAGCGCGTACACGTGATTGCTGACGAGCCCGTGAAAGGCATACATACTGCGCGCACCGCTAGCGTCGAGGAAGGTGAGTCCCGCGGGAGTGGCGAGCGCCAGGCCGTCGCGGTAGGAAACCACATCGGTCACGTGATCGGCGATGAGTCCATCGGCGCGGGTCAATACCTGCTGTTCGCTGCCCGAGTCGTCGAAGCGCACCAGCCCGTTGGCGGTCGCGATGTCGATGGCGCCGCTCTTTACGTCGTGGAGAATCCGGTTCACGCAGAATACGTGCTCGTCTTCCACGTGCCGGACGCGGCTATTGTCGGAATTCAGAAGATCGAGACCGCGATCGAAGTAGCCGACCCACAGGCGTCCGGAAGCGTCGGTGGCCAGGGCTGAAATATTGCGGTCGGTCAAGATTGCGCTGCCCGTCTCGAGCACGCGACGCCAGCCGAAGGCGTGGGGATTCATGCGGTAGAGACCGTTGCGGGCGACGGCAAACACCGCGTCTCCCGAAGTAAAGAGTTGGTGGACTTCCGCTAACTCTGAACCGGGCCCCAGATTCGGATTAGGGTGACGGCCTTCAAGCGGAATCACGATCACGCCCTGATCCTCCGACCCAACATAGAGGCGGGTGGGCGTGGCCAGCAGTGCGGTCGAAAGCACGCCCGGAGCCAGTACGCGGGAAAAGCGTCCAGCGGTGAAAACCGCGACTCCGGCTGCGGTTCCGGCGTATGCGGTGTCGCCGGAAATCGCCAGCGACTGCACCTGGGGATCGGGCAATCCCTGCGCTTCGGCGAAGCTGTCAGTCTCGCCGGCGTGAAAGTGTTGCACACCGCGATTCAGCGAGCCGACCCATAGATCGGATTCGCTTCCGGCGAGAGCGGTCACGTAGAGCGCGTCGAGCGTGGGATGGAGCACAGTGATCTGCGTCCCGTCGAAGACCAGGACGCCGCGCTTTCTGGTCCCAATCAAAAGATGTCCCGAAGCCACGGGCAGGATGCAGGTGATGGCTCGGGCATCGGCGCCGGCCGGCAGAATCTGGCGGAAAGCGCGGCCGTTGTAGGCCAGGAGGCCGTCATTGGCAGTCGCGATGATCAATTCCGGCTCGCGAGAGTCCGCCAGAACTGCGGGAGCCAGTGCCACCAGCGGCGAGCCGGGAAGGTCGGCGCCGACGGCATATTGCCGGAGAAGCGCACCCTCGGGTGAGAATTCCTGCAACCCGGCGGGTCCGGCGACATAAAGATGATCCTGAAAGGTTGCGGCCTGCAGAAATACCGCGGGAGAGCTGACGGCTTCGAATCCGGTATTGAGGGCGGTGGGCAGGGGCCGTACGACGAAACGAAACTCGCGCTCGGCGCGGACATCCTCGGTGGCGGAACGAAGTACCGACGAACTGCGCCAGATTACCAGAACTCCCAGCGCAAAAGCGGCACTTAGGCTCACCACAACCGCCCTGCGCAGAGAGACGACAGAAGGCCGCTTCATAACTCCTCTGGCCGGGACGGTGAACTACAAACCGCTTCCCCGACGCTGCAAATCAGAGAGCACGGGATAGACCAAACCACGGGGCAAGCCAGGAACGGGTTTCACTTGTGAGCGCCGGAGCGAAGCTGTATCTCGCGGCACACAATGTATCAGAGGTGACACGGGAACAGGCGGAAATCGTCTCAGGCGCACCGTGGCAACCACCACTGCGCGCAGGTGCCGCATTCGAGAACTTAAACAGTCCGCCGGTCGACCGATTCAAGCCAAGGTTGTCGAGTGGCGCTTCCTGCCCAGCCTCAAAGTGCATCTAATGTTTATCGCCTGTGGAGACGGTTGTCCGTTTACAATGGCCCGGGGCGCGGGTCGCAACTTTCGACAGCAAGGAGAACCGTAACAAGACTGGATCTTGGTCGAAGATTCGGCGAAACCTCGCCGCTGTCGCGAAGCCAGGATTCAGCACGACTCGATTGACTCTTATGCGCTCACCGATCTTTCGGGTATTGGCTCCAACGCTGGCGCTCTTCCTGCTGCCCGCAGGGACCACAGCCGGACAAAGTACAACGCTTATCAGTCTCGACCAGGCCATCGAATTGGCGCTGGCCCATAACCATGCACTGAAGGCCAGCCGCACGCTGATTCTGCAAAATCAAGCGCAGGAGATTACCGCCAATCTGCGGCCCAACCCCACGTTCGGAGCGGACACGCAGTTCGTTCCCTTTTTCAGTCCGCAGGATTTTTCCGGGGACAATCTGAACAACGTCCAGCAGTTCGACCTGGGGATCTCGTATCTTTTCGAGCGGGGCCGCAAGCGGCAGCACCGGCTGCAGGCGGCCCGCGATCAGACCGCCGTCACGCGTGCTCAGATCAGCGATGCCGAGCGTACCCTGGCCTTCAATGTGGGCCAGCAGTTCGTCAGCGTGTTGCTGGCGGAATCGACGCTGCAGTTCGCTCTCGAAGATCTGAAAGACTTTCAGCAGACCGTCGACATCGGCCAGATACAGTTCAAAGCTGGCTATATCGGTGAAGGGGATTATCTCAAGATCAAGCTGCAGCTCTTGCAATTTCAGACCGACGTATCCTCGGCCCGTCTGGCCAAAGTGCAGGCCCTGGTCGCCCTCCGGCAGTTCCTGGGATATGACGCGGTGCCCGTCGATTTTGACGTGATTGGCGAGCTGGCCTACCAGCCGCTGCAGGTCAAGCTGGAAGATCTGCAGGCCCGGGCGTTGCGCGACCGTCCTGACTTTCGCGCCGCCGAACTGGGAATCACTGCCGCCCAGAGTCAATACCTTCTGGCTAAGGCGAACGGCAAGGTTGATGTAAACGGCACCTACGACTTTACTCATGTCTCGGGCGAGAACACGGCGTCGATCTTCGCCAACTTCGAGTTGCCGATTTTCAATCGCAATCAGGGCGAGATTGCGCGCACCAATTATGCTCTCGCCCAGGCGAAAGAGCAGGAACAGTCGGCCAGTGACACCGTGCTTTCCGATGTGGCCAACGCCTATGAAGCGATCAGGAGCAACGATGAGGTGGTGCAGCTTTACGTGTCCGGTTATTTGAAGCAGGCTCAGGATTCCCGCGATATCAGCGAGTATGCTTATAAGCGCGGCGCCGCCAGCCTTCTGGATTTTCTGGATGCCGAGCGCAGTTACCGGTCCACTCAGTTGGCGTATCGCCAGGCCCTCGCCTCGTACATGACCGCGCTGGAGCAGTTGAAAGAAGCACTGGGAACGAGGAACCTGCCATGAACGGGCGCAGAGAGATAACGCGCTGGCAATTGTGGATCGCGCTGGGTGCGATGGCGGCGATTATCCTCGTCATCGTCGGCTGCCAGGGATCATCGACAAATGCCGCCACCAATGCAAAGAAGTCAGAGAACCCTGAACTCTTCACGATTCCGCCCGAGCAGATGTCGCACGTACAGGTAGTCAAAGTTCAGCCTACGACTCTGACCCGGACGCTTCGGCTTACGGGCGCGGTCGCCTATAACGGTTTTCGGACTACGCCGGTCATCACCCAGGTGAGCGGTCCGGTCAGCCGAGTGGTAGTGGTGCCGGGGCAGCATGTGCAGCAGGGCGAGCCGATGTTGTTTGTGTCGAGCCCGGATTATTCGCAGCTTCGCACGAATTATTTGAAGGCCAAGGACGCCGCTGCTCTCGCGGAAAAGGCCTACGCGCGCGCCAAGGATTTGTACGATCACAAAGCGATTGCCGAACAGGCCCTCGAACAAGCCCAATCCGCCGAGGTACAAGCCAACGGCGACCTGGTGGCGACGCTGGCCGCACTGAAAGTACTGGGCGTAAAAGACCCCGACGAACTGGTGAAAGCTCCGCCTTCGTTTGAAGTTCCCGTGAAGGCGCCAATTGGCGGCGTGGTGGTGGAGCAGGACGTGGCCGCGGGACAGTTGATCCAGCCCGGGACTACGCAATGCTTCATGATTTCCGACATCAGCAGCGTCTGGGTGCTGGTGAATGTTTATCAAAAAGATCTGCCGTACGTGCGCGTCGGAGATGTAGTGACCATTCAGACCGACAGTTATTCGCAGGAATTTCACGGCCGCATCTCCTATGTCGCCGCATCTCTCGACCCGAATACGCGAACCTTGCAGGCGCGCATCGATACCAGCAACCCCGGCGAGAAATTGAAAAAAGATATGTACGTGACTGCCCTCGTAAATGCGGGCACGCTGCCCAATGCTATTGCGCTGCCGGATGCGGCGATCCTGCGCGATAGCGAGAACCAGCCGTTTGTTTATGCGGCGACTTCGGCGGGACAGTTTGGCAGACGCAGCGTAACGCTGGGGGAGAGTTTGAACGGACAAACCGAGATCACCAGCGGAGTGAAACCCGGCGACCAGGTGATTGGAGACGGCAGCCTGTTCCTGCAATTTGCGAATTCCCTGCAGCGCTGATGGCATTGTAGTTGTGTCGCATCGCAGTTGATCGCATCTCGGCTGCGGAAATATTTCTACAAATTCTGGTAAGGATAGTGTCCACCACAGCGGAATGATCCATCGAATCGTCCAAGCGGCGCTGCGTCAGAGATTCCTGGTGCTGATGCTGACCGGTTTCATCACCGTCGGCGGAATCCTTTCGTTTCAGCGCATGCCCGTGGACGCGTATCCCGACCTCTCGCCTCCGCAAGTCGAAATCATCACCCAATGGCCCGATCACGCCGCCGAGGAGGTCGAGCGCCTGGTCTCGCTTCCTCTGGAACTGGAGATGAACGGCGTCCCTCACATGGTGGTGATGCGGTCCATCTCGCTCTACGGTCTGTCGGACATCATCCTGACCTTCGAAGACAGCACGGACGATTATTTTGCGCGGCAGATCGTTTTTGAGCGACTGGCGCAGGCGACCATTCCAACCGGAGTGACTCCGACGCTGGCACCGCTGTTCAGCCCAAGCGGTCTGGTCTACCGTTATGTGCTGGAAAGCCCAGATCGCAGCCCGCAAGAATTGAAGACGATTGAAGACTGGGTGGTCGAGCGCGGCTACCGCTCGGTTCATGGCGTCGCCGACGACTCGGGTTTCGGCGGCACCACGATGCAATACCAGGTGCTGCTCGATCCGTCGCGCATCTATGGGTATCACCTGACTGTGCCGCAGGTGACGACGGCGCTGGCCGCCAATAACGCCAATGCTGGCGGAGGATTCTATTCGCAAGGCGGACAGTTCTACTACGTGCGCGGCATCGGATTGGTGCGCAATACAGACGACATCGGAAACATTGTGGTCGGCGCCAATAAAGGCGTGCCCGTCCGAGTGCGTGACGTCGGCCAGGTTGAGATCGGACACGCGCCGCGACTCGGCGAGTTTGGATACCAGAAAAATGACGATGCGGTAGAAGGCGTCATCCTCATGCTGCGGGGGGAGCAGACCCAAAATGTTCTCAAGGCCGTGGAAGCCAAGACCGACGAACTGAACCAGCAGATTCTGCCGCCCGATGTGAAGATTCATCCCTATTACGATCGCAGCGAGCTAGTCGATCTGACCACCGACACGGTCGAAGGCAATCTCCTGCGCGGTATGGTGCTAGTGCTGATCGTGCTGATCTTTTTTCTGGTCAGCTTTCGGGCCGCGATCATCGTTGCCATCACCATCCCACTGTCGCTGCTGTTCGCCTTCATCGTGCTGCATGCGCATGACGTCGCCGCGAATCTGCTTTCCATCGGAGCCATCGACTTCGGAATCGTGATCGACGGCACCGTGGTAATGATCGAAAATATTTACCGCGAACTGGCTTTGCGCGAGGGACAACAATACAACCTCGACGAAGTCATTCTGGCGGCCGCGAAAGATGTGGATCGGCCAATCTTCTATTCGGTCGCCGTCATCCTTGCCGGGTATCTGCCGATTTACGCGCTGACCGGACCGGCCGGCAAACTGTTTCATCCCATGGCCGAGACCATGTCCTTTGCGCTGGTCGGCGCGCTGTTATTGACACTCACACTGATCCCGGTTCTGGCGTCGTATTGGTTCAAGGGTGGCGTGCGCGAGAAACCGAACCGCGCTTATGAATGGATGAAGCGGAAGTATGCGGTGCAACTGGATTGGGCGCTGGACCGCCCGAAGACCACCCTGGCGATTGCAACCGCAATTTTTGCCGCGTGCCTCTGTCTGGTGCCGTTCATCGGCGGGGAGTTCATGCCTCATCTCGATGAAGGGGCGCTCTGGGTGCGGGCGACGATGCCGTACACAATTTCTTTCGAAGAGGCCAGCAAGATTGCGCCGCAGGTCCGCGACATCCTGATGTCGTATCCGCAGGTTACGGTCGTGGGCTCGGAACTTGGACGCCCCGACGACGGCACTGATCCTACCGGCTTTTTTAACTGCGAGTTCTATGTTGGCTTGAAGTCCTACAAAGACAAGGCGTGGCACGGTGACGTGAGCGACAAGAAGCAGTTGATCGAATCCATCAACCGGAAACTCACCGCCTTCCCCGGAATTATTTTCAACTACACCCAACCGGCTGAAGATGCCGTCGACGAAGCGCTGACCGGCCTTAAGAGTTCGCTGGCGGTCAAAATCTATGGCGATGACCTGAACATCCTTCAAGACAAGGCAATCCAGATCAAGAACACGCTCGCCACGGTGCCCGGCTTCACCGAGCTTACTGTAGTGCGCGAACTGGGCCAGCCCAGCCTGTTGGTCGATGTGGACCGCGACAGGATCGCGCGCTATGGAATTAACGTCGCCGACGTGGAGGCTGTGATTTCAGCGGCCGTTGGAGGGCAGGCGGTCACCCAGGTGATCCAGGGCGAGAAGCTGTTCGACCTGGTGGTCCGCATGCAGCCTCAATTCCGCAGCAGCGCGCATGACATTGGAAACCTGCTGGTCGGCGCGCCTGATGGATCGCAGATTCCACTCCGCCAGCTGGCCAACATCACGCAGGGAAATGGCGCGTCGTTTATTTATCGGGAAAATAATTCCCGCTACATCGGCGTGCAGTACAGCATCGAAGGCCGCGATCTGGAGCGCGCCGTGCGCGATGGCCAGGCCGCGGTCAACAAAGTTGTGAACCTACCGCAGGGCTACCGCATGTTATGGGGCGGCGAATACAGCCAGTTTCTCGAGGCCAAGTCTCAGATGTTCATCATCGGCCCGCTGGCCGTGGGTTTAATTTTCATGATTCTGTTTGCGCTGTACGGAAACTTCAAGTTTCCGGTCACAATCGCGCTGGGCGTGATCATGACCGAACCCGTAGGCGCGCTGGTGGCGCTCAAGTTCACGCACACTCCGTTCAGCGTGTCGTCGGTTCTGGGGCTTTTGGCATTGCTCGGTGTTTCCGTGGAGACCGCCGTGATTCTGGTCTCGTACATCAACAAGTTGCGGCAAGAAGGATTGGGTATCCGCAAGGCCACGCGCGAAGCCTCACTCCTGCGGCTGCGCCCGATCATGATGACCGCTCTGGTCGCTTGCCTCGGATTGCTGCCAGCAGCGCTCTCGACAGGTATCGGCTCCGACACGCAGAAGCCTTTCGCCATCGTCATTGTGGCAGGTTTGATTTCCCGGTTGTTTATCGGATTCTTCGTGAACCCCGTGCTGTATGAGATGGTGGCTCGTGAAGGCGACGTGCTTCAGGTATAGCAGCGACTCAGTGAACCGGCCAGGTGTTGGGCACCTCAACATACGATCGATCGAGGGCTGCGATCGACGCACAGCCGAGCAATCGCAGAGTGCGTTCCACGTCGGCTCGCAAAATCTGCAACGCACGAGCAACGCCCGCTGGCCCCGCGGCCGCAAGCCCGTAGGCATAAGCTCTTCCCACCAGAACCGCGCGCGCACCCAGGCAGATCGCTTTCACAATATCGCTGCCGCGGCGGACTCCTCCGTCCATGAGCACTTCAGCCTTGCCCTTCACCGCGGCGACGACTTCCGGAAGCGCCCGCAGCGTGGGCGACACGGAATCGAGCTGGCGGCCTCCGTGATTCGACACCACCACCGCGGCCGCGCCTTCATCGACCGCACGCCGCGCATCCTCGCCCGTCAGCAGGCCTTTCACCACGATTGGTCCTGACCAGACCTGGCGAATCCAACTCAGGTCCTCCCAGGTCACGGTCGCGCTCGATAGCGCAGACGCGACGTCAACCAGTGCCACGGGACCCTTGCCCGGGATTACAACGTTCTCCAGCCTGGGCACGCCGCCGTCGAGCAGAAACGACGCCAGCCAACCAGGATGCGCGAGTATGTTGGGCACAAACGGAATCTTGGCGGACAGCGAAGTGCCCAGAAGTTCTTTCATCCCGTTGCGCGGATCGCGCTCTCTCAGTCCGGCCACTGGCGTATCCACGGTGATCACCAACGCGGAAAATCCCGCCCGGCGAGCCCGGTCGATCGAACCTTCCGCCGCCTCGCGCCCGCCCATCAGATACAGCTGATACCAGACCGCTCCCTTCGAGCCCGCCTTCACATCCTCTAATTTGTGGCCAGAAATTGTGGAGAGGATGTACCCCGTCCCCGCTTCTCCCGCCACGCGAGCCGCGGCGACTTCACCCTCGGGATGCATCAGCCGGCTGTATCCGACCGGCGCCAGCATTGCCGGGAAAGAAAATTCGTGGCTGAGCACGCGCGTCTTCAAATCGCAATCGCCAACCGCCACCGCGCCGCGGGGACGAAACAGCACATCGCGAAACGCGCGGCAGTTTTCCGCTAACGTGAGCTCCCCCTCGGCGCCGCCATCCAAATAGTCGAACACCGACCTGGGCAGCCGGCGTTGCGCCATGCGGCGCAGATCTTCGATATTGACGACCTGGGAAATATTCACAGCGTGCTGGACGATGATAATGCCCGCCCCCAGTCAAGGTCCAACGGGAAACTCGGGCCGCTTCGCTTTCTTTGGCATGCCGAATTAACGGAAGTTCCGGTGAAGCTTTCTGCAAAGAGATTTGCACATGCATGGCTGTACAAGCCGCCAAAACTCCCCTATACTTCCTCCCGCATTTGGAGGAGACTTCATGCCTCTACAGTCAGCAATCCTCTCCGGCAATACTCGCCTCGACCAGGCCGCCTCAACTGGACCATCCATCAAGGTAGGCTTGCCAGACGACCTCGATGCGGTCCGGCGTATTCAGAAGGCGCTGGTTGCGCTGGGATATTCTCTGCCGCGTTCATTCCCCGACGGTCCGACCGGCGAGCCCGACGGCATCTATGGCGACGAAACCGCGCGCGCCGTCACGGATTTTCAGCGAAAGGCCTTCCCCGGTTCATTGATGGAGTGGGACGGCAGGGCAGCCCCAATACGCTTTCCAAGATGGATGGGATGCTTCCCAAAGGCGGCGGCGTTGTTCCACCCGCCGCCATTCCTTTTATCTGCGGACCGGATGTAACCGATCAGATCGCGAAGGTCTGGATTCAGATGCAGAGCGATTTTCGAGCCCTTCCTCGGCTCATGAAAATAAAGGCGTGCAACACCATCTTGATCCCGATCAAGGGCGGCGATGATTCCGATAAAACCGGCTTTCCCACCGACCTCGACGAACTGAAGCAAAAGCTCCGGCAGTACGCCGATATCGATGGCTGGGACACCATCCCTCTCTTCCAGGGCGCTTCGGAGTGGCTTCGTACTCCGCCGGTTTTCACTCCTGACAAGATCCAGGTTCTGCCTTCCGGCGTGAAAGCCATGACGGGCGGCCCCTGCGCCACGCCGTCTTCCACTGACTACTACAATACCGATTCATTTTCTGATGGACACGAAGACGAAGAGACCTGCTCCGACACCGTGCAGGTCGCCGGCCAGTGCTGGCTGAATGGCACTGTGAACTACGGGACTTTCGGAGTCATGGTTCGTCTCTGCAGCGACTTTGCTAAGACCGATGTCATCGTAAAACGCATCCCCGTGGCGCAAAAGCTGTATTCGCTGGAATGGGCGACGAACCTGATCAAACTCTACAAATCGTTCGGGGCGCACCCGGAACAAGCGAATGATCCCATTGCATGGACCCAGGCCACGTTCAACGGTGGTCCGCGGGCGGTGCCGAGCGGTCCCGGAAACCGTCCGAAATGCAAATGCTCCTGCGGCTGCAAAGCCTCGGATGACATCACCGACTGGAACTATATCTGGCAGCCTTTCAAAGGCGGCGGAAGGCTACCCCGGTAACGGGCTTCTGCGGGCGAGCCCAACCAGGTCAAAACAAACTGTACTGCAAAGACAATCGAACCCCGGAAGGAATCAAACCTGAAGTAGGAGAATGTGGAACGGACGCGATTCTTGGCAGCCAAGACGAACCGCAAAAGGCTAAACCATCCGCCGAACAACGACCGCCCGCGAGTGAGCTGATTCAGTGAGAGAAATGGTAGGCACGAGGAGACTCGAACTCCTGACCTCTACCGTGTCAAGGTAGCGCTCTAACCAACTGAGCTACGCGCCTACAACAACTTACAGATTATCATGGGAACGTTTGGGAACGGAAGCGGCTAAAGGGTTGGGTAGTGGTGCAGTTTGGCGGAAACGAACCTTCTCCAAACTGCACTATCAAGTGTTGCCAGCATCCTTGCGAAACGAATGCCAGCAGATATGCTGGCTGATTGCAGCATGCACAAGCGGGACGGATGATCTTCAGCAAGATGCGGCCCGGCCAGTACGTTTGCGGTCCATCCCTGTCGGGATTGGAGAAAGTCCGCGTCCCCACGAGTCGAAAACAGATTTGCGAGAATGAGTCCCGTTTGCGGCCGAGGCAGCACGACAGAAAAGCGGTTGACTAACGTAGCCGATTGGCGTAAATGATTAAGACCCGGGCTGCTATTGCCCGGCCCCCCCTTTCGTGTCAGTTGTAACGGGCTCCCAGAACACAAATCAGGAGAGAGAACATGCGCACTCATCGTCTGCTCTGCGTGGCCGTTTTTTTGGCTGCGTTTTTCGTCTGCAACCGAATCGCGATCTCACAGTCCGTGTATGGCAACATCAAGGGGACGCTGACTGACATTTCCGGCAAACCGATAGCCGGCGCCAAGGTGACCCTGTCTTCGGTTGGGAAAGGAACGAGGTACCGGACGCTCACTGACAGTTCGGGTTTCTACACCGCGAATGACGTCTCGCCGGATGATTACAGTCTTCGCATCGAGGCCGACGGGTTCAAGACTTACCAGAATCCCCTGGTCACGGTTTACGCCGACAATCCCACCATGGTCAACCCCAAACTGGTGAACGGTAGCGCGACAGAAGTGGTCACGGGGAGCGCCGCGGATGTCAGCGTGTTGAAAATTGATCGCACTGACGTGGCCACGATTTTTTCGAAGCGGCAGGTCGCGGACTTGCCTTTACTGCAGCAGAATGTCTCGAATCTAGGAATCCTCGCTCCCGGTGCAGTACCGGGCAAGCCGACTCTCTCGGTTGTCCAGAACCCACAACAAGGCGTCTACATTAACGTGAACGGCCAACCCTTCAGCGGAACCGCCTATCAACTGGATGGCACCGACAACCGGGACCCCATCGAAGGCCTGGTTGTAATTAACCCCAATCAAGACGCCGTGAGCGAACTGAAGATCACCACCCAGAATTATGGAGCCGAATTCGGCGAAGCCACGGCCGGCGTAGTGACGACGCAAACCAAATCCGGAAGCAACGCTGTGCACGGAAGCCTTTTTGGATACCGGCAGAGCGGCTGGGGCCAGGCGTCCGATCCCAACCTTTTCACGAAGGTCCAGACGAGCACTGATCAAGTCCCCCCGGAGATTAATAACAGGACCTACAAGAAGAACCAATTCGGCGCATCGATTGGCGGACCGATCGTCAAGGATCGCATGTTTTTCTTTGCCGACTATCGCGGGACCCGTGATATCTCCGGTGCGACTTTGATCCTGACCGTGCCGACGGCCCAGGTGCGCAGCACCTGTCTGGGACCCGCCGCTCCCGCGGGGACGCCGGATTGCGATCTATCGGAGTACGGTGTCCCGCTGAATGGCCCGGCGGCAGATCCATCCAATCCCATGGAGCTATTCAACACTCAGGTGTCTCCACAAATGGTTTATTTGATGAGTCTGCTGCCCCCGCCCACCTCAGCGGGGGTCACGAACAACTTCCAGGCAAGTGGCAGGGAGCCGTTCGACAGCGACAATGGTGACTTCCGGCTGGACTACGCTGCGTCTCAGAAACTAAAACTTTTTGGCCGTTACAGCTACGACTCGTTCCGCCAGGATGGATCTCCCGCCTACGGGATCGGGGGTGGTCCGGGAACCAACCCCGACCTCTTCGCCGGCCATGCCCGCACCGCAAACCAGAGCCTCTCCAGCGGTTTTTCGTATTCCTTCGGCAGCAGTCTGCTGACCGATTTTCGTTTCGGATACTTGCGCTACCACCTGGATATGAACGCCCCGGATTTCGGCACCTATCCGCTGCTAAATCCGCCAGCCCAGTATGCTGGCGACGCCATCCCGGGCCTCAACAACTCGCAAGATATCTATACCTCAGGCTTGCCGGACATTCAGATTACCAACGTAATTGCTCTCGGCGGCGCTACTCCAGCTGCTCCTCCTTCGACCACCGACTTTCTGGATTATGGTTCGTCTATCGCCCAGGGCAATTCCGTCCTCCCCTGTAACTGTCCGCTCCGCGAGCATGAGCAGCAGTTCCAGTGGGTGAACAACTGGACCAAGCAGGCTGGGCATCATTCCCTCCGTTGGGGAGCAGATATTCGCTATATTCAAAACTTCAGGCTCAGCACCTCGAGCGGAGGGACGACCAGCCGAGCCGGCCGCCTCCAGTTTAGCGACAATACGAATTACACCAGCCTCGGCCTGGGCGATTTTCTTGTCGGGCAGCTCGACTTCTTCGATCGCACCTACAGTGCCCCCACAAACTCCTCATATAACGCGACGGAGCACCAGAACAGAGCTTTCTTCTACGGCGAGGACAACTGGCGCGCGTCTTCCCGCTTGACGATCAACTATGGGGTGCGCTGGGAGTTGTACTTTCCCCAAACCGCCAATGCCGGCGGATTCCTTCTGGTCCAGGGCGATAAACTTCCCTCGATCGACAACGCCACGATCAATGTGGTCGGAGCGTCCGGCGTGAATCAGCAGGGCAAGGTGCAAAAGACCTTGAAGAATTTCGGGCCCCGCATCGGCTTCGCCTATCTGGCTGGGCGTAAAACGGTCATCCGAGCCGGCTATGGGCGTAGTTTCGACGTCGGGTACGCAGGATCGATCTTCGGTATCGCCGCTACCCAGAACCCACCGATTGCCGCACACTTTCAAATTCGAAACGGCTCGGCCGCTAAGGTTCAAATCGGCCCGAACCTTTACAACTCCTTTGAGCTCAATAGCGCTAACCTCTCATCTTTTTCCTCCTTTACTCAGTTCCAGATGCCCTCATCGTTCCAGACGGTCAAGGATTTGTGTGCCGCGCAACCGGAGAATGCAACCGGCACCCTCACTACAACAGAGAACTGCGATCCTGCGAATGCCAATGCTCCGACGAGCGAAGCGCCGGGCCTTCAGCCGGTCTCAGGTGCCGCCCTTTATGCTCTCCCGGCAAAGCTACGACTTCCAACCGTGGATTCCTGGAACCTTACTCTTCAGCACGAACTGACTCCGAACATGTATTTCGAAGTGGCGTTTGTCGGCAACAAGGGTACGCATGTGCTGACGGACTCTACGGGCGACCAGGGCACTAACGCGCTCATGGATTCGACCCCGTATTACGACCTGAATGCGCCTACCCTACCGGTCGCGCAGCCGAACACTGTGCCGGGGAGGTCTTGCAATGCGGTGACTGGCACTACTTACTGTGAGCCGAATGAGTACGTAAACAGTCCGCTGAGTCCGTGGTATTTTCCCGTCTACTATTTCGGCAACAACGCCTCCGATAACTACCGCTCTCTACAGGCCAAATTCAGCAAGCGTTTCAGTAGCGGCTACACTGTGCTCGCGAATTACGTCTATTCCAAGGTGCTGGATTATGACAGCAGTTACTTTGCCGTGGATCCAAAGGCGGGATACGGTCCGGGTAGCTTCGACCGGCGGCAGACCTTCAGTATGGCTAATACTTGGTCCCTGCCAATTGGCCGCGGCCGTGCGGCGCTGAAGGATATTGGCACCGCGGCCGATAAAGTGGTCGGAGGGTGGTCGCTGAGTGCCATCACGGCCTGGTATACCGGTTTGCCTTTCAGTCCGACGTATACGGAAGGCAACCATGAATGCAACAACGACCTGGGAACCGCTGCCGGTGCGACGCCTCCCTGCCGTCCAAACATTGTGGGCCCTGTGTCGGTCACGGGAAACCGCAGTCAATACTTCACCACTACGGGCGGGGAGGCTCTGCCTCCAGCCGGTTCGGTTGCAGGATCCCTCCCGTCGACATGGGCTTTCTGCGGTCTGGATCCTACTTCGGGAAATCCGTTACCAGGTCCGACAGTAGGTTCTTACCAGCGCCCCGGTTGTGGCCAGATCGGAAATGCGGGCCGCAATTCGCTGCGCGGACCGCAGTACTTCCAAAGCGATATCGCGCTGACGAAGGAGATCCCGATCACTGACCGCGTACGCCTGCGATTCCGCGCGGACGCTTTCAACGCGTTTAATAAAGTGAATCTCGGTCTTCCGAACAGCGTTGTCGATGCTCCAACCCAAGCCGGTGCGATCACCAACATTGCTCCTGGAGCGATCCAGCGGCAGTTCGAGTTCTCGGCAAGATTGCAGTTCTGATTAGGTC
>Ga0210395_10000924_pt1 | contig 22600 bp, 26 predicted proteins | sample IncBWH4OmetaG_FD_150861 | JGI IMG/M metagenome (GOLD analysis project Ga0210395, IMG submission 150861) | Forest soil microbial communities from Barre Woods Harvard Forest LTER site, Petersham, Massachusetts, United States - Inc-BW-H-4-O ...
CGAGTGCGTCCCTGCTCTCTTAATGACCTGCGTGCGGGCCTGGGAATGTCATGGACCTGGACTGCCCCGCCCGGCGGAGGGACGGACGTCCGGCATGCCGATGTGAATGCTCGTGCTCGCGGACCTGGCAGTGAGGTCACGCTCAGGTCGTAGAGCCAGAGTCGGTCAACGACCTGCGCGTCGGCGACGATGGCGGGATAGGCCTTGATCAGCGATCGGAGCACGTCGCCATCGGAGGGGAGAAGCGGCTGGAGCTCAAGATCGGGTGGTCCGAGCCGTGCCCACTCGAAGTCGAGGAGCGCACGTCCCGGGCGCTGTTCCAGATGACGTTTTCCGGTGGGCGTCGCCGTGGACGACTGTGCCTGAGGTCGGGACCATGAAGGGATCGAGATGTCGGAGCCGCTCGAGCTGCTGGGCGACGTTCTCGAGGTGCGTTGCCGGCTCGACCAGTCGCAGCGCACGGTCGACGGGGAGCGGGTTGAGGTCTGCCCCGATGACGTCGTCGTAGTCGGGTTGGGCCGGGCGAGCAACGAGCGCGGCCCGCACCTCCGGCGATGGCTCCCAGGCGTGCAGCGCATGGAGCGCGTGCCCGAGCTGTTCAGCCGCGGTGCGTTGCTGGATCCGGTCGAGGTCGGCCCAGCATTGGGACGGCATCGCGCCGGGGATCCAGTGTGTGAGCGTCCAGCTCAGGTTGTCAATGACGCCGGAGTCGGCGAGTCTGACGCGCAACACCTCGTTCGGCAGCTGCTCGAGGATGAGCGCCTCGCGTTGGAGACACGCGCGGTCGGTGTCCAATGGCAGATCCGCACGACGAGCTCGCCGATCTCCCACACCTCGTTCGAGTCGTTCGGCAGCGGGATCGGAGCGTCGATCGTCAGATTGGCTGCCTCGGCCACGAGCCGAAGTCGTGCTCCGGAGTCCACGAGTCATGATCTCAGACCGACCCGTCGACCTGCCGATGAAAAAGGGCGAACGCGCGCTCACGATCAGCGGAGCTCAACGCGTGGGCACGGCGGCGAACGGCGCGTAGCGAGCGGCATCCGAGACGTCGGAGTTGGTTCGATAACGTTCTGCGTGGTAGAGGATTCGCGGGCGTCCTCCGGATCATCGTCGACGTGGCCAGTCGGCACACCGGATCGCGCGGCAGGCGACACGATGTAAGTAGCCGGAGGTTCTGTGAGATTACTGGCCAGCCACCAGGGAAGCCTTTGGCCCGTCGGGTGAGCGTAGGCGCTGCTCGACCACCATGCGCGCGTACTCTTCGGATTCTCCGTCGGGTACCCAAGCGAAGCCGTCCGCGGTTACGGTAGCAACGACAGGGAAGATCTGCCTGGCGAGGTCTGGGCCACCGGTAGCCGAATCATCGTCCGCGGCGTCATACAGTGCCTGCACGCAGGCCAGCACCGCATCATGGGCGGTCATTCCCTCGGTATAGAGCTTTTTTAGGGAGCTTCTCGCAAATATTGATCCCGACCCGATGGCAAAGAATTGACGTTCCTCGGTAGGGCCCCCGGCAGTGTCGTAGCTGAATATCCGCGCCATCTGGGTATCTTCGTCATACCCGACGAACAAAGGCACTGCCACCAGGCCTTGCATTGCGGCACCGAGATTCCCCCGGATCATCGTGCCCAGCCTGTTGGCCTTGCCTACGAGGGACATCGACCGACCCTCCATCTTCTCGTAATGTTCGAGCTCTACCTGGAACAAGCGTATGATTTCCACAGCAATATTCCACACTCCCGCCATCCCAGCGGCTGAGTATTCATCGGTGCGGAAGACCTTCCGGACATCGCGCTTAGAGATCATGTTGCCCATTGTCGCGCGTCGGTCTCCCGCCATGACCACACCCTCGGCGAATGTGGCAGCGACAATAGTGGTGCCGTGCTCCAGTTCAAGTTCTGTCCCACCACGGGCGTCGAGATCTTTTCGCATGGGGCTATACGGCAGCAGTTCCGGGGCATATGACATGAGGAACTGGACGAATGAGGATGTCTTCGGTACCGTAAATGCCGCCGGAAGGCGCCCATCGGGGTCGAAGTGATGGTCCACGCTTGCTCCCTATCAGGACGATGATCTCTGATAGACATTACTCAGTCTAGCGGGGAGCCTCGACTGTCTCGTCGGGGTTCCCCTCAAACCGTGGAGCATCCGGTTGTGGTGATCATGGCCAGCACGGGCTGTCCTTGATGCGCCCGCGGCTGGCCGGGGCAGGCTTGGACCTGCCCGCTTTCCTGGTCGGAGGGGCCGCAGGGGTCCCCGGGGGCAAGGCGGCCCGCAGGGCCGTCGCCCTTACTCGAGCCGGGCCAGTTCACCTTGGATCCGCCAATGGCCACAGGCGCCCATTCGGACGATCAGCGTCTTGACCGGAACGCCCGTGGACGCTCGCCCTGGCCGACGCTGGTCGGTAAAGGTCCACTTGCGTGCGACCAGGCGACGGTGCCATCGCAGGATCGTGGCTGGCGTGACCGGGAAGATCTCCGGCCACTGGCGGCGGTTCAGCAGCCGGGACAACGCCGTGAGCCAAAGTCGGTCGGCATGATCCCACCGCAGGCGACCGCTGAGCTGACGGCGCAGCACCTGGTTCTCCTGACGTAGTACGAGCAACTTCACGTCCTTGGACAGGTCAGACCGAACCAGCACCGCCAGCAAGCCGAGCAAGCACCGCACCAACCGGTAGAGCAGCGACAGCAGCACCTTGAGATGGCCCCAGCCTCGGCAATGACCACGCAGCTGCATGCAGACTTCTGGCACGCCACAGGCGGACGCTGGTCAGGGTCCTGATGCTTTCTGCGGCGAGCACGTCGTCAAATGAGCTGGCGAACTGGGCTGGTCCGACTCGAGGAGCCTGGAGATCTCCGGGGTTGGCTTGTTCAGGGGATGCGGATTACTTCGGAGCGGACGCCGGCGAGCTGGTCGAACTCTGCCTTGCCGTCAGTGGTGAGCAGGATGCGGTTCGTTGCCGCAGCAGTGGCGGCGATCATCAAGTCGTAGGCGGATCTCTTCTTGCCCGTTGACATCGCTTTCACTGCCAGCCGGGCGTGGACCCTCGCTACGGCAAAGGTGTAGTCCTCGATCGGGAGGCTGGCCAGCACTGCCTCGACATGGACGGACCGGGCCTGCTTGTGCGCGTCATCGGCCCGTTCGAGCCCGACGAGCAGTTCCATGGCGGTGACCGAGGCGATAGCGGCGTCGTCTGCGCCTAGGACCGCGTCGACATCGAGCTTGCCGCGCTCGATCGCGATCAAGGTGCCGCTGTCGAGGATTACTCGGCGGGCCATCCGCGTACCTCATCCGTGGACGCGGCCCGAAGACCGGCATGGGCTGCCTCAAGGTCGTCAGCGAACCCCTCATCGGCCGGGTTGTCTCGCAGCGCGGCCTTGAGTCGCTCGGCGGATGTGCGCCGTTCCGGGGCGAGCCGGCCGACAGGCACGCCGTCGCGGGTGATGACGATGGTCTCGCCGCGCTCGACCTGGTCGAGGATGTTCGCGAAGTTCCGTGCCGCTTGGGTGGCCGTTACCGCAATCATGAGTACATACTATCAGATCTAATCTGAGCATACGTATAACTCTTCGCTTAGGGCGTTACCGAACCGACTGTCGAACTCCACTGCTGCAAGGAGGGCCGACTCTTGCTAGCGTGCGCAGGCCATTTCTCCCCGCCGACGGCAGCTCGGCGCTGAATACCACGATCCGCGCCGCGGCGAGCGCAGGCCCTGGCGGTGGACCCCGGGCCGTCCCCTATCTTCTCGTTCCGGCACACTCGCCGTCGATACACGGACCGGTGGTCCAGCGCGCGGACCACCGTGGTGCCGATATCTCGGGTATGCCTGCAGGCCGGTGTCCTGGCCGAGTTTGTTTTAAATGTTGGGAACCGAAGTGGTCCCCTGGTGCGACAGGGAGTGCATGGAAGTGTGTAAGCGGCTGCCGGCATGAGCCCGGGGATAGGGGAACGCGATGACGCGGCTCTGTTGCGCGCCGTGGCTCGAGGTGATGAAGGGGCTCTGGCCGCGCTTTATGAGCGGCATGCGGGCTGGCTGACCGTGCGGATGACCCGGCGGTGTGCGATGCCGGATGTGGTGGACCAGGCGGTCCAGGACACGTTCCTCGCGTTGTGGCGGCGGCCGGGCGCCTACCGCGGGGGTGGTGATGTGGCCGCGTTCATCTGGGGCGTCGGTATCCGCCGCCTGATCGACGCGATCCGCCGGGAGAACGGCACCCGGTGGCGTCTGCCGTGGCCCCAAGCGGAGCCGGAGGTGGTGGTCTCGGCGGAGGACCAGGTGCTGGTCGGCATTGAGCACGGCCGACTGGGCCAGGCCCTGGCCGGCTTGTCGCCGGAGCTACGCGGCGCCATCGAGGCCACCGTGCTGGATGGCCTGACCTGCGCGGAGGCGGCGGTCTTGCTCGGCGTGGCGGAGGGGACGGTCAAGTCTCGCTGTCATCGTGCCCGGGTGGCGCTGCGCGCCGCGCTCGCTGACCAGCACAACGGACCCAATACAACGGCAGCTCGCCGAGAAGCCTGGGGAACACAATGACGAGCTCATTTCCCGGCCCGGCCGGAGCTGACGGGCACGTGGGCAGAGATCTCCTGGCCGGTTATGCCGCCGGGACGGTCGGACCCGTCGTTGTCTGGTCAGTGGAGACCCATGTGACGGGATGCGCCCAATGCCGCTCGGCCATGTCGGAGCACGTCGACGGGGAGCGGCTGGCACGCAACCGGTCCGTGCTGCTAGCGCGCGCGGCGCTTCCCGAGGGCGGGCCTGTCCGGCGCCTGCTGTGTCGTTGCGGCGTCCCCGACCATCTGCTTAGCCTGCTCGCCGCGACGCCGTCGTTGCGCAGGTCCTGGCTCCTGTCCGTGCTCGGGGTGCTGACCGTGGTGACCGGCGAAGCTGCGGCCGTCGCGCACGGGTGGATCGGGAACGGGGGGCACGCGAGCCCGGCTAGGTATCTGGGTCCGCACGCGGGCCCGGCTGGGTATCTGCACCCGGAAGCCCTGGTGCCGTTCCTGGTGGTGGCACCGCTGCTGGTGCTGGCGGGCGTGGCGGCGGCGTTCGTGCCGATGTTCGACCCTGCCTCCCGTCTGGCGGTCGCAGCCCCCTTCCATGGCTTCACCTTGCTGCTGGTCCGTTCGGTCTCCGCGCTGGCCGCCGCGCTGGTCCCGGTGGTCGCTGCCGCGTTCGTCGTGCCCTGGCCGGGATGGCTGCCCGTTGCGCTGCTGCTGCCGTCCCTGGCGTTGTGCGCGTTCGCGCTCGCGACCGCGACCGTCCTGGGACCCCGCGCCGCCGCCATCGCGGCCGGGGCCTTGTGGGCGCTGCCAGCGCTGCTGCTGGCGGAAGCTGACGTTCCGCTGGTGATCGTGCAGCGGGACGCTCAGTTCTCGTGTGCCGCCGTGCTTTGTGTCTGTGCGGTGCTGCTGTTCCTGCGCCGTGACCGCTTCGATTGGGGATGGATGAGATGACGCTGAACGTGTGCAGCGCTGCTGTCCGCGCCGATGGCCTGTCCCGGCGATACGGCTCCACACTGGCCCTGGACGAGGTCGATCTGACCCTGGAGCGGGGGATCACTGGCCTGCTCGGACCGAACGGCGCGGGAAAGACCACGCTGCTGTCGATCCTGGCCACCGTCAGCGAACCGGATGCGGGGCGGGTGTCGGCATTCGGCCTGGACCCCCGGGATGGTGCGGAGCGGGTGGAGATCCGCCGCCGGCTCGGCTATCTCCCGCAGGAACTGGGGTATTACCGGCACTTCACGGTCGCCGGGTTCCTGGACTACGTGGCGATCCTGAAGGAGATCACCGACCGTCGCCGCCGCGCTGAGGAGGTGGCCCGGGTACTGGCCGCGGTAGGCCTGGAACGACGCGCCCGCACGCGGATACGCGCCCTATCCGGCGGGCTGCGGCAGCGTCTAGGCATCGCCCAAGCCCTGCTCGGCCAGCCGGACCTGCTGATCCTCGATGAGCCGACCGCCGGGCTGGATCCCGAGCAGCGGTTGCGGTTCCGCGAGTTGCTGTCGGGCCTGCCCGGTGACCCGGTGATCGTGCTGTCCACCCACCAGGCCGACGACATCGCAGCGATCTGCCCCAAGGTCGTCGTGCTGCTGCAGGGGCGGGTGCGTTTCGCTGGCACGCCGGCCGAGCTGGCTGCTACCGCCACCGCACGGGTATGGGCAGGCGACCAGCGCAACGCAGGCGCTCATCTGTCCTGGCGCGGAGGTGACAACCGGTGGCGGCATATCGGCGACCAACCGCCGCCCGGCGCCGAGCCGGTCACGCCGACGGTCGAGGATGGCTACCTGCTGCTGTCCCAAGCGGCCAGTGAGCAATGACCTCCCGGGAAGGCGGACCGGCGATTTCTGACGCCGACTCCGCTGTGGCCAGCCACGACCCGGCAGGCCTGCCCGCACCTTCCCGCGCGCCACGGATGCGGACGGTGCTGGCCCTGGCCAAAGTGGAAGCGTCGTTTCTGGTCCGGAGCCTGCTGGTGGTGGCTGGGCTGCTGGCCGGCGGCGCCGTCGTCTGGGTGACGATCGGGAGCAAGGAACCGTTGTGGTGGAACGTCGGCTGGAGGATCGGCGCAGGGCAGCTCGTCATCGGCATGGCCGTGCTGGCCGCCGCTCAGCTGGCCGTCGGGCGAGCGCGGCGCAACGGAATGACCGACCTGTACGCTAGCTTCCCTGCCACAGCCGGTACCCGCACACTCGCCCACCTGGTCGGCCTGGCTGGAGCTGCCCCCGCGAGCCTGCTGCTGATCGCCGCGGCCGACGCCGTGGTGCAACTGCGAGGCGCCATCGGCGCCCCGAGCATTGCGGTGCTGGTAGGAGGGCTGCTGCTGGTGATCGCCGCCGGAGCGGCCGGGACCGCAATCGGCACGCGATTCCCGCACCCGATGGCCGGAGTGCTCGGCGCCCTGGTGTTGTTCCTTAGCTCCGGGCAGTCCCACCTGCCTGGGGCAGCGGAGCTGTGGCTGTACCCGTGGGAGAGTTTCTCAGATCAGCTGGGCGGTCTGCCCGGCCCGCTGGCCGGGTATCCGCCCGCTGCCCCGCACGCGGTGGAACTGGCCGGCCTTGCCGCCCTCGCCGGGGTCGTGGCGCTTGCGGTGACCGTCACCAGCACGCGGGCACGGGGAGGGCTGGCAGCGGCCGGCACCGTCGCCATAGCGGTGATCTGCCTCGCGGGTGCCGTGCAAGTACGGCCCATCCCAACCGGCGACCTGAACCAGCTCGTAAACGAGGTCGCCGACCCGGGCTCGGCGCAGCGCTGCACGACCGCCAGCCAGGTCCGGTACTGCCTTTACCCCCGGTTCGGCTCCCTGCTGCCGTCGCTCGAGGCGCCGGTCAGCGAGGTGCTCGCGCTGCTGCCCGCCCGGCCCGCTCAGCCGCTGACAGTGCGACAGGTCGTGTACCTGTCCCTGCCCGATTCGACCCTCACTCATGGCCACCTGAACCGGGACGTGTCCCGGTGGACCGCGCGGGTGCAGCAGGCGCCGGGCAACGCCACTGTGACCCCGGCAACCGCGATCTACCTGCCGGTCGGGAACTGGCCCGCCGCTGGCGGTCAGCTCGCCGACGCGCATTTCGACTTGGCCCTGGCCACCGCCGAATGGGCGGTTCGTCTCCTCGGACCCAGCGGCAGCCTCAGCGGCGGCGGGGGGATGCCATGCGTGCCCCTCAACCAGGCGCGGGAGCCGGTCGCGATCTGGCTGGCCATCCTGGCCACCCACCCTCCGGCTGGCGAGCTTCAAGACGGTCTCGGGGTCGGCACGACCATCCCGGCGGCGGTCGTCCGCAACACCGCCATCCGGGGATGGGATTATCCCGGCGTCGGTGGCGGCTACGTCACGCCGCCCGGCGGCGGTCCGCAAACCACCGCCGCCGGATACCTGCTGGCTAGCGCCATGACAAGACTGCCGCAGCAGAAGGTCAGCCACATCCTGGCGGACGACTGGGGCAAATGGCTGAACTGGCACACCACCGACGCCCAGCTGGCCGCCGCGCTCGGCATACCGATGCCCAGCGTCTCTACGTTGCCCGCGCCGGCCAACGGGCCAGAAGCCGCGCTGTGCACAACCTGACAACGGCTCCCGCGAGCACGGGACCTCATCTATCGGTACTACACGGCCTCATCCGGAGCTACCAGTGGCATCACAGCCCCCGAACATCCTGAACGCTGCCGAGGACGCGCCATCCGCGCCTGAGCAGCCAGTCCGGCCCACACCGCGGTCCCGCCTGTCCTGGCTGCGTGCGCTGCCCCGGCTCGCACGGCCCATCACCCAGACGATGCCCTGGGCCACGTTGCTGGCCGGCTGCCTGGCCGGCACTATCATCCTCGCCGTCATGGCCCACTTCGCCGGCGCGTCACAGCCGCCAGGCCCGGGCACCATTCGCCTCGCCTTCCTACCCGCCGTCGCAGCGCTGGCATTCGCCCCGAGGGCCCCGTTCCGGCCACTGACCCAGGCCACCCCCGTCCCGGCCTGGGTGGCCCCGGTCGGCCACATCCTGTTGGCCGCCGCCATGCTGACGGTGACCTGCTGGGCGCAACTGCGCATCGTCGCGCACACCATCCCGCCTGGCGCCATCGTCCACATGCCCGCCATCTACCCGCTGATTGCCCAGCTCGCCGGGTGGTGCGCGGTCACCGTGGCGGCTGCGGCCTGCGTTGACCGGTCCCGCTACGCCGACCTCGGCGGTGCCATCGCGGCGCCCGTCAGCTTCGCAGGCATCGCGATCGTGTGGTATCTGCCCATCACCAGCAGGTTCCTGGCTGAACCGGCCGCCACCGCCCACAGCGTGACCATTACCTGGTATGCGATCGCAGCAGGGGCGCTGGCCCTGACCTGCGTGGCAATGCGGGACCAGTGGCACCGCTACACGCGCAACCTCGGCCGGCGCGGCTCGGCGCCAAGGGCCCTTCGAGCTTAGGACTGCTGAACATGCCACCTCCCACCAGCGCGGCGCCTCGCCCGGGGCCGCATGCTGATCAGCCTGGCCGCGCTGATCGTGATCATGCTGCTTGGCATCGTCGCCGGATCCTTGTTCACGCCTGCCAGGTGGCACAAGCGATTCACGGTCGGGCCTGGACCATTCCAGCAGAACCACGGTGACCCTCTCGGCAGAGCAGCCGAGTTCGATGTCGAACGCTGACTACGACCCGGCGTACAACACGGCTGTCACGATCATGAACGACCGGGTCGACGGCGCTGGCTTCACCGGTGCCAGTGTGCTGCCGCAGGGCGGCGACCTGATCGTCGTGACCGTGCCCGGCAAGGACTATTGTTCCGCGCCTGAAATCCTGAGGGTTTTGTGCCGATCGTGTTGTCTGAGGATGAGCGGGCTGAGCTGGTGCGCCGGGCAAAGGGGGCCGGAGCGCTGGCGGGCTGACCGGGCCCCGCAGGGCCGGGCGTTGCTAGAAGTCATGGCGGACCGGCGGCGACGGGGGGCGGCGATCCGGCGGAGCATAACTCCGGCCCCGATGACCGTGCGGTGGCGGTAGGCAGCTGAAGCGGTTACGGCTCCGGCAGGCGACGACGAGCTTCCGATCAGGTCATGACCGCTGGACAATCACCTCCGTGATCTCTGGACGCACCGGCTGCCCTACTAGCGGCGCACCCGGGCGCTCACGTTTCGATGGGGTTGGTTTCACCACAGCGGTCCGCTCCGGGCGCGCTGCGGCACGTTTGGTGAAACTCAACCTTAAAAGGGTAGGCAATAACGGTCCACCGCCGCAGTCCGCTATTAACTGTTACAATAGTACCGATCAACTCTCCATACCCCGCGTTCAACCGGTCAATGGCGTCAGTTGCACATGGCCGCGCACGCCAGAGTGGCGGCGGCTTCCATGGGCTGTGCTTCCGGTAGATGTCAAGTTCAGCTCCTCGCGCTGCCCGTATAATGGGCACACGAGTTAGCGTGAAGTGTGCGCGTGGCGGTGAGCGTCGAGGCAGCAGTGCGCGAGATTGAGGTCAAGTATCGGGTCGAAAACCTGGAAGCGCTGCTGACCGTGCTGAAATCGCGAGGGATCGAGCTGAGCGAACCAGTCATCCAGGATGATCAGGCGTACGCGCCGATCGGGTGGCACGTCGACGACAGCTCGCTGGGGGTCTCATTCCTTAGCCTGCCACAGTCGATGGGCGTCATTACTTCACGCTCAAGCAACCCGCGGAAAACGCCCAGGCCTGCCTGGAGTACGAGACTCGGGTCGCTGATCGCGAGGCGATGCACCATGCGATCATTCACATGGGCTATCGCCGGGCTGTACGGATCGTGAAAACCCGCCGCGTAGCCACCCTGGACCACGACTTGCTGTGCGTTGATGAGATTGATGGTGTCGGCACATTTCTCGAACTCGAGCGCATGGCCCATGATCACGGACCGACCAGACCTACGGCTCGATAGTCCAAGCCGCCCAGGAATAAAGGTCACCGACGGCAACATACCATCCTGGCCGGCGGCGAGCCAGCGCGTTCATAGGTTCAGTTAGCTGCTCAATTGACCCTAGACGGCTCGCTTGTTAGCCTAACCGCAGAGAATTAGGAGTGGCAGAAACTTGTCGATGCCTTAGAGAGGGCACGGTGAGTTATGGAATTCGGGCTGCTCGGCCCCGTGGAAGTTGTGATCAACGATAAACCAGTTGCCATTGCCGCGCGACAACAGATCGTGCTAGCACCGTTGCGGGACAATAAACCGCATGGCACCTTGGCCTTACGATTTGCGACGCGTTCGCATGACGGATCGCGAGGTGGCACGAGCATCAGACGGCCACGTCACAGTGCCGACTGAGCTTGCGGCGCTTGCCGCGGGCGTAACCATGGCGACCATCAGGAAGTGGGCGAGCCGCGGCAAGCTCACCCGTTACGGCACCCCAGGGCGCGCGGAATATGACCTCGACGAGGTCCGCGAGCTAATCGCGGGGTTTGGCACGGACGACGGGCGAATCCCCCCGGCTGAGTAGCGCGGCATTAATCTCAACCAGGCTTGCGTTTTAACCTTTAGCGATCTTGTCAGCCGGCCTTCTTGATCACGTCGTAGCGCGGAGCTGGGGTGCTGGTGCGGCCTTTTGGGCGTCCCGGGCCTGCCCGGGAGGGTTTAGCGCGCTGGCCGGTGTTCCGGTCAGCGGAAGCAGGCGGTCAAAATCTCGGCGGCCCGTCCGGGGATGAGGCCGGCCTGGTCTTCGAGGGCGTTCCCATTTACGGGGTGGTCGGCGGCGAGTGTTACGCGGCGCTCAGGATTCCGATGGGACGGGGTTTTGGCTCTGACACAAATCTCGTGATGGTAACGACGGCAGAGCAGCTATTTGGCCGACCGATTTGCTGGCTATGTCCGGATATACCTCCTTGTCGGCAGCTACCGTGCCCGGATGAATGGCCCGTTCAGCTGCCAATAGCAAGCTGAACGGGACATTCATCTGCTGGGGCCAACGCCAGCGAGGGCGCTTGCCCGTGCTGGGAGTTGCTAGTACGTGACCTTTACGTCATCGTCACGAGATGTGAGACAGAGCCGGGGTTTTAGCGCCGATTTTCACTAAACGAATCGGCCCCCAAAGTCCGGAGCGAGTCCGGGTCAGGCGTACTCGTAGCGGAGGGTGCGGCCTTGCCACCAGGGGACGGTGATCGTTTCGGGGAGGCTGGCCTGGCGGAGGACGGGTGAGAAGGTGCGCCGGTTCAGCGTGACGGTGATCTGGTCGCGTTGGGTGGTGATGGTGCCGCCGGTGGACAGGAACCGGCGCCGGAGGGTGTCGGGGGTGGCTGTGCTGTAGCCGGGCAGGCGGCGGCGCAGCGCGGCGCAGATGGTGTGGGCGAGTACCGACACTACGACGTCGAGGTCGACGTTGAGCGGGACTGCGCCGGCGAGCGCGTCGAGGCTGAAGGACTGGATGGCTTTGGCGAGGCGCTGCTCGATGTTCATCCGCCGGGCGCAGGACTCGATGATCTTCCTGGCCGGGGGGCGGCATCGTTGGTGATTAGCGGCCCGGGGTCATGGAGGTCCAGGCGCTGGCGGGCAAGGCAGGTAGCTGTGCGGTGATGCCGGGTGGCGGGCGCGCAGGGTGATGAACTTGATGACTTCCCGGTTCTGGGTGGTGGCGGCGTCTTCGGCGAAGAAGGTGAGCCCGGACCGGGTGCGGGCGGTGGCGCTGAAGAAGGAGAACCCGGCCCGCGTCGCCAAAACCACCAAACGAGCCGGGACGCTCAACGACCCCAGAAAACAGAACAGGTTAAACGGCAAGCTGCCGGGAACCGTTTGTACGCCAGCCCGCGAGCGCGACCTGGGTGACCTGCCCTGGACGAGACCATAAGCCATTCCGCAATAGCCCCCAGGACACCTGGGATTGCCACGCTTTGACGGACAGGGCCGATGTGATTGCCAGGCCAGGCAATGCTGGAGCCGACCGAAGAGGGCTGAGCTGGGCGGGGTGGCGGTCGCCGACGTGACCAGGAACGGAATCCCCGTACGAGTCTGGTGCTGGCCCGCGGCACTCATCGTGGGCAGGCCGACGGCGGGGGTTGACTTACACCGCCGAAGCTGTCACGCTTGTGTGAACGGCATAACTGTGCCCAAATCGGTACGAGTGATCCGGCGCGTTCCGACTGGAATTTTCCGCGCAATCTGAACCGTCCCGAGTTCCGTGCATACTTCCTTACTTGGGAAGGATGGCACGTTCATGCCAATCAAGTACGACCAGGACGCCGAGGTCCAGGCGATCCGGCTGGGATGACCCCGGGAGACGCGGCACAAGCTGATCCGCCAGGCCGTCGTCGACGAGATCCGCGAGCTCAAGCGCAACGTCAGCCAGGCTGATCTGCGCGTTCATTGACGCCCATCGCGACCGTTTCTGCGTCGCGCCGGGCTGCCGTGCCCTGTCCGCGCACGGCGTGCCGGTCGCCGCCGTGGTCGCAGTTGTGCTGAGTGCGGCGTGATTTGCCTGTGGGTATGAGCTGGTGTTTCGCATCCGGGCGGCCTGAGTGAGCGCGCACCTTATGGGTGCCGGGCTATCCACAGGACCCGTGCATTGTTTAACCGCGAAGAGCGCCCTGGTCTTGGAGATTACGGGTTTACCACACACCTTAATCCCCGCAACTGGAGCGCTCTTCGCCATGCAGGCGATCCGGCAGGTCCCGGGCCGGTTCCGGAGGAAGATCCCGGTCCGAGCCATCCCCATCGACACGAGAGGAGGACTTCCGGAACCGGGCAAAGCACAATCAGTAACCAGACCTCAGAAGCCCGAATTCCCGAGTGATCTGCTTTCCGGCCACTCTGAAATAAAGATATCGAACGGACTTGGGGATACCGTCCGTCGGAATGACACCATTCTGTATCGAGGTCACGGTGGTCAGTCGGCTTGCGGAGCCCAGACCCATCCCATTGAAGGCTCAAGGAATTTCCGGTGCCCGCCCGAGGGTAGAGGCTCCTCAGGAGCGAATTCTACGCCGTGGAATTGGACATCGATGTCCTGATTGTCGCCCAAGTGGGAGCAGGGTAAGAACGAACGAGGGGAACCTCCAGTGAAGCAGCAGGTATGTGGCGTCCCAAGCTGCGCCGCCCTCTTGGACAAAGGGGCGGTATTCCGCGGCCTGCGGCTCTGCGCGTCGTGCCGGAATCTGCTGGCCATCCGCCTCGCCAGCCTGCCCCAGATGTACCAGGCTTGTGAGCAGGCGCTCGAGGTCCGTCACCAGCATTCGATCAGGGTGGTACGCGGCCGTCGGCCTACGGGAATCTGTCTTGACGACGAGACCGTGACAGTGCGCAGCAACACGATAGGCGTGCTCTCCGCGTGGTGCGAGATGATCGTGGACGAACGCGGAGTACCCGGCCCCGGCGGCCTCGACGTGCGGAAACTGGCCTCCTTTCTCCACGCTCATCTGGACTGGCTGTCAACCCACTCCGTGGCCGCCGACTTCGCCGAAGAGATCGCCGGCCTCGCCATGGCGTTCAGGAAGGTGCTGGTTCCCGCACAGGAGCGGACGATCGACCTTGCTCCCTGCCCCCAGGACGGATGCGGCCGGATGGTTCGTGTCAACATCAGCACCATCCAGCGCCGTCCGGGCCTCCTGGTGAGCTGCGACGCGGGGCACACCTGGCAGCCACGGCAGTGGCTCGACCTCAGGCGCCAGCTTGACATTACGAATTGCGACGCGTTCGCATGACGGATCGCGAGGTGGCACGAGCACCAGACGGCCACGTCACAGTGCCGACTGAGCTTGCGGCGCTCGCCGCCGGCGTAACCATGGCGACCATCAGGAAGTGGGCGAGCCGCGGCAAGCTCACCCGTTACGGCACCCCAGGGCGCGCGGAATATGACCTCGACGAGGTCCGCGAGCTAATTGCGGGGTTTCGCGGGGACCACAAGCGAAACCCCCGGCTTAGTAGCGCCGCTGCAGAAGGTGAGCTCCAGATATGCCAAGGCTATGCAAGCCGTCGGTGAGTATGCCCGAATATGTCATTACCATGGAGGAGACCCTGGAGTTTGCCGAAAGAGTGCACGGTGGAAAGCCCACGTTGCCGCTATCGCTTCGACTGATTAGGAAGACAGGGGTGCGCAAGCGGCACATCGTGCGGCCTATCGAAGAAATACTTCATCATCCAGGCTTCGAGGAACGCAACTGTATCTATGAGCTCGAGTCAAAGAAGCGGTGCCCTGCGGTTATCGAGCAAGCCCTGGCGAACGCGGAAGTAACGGCGCATGACATCGACGTAATCATCTATGTTTCGTGTACCGGGTTCCTGATGCCATCGCTGACCGCATGGCTGATCAACACCATGGGCTTTCGATCCGACACTCGGCAGATACCCATCGCGCAGCTGGGCTGTGCGGCTGGTGGTGCGGCGATCAATCGAGCCCATGATTTCTGCATCGCCTACCCGGACAGCAACGTCCTGATCGTTTCATGCGAGCTGTGCTCGCTGTGCTACCAGCCAGACGACGACGATGTCGGCTCCCTCTTGTCCGACGGGTTGTTCGGTGACGCGGTTGGCGCCGCCGTAGTGCGCGGCAGCGGCGGCACTGGCGTAGCGCTTGAGCGCAATGCCTCGTACCTCATCCCGAACACCGAGGACTGGATCTCTTACGCCGTTCGGGCTACCGGATTTCACTTCCAACTGGATCGCCGGGTGCCGGGGACGATGGAACCGCTGGCTCCCGTGCTGCGCCAACTCGCCACGGACCACGGCTGGGATGTCGGCAAACTCGACTTCTACATCATTCACGCCGGCGGTCCGCGGATTCTCGACGACCTCGCCAAGTTCCTCGATGTCGATAGCACTCTGTTCCGGCACAGCTGGGCGACCTTGACCGAATACGGCAATATCGCGAGCGCGGTCGTGCTCGAGGCGATACGCAGACTATTCGACGAAGATTCCCTGGCGCAGGGTGCTACCGGCCTGATCGCGGGTTTCGGCCCTGGCATTACCGCGGAGATGGCGCTGGGCAGGTGGAGCACCGACGCGCCAACAGAAATGGATCGAATCCGGCTGGGCGCGTCGGCACCATGCCCTGAGCGGGATTTCGCACCGACGACAAGGAAGTGGATCGTATGAACGGCCTGATCGTCCCCCCTGGTCAGGGTCGGAGGCTGATTACAAAGGCGCAGGAGGTCATCTTCAAGGTCACCGGGGCTGACGGCGCCGCCGCGTCGTGTTTCGAGGTGCTGGTCCCGCCCGGTTTCGACGTCGGGGCTCATACCCATCACCGCTCGGAAGAGTTCTTCTACATCTTGGCCGGAGAACTGGACGTCCTGGCCTTTGAGCCGGTTAACCGGACAGCGGAGGGCTGGCAGGGCTGGGAATCTTCCGGCGGAGATCGAGTCGTCCGAGCGGGCGCGGGCAGCTGTATGTTCGTTCCGCGCGGTTGTCCGCACGCGTTCATGAATCCCACCGGCGAGCCAGCGCGAATGCTGTTTCAAAGCTCCCCGTCGCCCAATCATGAACGTTACTTCGAGGAGCTGTGTGAGATCTTCTCAAACGGCCAGGTAGTGGATTCTGGCGCCGTACAGAAGCTGCGCAGCCGCTATGACGTCGACCAGATCACGCCGCTTCGCCACGGGGCACGGTGAGCACGATGGACACGATTCCCCTGGTGCACGCGAGTCTCGGTGAGCTGGAGCTGGCGGCAGTCGCGGAGGTGTTCTCCTCGGGGTGGCCAGCCGGTCAGGGTCCGAGGGGGAAGGTCCTGGAGGCGCAGCTGGCCAAGCGGTACGCGGCCGGCGATGCGGTCGCGCTGAGCAGCTGCGGCGCCGCGCTCCACCTGAGTCTGCTCGCGCTCGGCGTCCAGCCGGGCGACGAGGTGATAGTCGCCGACTACACCTTCCCTGCCCCTGCCCATGCGGTCCGCTACGTCGGCGCGGACCCCGTCTTCGCCGACGTGCGTGCCGATACCGGCACGGTCGACCCGCAAGCGGTCGCCGACCTGGTGGGTCGGCGAACGGTGGGCCTGATCGCGGTGGACACGGTCGGCCTGCCCGCCGACTACGAGGAGCTGAGGTCGATCACCAGCCGCCACGGGCTGTTCCTCGTCGAAGACGCCGCATGCGCGGCCGGCGCGACCTACCAAGGGCGGGAGGCGGGCGCGCTGGCTCCGGTCGCCTGCCTGTCCTTCCACGGTCGAAAGGGAATTACAAGCGGCGAGGGCGGGGCCCTGCTCGCGGCCGACCCGGCGCTCGCGGCGGACGTCAGGCTCCGCTCGTCCTTCGGCATTGGCAGCATCTTTGACAAGGCACAGGTCATCGGCCTGCCGATCCCGGAGTTCACCAGGATCGGCTACAACTACAAGCTGTCCGACATCGCCGCCGCGATCTTGCAGGTGCAGTTTGGCCGGATCGGCGAATTGCTGGACCGCCGGTGCGCCATCGCGGCGGATTACACCGGACTGCTCGCCGACGAAGAACTTGTCGCGCTGCCGTACGTGCCGCCCGACCGCACCCACGCCTGGCAGTCCTACCTGCTGACACTGGATCCGAGCGTGGACCGTGCGGGGGTCGCCGCCGACCTGCGCGCTCAGGGCATCGGCTGCGGGCATGGCACCTGGGCCAGCCACCTGCAGCCGGTATACGACACCAAGCAGAAATGCCCGGTCTCGGCGGATCTCTTCCGGCGTCAGCTCGCCATCCCCATGCACGCCGAACTCACTACCAGCCAGGCCGAACGCGTCGCCGAAACCCTCCGCACCGCGCTCCGGGCGCACGCGCGTCCTGAGCGGACCCGGGAAGGTGCGGCTCATCACTCTCGTAACCAAGGAGATCACGGTGATTAACCTGCTGCTGCTGCCGGATGGAATGCGTCGCTGGTCCGAAGCACACGGGGTCTCCCTGGGCGAAAGCTATATGGCGATGGCGGACAAGCTCGTCGAGTTCACCGGCTGGGCCAGGGAGGCGGGCGTCAACGCTCTCTACATCGCGACATCCTCCGCCGCGAACTTCAGCCGCCCGGCGTCTGTGGTGGCGACGTGCTTGGACGCCTTCAATGACGTGGCACGACGATGCCACGGCAACTGCAACTTCGATCTCTCCGGATCGCTTTACCTCGTGCCTCACCGGTACGTCACCGAGCTCGAGGAACTGCGGGACAAATCAGATAAGGAGTCGGAGTTCACTCTGCACTATGTCCTTGGAATGTCCCTCTCGCACGAGGTAATCGGCATATTTAACAAGCTGAACGGGGAAATCCCGGCCATGACCGAGGACATCCTGGCCAGCAACGCGTATGTCAGGAAACAGGTCGACTTCATCATCCGCACCGGCGGTGCGGTCCGCATGTCGTCCTTCTTTCCGCTGATGTCTCCATACGCCGAGCTGTACTTCACTCCCATCCTCTTCCCCGACATTACGCGAGCCGACTTCAACGCCGCCATCGAGGATCTTCGGGGGCGGGACCGGCGCTTCGGCGGCTACCCTGGATCTTTCGTGATTTAGTGGAGGACAGATGTCCGGAGCAACTACGCGAGAAGAGTTGTGCTCGGCCATTCAGGTATCGGCTCGACTGGTCGGCGCGGCCTTTTCACGTGACATTGTATGGCCGATTCTGACCGCGTACGGAAACTTGCTCGCGGACGGCTTGATTGTTTTCAGCGCGCAGACCGGCGAGCGCTACGCAGGAGAGCTTGAATACACCATCCAGGTGTCCGCGGGGACCGGTGATCCATATTCCCATGCCCTGTCGAACGGCTTTGTCGCGGAGACGGGCCACCCCGTCGGCACCCTCCTCTCGGACATCCAGGCGCGACTCTCCGTCAGCGAATACGCCATTGACTGCGGAGTCGCTGCCGGGTTCAAGAAAGTCTATGCCCGCTTTCGTGACTTGCAGAGGGTGTCAAAGCTTGCCGACATCCCGTCCATGCCGCGCGCACTGGCCGAGAATGCCGGATTCTTCGTCCGCTACGGCCTGGTCGACGCGGCGCTGATCGGTATCGACTACCAGCGCGATACTATGAATGTGTACTTCCAGCTGCCCGCAGCCACAGCAGGCTGCCTCGAACCGAAGACCATCCTGTCCATGCTTGACGAAATGGGACGGCCGGAGCCGGACGAGCGCATGCTGGAGTACGCATGTAAAGCGTACAGAATCTATACCACCCTGAGCTGGGATTCTTTCAGAATCCAGCGGATCTCTTTTGCTCCGCTGCCGCGCCGCGGCTTGGATCTATCGGCACTACCCGCTCGGCTAGAACCAGGAATCGAGCAATTTATGAGCGGTGCTCCGCAGGCATATGCCGGTGAACGTATAGGCACTGCGGCTGTCAAGTGGTCGCCCACCGAGGAATGCCTTGATCTCGGGTCGTACTATCAAATTTCACCCTCGCAGCTGAAGGTATTTGATGGCGACCCGCAAAGAACGGGCGCGACGCCGCGCCGGTTAGTAGCATCCCCTCTCCCAGGAAAGGACACAGCCCGTGACGACGACATCCCAGCGCGAGGTGCCCGCCGGCCTCGCCATTGACTTCGACTTCGACAACGGCAACTTCATCCGGGACCTGATCACCACCAACGTCGGCGGGGCCCTGCCGGTGGAAAGCGCCATCGGCCCCATGGACGCTTCCATCTATATCTGGATCACCCACTTGTTTCAGATGTCGTGGTTCGACGCGTTGGCGCCCTACCACCCGACCGCGGTCGGCGTGCACTCCCGAATCCCGCGCCGCCCCGCGAGCGAGTCGGCCACTAACAGAAACAAGAACATCGCCGGCGCGTACGCCGGGTACCAGGTGCTGAAAGGCGTGTTCCAGGAGAGGGCGCCGCTCATGCGGGTAGCGATGACCGCGCTCGGCCTTGACCCCGACGACCAGTCGGAGGACCCGACCACTCCGGTCGGCATCGGCAACATCGCGGGCAAGGCCATCGTCAGGGCCCGCGCGCATGACGGTATGAACGTCCTAGGCGACGTGGGCCGCGCGCACAACGGTCAGCCGTACGACGACTACACCGGCTACCGGCCCGTGAACACCGCTTACGAAGTCGTTGACCCCTCGCGCTGGCAGCCGGCGATGGGACCCCACCGCCGCCGCGTCGGCGGCGGGCTGCCAGGCACAGTCGCCGCGCGGGCGGGTGATAAGGGGATCTTCATCGTCCAGCGGTTCGTCACCCCGCAACTGCGGCTGGTCAAGCCCTACACCTTCCAGGACCCTGACCAGTTCGAGATCGCCCGGCCCGATCACACAGACCATACCAACCCCAGTCGTTACAAGCAGTCGGTGGACGAGATCCTGGATGCCTCGGCCGGGCTCACCGACGAGCAGAAGGTGATGGTGGAGTTCTTCGACAACAAGCTGGCGGGCATCACCTTGGCGCCGCGCGCCGCGGCTCTGAGTCACGATCTCGACTTGGACGGCTGGTGCCACCTGTTCATGACGACCTCCGTGGCCCGGTTCGACGACCTGATCGCCGTCTGGCACCAGAAAGCCAAGTACGACGCCGTGCGGCCGTTCACCGCGGTCCGCCACGTTTACGGCAACTCCCCGGTGACCGCCTGGGGCGGACCCTTCAAGGGGACGGTCAACGACCTCCCCGCCGGCGAGTGGACCAGCTACCCACCCGTGGCTGACCACCCCGAATACCCGTCCGGTTCCACGACGCTGTGCGCCGCCGAGGCGCAAGCCGCGCGGCGCTTCCTCGGTGATGACGTCCTTGACTGGACCCACACCTTCCCCGCCGGCGAGTCGCTGACGGAGCCGGGGCACGCCCCCGCCAACGACATCGAGCTGCAGTGGCCCAGCTGGACCGACTTCACTCACGACTGCGGCCACAGCCGGGTGTGGGCCGGCGTGCACTTCCTGACGACGGTTGAGCGATCCCTCGACTGGGGCGCGCAGTTCGGCGATCGGGCCCACGAGTTCGTGCAGCGGCACATCAACGGTGACGTCCAGGACTGATCCCGTCGGTCCGGCCGTCATGTCACAATCCAGCCGCCGCGATCGTCTTATGGTTTGACGCTTCAAATCCGTCGACGGAACAGGGAGACGATCATGGCAACGCGGAGCGAAGACACCGCGGCCGGGCCGAGCTCGGAGGCTGCCGGGCCTTCAAAGCGGTGGCTGATCCTCGCCATCGTCTGCACCGCCTACCTCATGGTGGGCCTCGACCTCACCGTGATGAACGTCGCGCTTCCGTCCGCGCAGAAAGCGCTGGGGTTCACGAACGTCGACAGGCAGTGGATCGTGACCGCGTACGCGCTGTCATTCGGGAGCCTCATGCTGTTCTGCGGGCGGCTGGCCGACCGGATTGGCCGTAAGGAGACCTTCCTTATCGGGCTGACCGGCTTCGCGATCGCCTCGGCGGTCGGCGGCGCCTCGACCAGCTTCACGATGCTGGTGACGGCCCGCGCCTGCCAGGGAGCCTTCGCCGCGCTGCTGGCGCCGTCCTGCCTGGCCCTGCTCGCCACCACGTTCACCGACTCGGACGAACGCGGCAAAGCCTTCGGCATCTTCAGCGCGGTCGTGGCCAGCGGCGCGGGCCTGGGGCTGATCATCGGCGGTGCGCTGACCTCCGGCTTGAACTGGCGGTGGTGCCTGTACGTCAATCTGATCTTCGCCGGAATCTCGTTCGTCGGAGGCCAGATGCTGCTGGACAGGCAGCCCAAGACGGACGTCCGGATGGACGTCCCTGGTGTGATACTGGCGTCGGGCGGGCTGTTCTGCGTGGTCTACGGCTTCGCCAACGCCGCGTCGCACAGCTGGCACACGCCCTCGACGTGGGGCTTCCTCGTGGCCGGCGTCGCGCTGCTGATCGCTTTCGCGTACTGGCAGACGCGCGCCGCGCAGCCGCTGCTGCCGCCCCGGATCGTCCTGGACCGCAACCGCGGTGGCGCGTATCTCGCCGTGCTGCTCGTCGGGACTGGCGTATTCGGCGTCCTGTTGTTCCTCATCTACTACATGCAGACCATCCTGGGTTACTCGGCGATCATCTCGGGTGTCGCCCTGCTGCCGCTGATCGCCACCACCACCGTAGGGGCCTCCGCGGGCGCGATCAGGTTGCTGCCGCGGTACGGGCCCAGGCCGCTGATCGCCGGCGGCCTGCTGATCAGTGCGGGCGGGATGGCCTGGCTGACTTGGATCGGCGTGGGCTCGAATTACGCGTCGCGCCTGCTCGTGCCGCTGATGGTGGTCGGTCTCGGCATGGGTCTCATCTACGCCGCGGCGCTGACCACCGGCACCTCCGGCGTGGCCCCGCAGGACTCCGGGATAGCTTCGGCCTGCATCAGCGCCGGCCAGCAGCTCGGCGGCGCCAGCGGCATCGCGCTGCTCAACACGATCGCCGCCACCGCCACCGCCAGCTGGCTGAGCAGCCACGTGGTCGGGCTGCCATCACTGGCGCAACTCCATCTCGCATCCGTAGACGGCTACAGCCAGGTGTTCTGGTGGTGCGCGGGCATCTTCGCCGTCGGCGCCGTCGTCTGCGGCCTGCTGCTGCGCAGCGGCCCACTGCCCGCGTCCGCGGACACTCCCGCCGTGACCCCGGCTAGGCAGACCGCAGCGGAACAAACCTGACGGGGTTCGCGAGCGCCGCGGCGGCTGACGCGCCGCACAAGGCGCCGCACTTGCGCCGGCCCGTAGCGGCTTTTTAGGATCGTGCACGCGGCCGGACGCAGGCGTGCCGATGGTATTCATCGCGCAAGGCAGGTGACGTGCTGTGGTTACCCGGGAATCGCAGCTGGTGGAGCTCGTTGACGCGGGCGGTACCGCCACCGGCACCTGCACGGTCGCCGAGGCGCACACCGCACCTGGCCGACTGCACCGGGCGTTCTCTGTGATGCTGCTTGACGACGCGGGCCGCGCGTTGATCCAGCAACGGGCGGCGGAGAAGACCCGGTTCGCGCTGCGCTGGGCCAACGCCTGCTGCGGTCACCCGGCCCCGGGGCAGACGGTGTGCGACGCGGCCGCCCGGCGGCTGATCGAGGAGATCGGGGTGCGCGGGGTGAGGCTGCATCAAGCCGGCGTGTACCTCTACCAAGCCGAGGACCCGCGGACCGGCCTGGTCGAGCACGAGTACGACCACGTCATGGTCGGCTGGGTGCCAGCAGATATGCGCCTGCACCTGGACCCGGCCGAGGTGGCCGACGTCCGCTGGACGGCGCCGGATCTGCTGCGCGCGGACCTGGCCGGCAATCCTGACCGGTACGCCCCCTGGCTG